>Ga0315909_10001542_pt1 | contig 30978 bp, 68 predicted proteins | sample LakEriMetagenome_11_FD_203527 | JGI IMG/M metagenome (GOLD analysis project Ga0315909, IMG submission 203527) | Freshwater fungal communities from buoy surface, Lake Erie, Ohio, United States - Buoy 2 MA125 | ecosystem: Environmental > Aquatic > Freshwater > Lake | place: USA: Lake Erie, Ohio... | reverse complement strand
AGAGCAATTAGCCTTACAAAATCCTATAGTAAAGGAATTATGTGAAGTAAATGGACCAATGACACCAACAGGGTGGGATACGCATAACATCCCAACCAGAGCAATCTCTTTAATGTGGAATCAACGCTCTGTAGATACATTCTTAGGTTTACCATTCAACATTGCTTCTTATGGTTTATTATTACTGATGATAGCAGATGAAATGAATATGGTTCCTGATGAGTTGATTGGTAACTTGGGTGATGTACATTTATATTCAAACCACATTGAACAAGCAAAAGAACAAATAACTAGAACACCTTATCCATTACCTAAAGTAATAGTTCAAGATGGAATTTATTGTTCATCAACTAATGATGTCATACTTTTAGATTACCAATCACATCCAGCAATTAAAGCACCTTTATCAAATTAATCAATATTTATAGTTATGAAAAAGTTATTAGTAATTTTATTAAGTGTATTCACACTTAACACATTAGCACAAGACGGTTTAGCTAAATGGATGGACACAGACTCAGTAGATACTTTTATTAGTGTTTATAATTCATCTGTAGACACACGTGTTGGAATAGCAGATTTGTTTTCAGAAGAAGCTAAACAAAACAAATTACAAGCCTCAACTTATAGAATTATAGTTAATGAAGCAGTAGTTAAATGTGAAACATTCATCATCATATCAGAAACATATGTTTTGTTTGATATTTATGTAGACGAAATTATTTATCCAAATGGCACTATTTACACAGCAACCAGACATAAAAAACCTTCTGGTCCTATAGACTATAACAAATATTAATCAAATCAAAATGCAAAAGTTATCCACCCTATTTTTAGTTTTAATGTTAGCTTCATGTACTCCACTTGAGTGGGATGATGCTAATGATCAAATCATTGATCAAATACTAGTTGAAGATACACCTTCAATTCAACCGCAAAACATCCAGTATGATGAAAATGGTAGTCTAATTCCAGATTTTGTTCCTGCACTTCAACCCTTTGTAAATGAAGGTTGTAACACAGCTTGGGATAATTTATCTGGTATAGTTAATCCAAATGGATCAATTACTTATTTTACTTGGTTGCCTGACTATACTCCAGATCCAACTGATTATGATAAAAGTAGATTTACATTTATTTTTCAATCTAAGAATCCTTGGTATGGTATGTTTGAAGGTGAAGAACCTTATGCTCAAATGGCAAGTCCTAGTTGGTACACACTTCCAATTGATGATTATGGAAACATGACTTGTGAAGGTTTACAAGAAATCAGAATATGGGTGTTAGATGAATTAACAGGTACTTGGTATATGAATTCTCAAGTATGTTGGGCTGCGGTGTTATGTAATGGACAGACAGAATGTAATCAAGGATATACATTTGATCAGATAGAATACACTCCTTATGAGTCAGGTTATATTTATATGCAACCAAACGCTATAACAAATAATTAATAATGGCTAAAGATTTTAACGTATATAAGTGGAGACGTGATCAACTAAATGAAGATCTAAACAAGTACCAAAAATACCCTAAAAATAAAATAGGTGAATTTGAATATGTTTATCTCCCTAAAAAAGAATTTGGTGGTGGAGTACAATTATTCAAAACCTCTGAAATCAATTTTGATACTATCCCTGATGAAATAACATTTACAGGTGAACAGTACTCAGCTGAAGCTAAAAAGAATGCACCTATCTTTTTATTCACTTGGACTGACTATAAGCGCCCAGAAATGGGAGATCCAACATCAGGAATGTCACCTGATGAATACACTGGTAAAAGATATACTGGAGATTAACTAGTATTTAAATACTTAATATGTAAAGTTTGGCCTTCGGGCCTTTCTTTGTTATATTTAGATATAAATTAATACTTTATAAAATGAAAAAATTATTTGTTTTAATTCTAGCAACTCTGACTATTTGTGTACTAGCAGGTACCACAAATGAAAGAGAGAAAATTGTACTAACACCAGCTCAAAGGTTGTACATAGCAATTAACCAATATGCTGCTGAGTATAAAATACCATTACATATAGCTTATAATGTAGCAGTTTTAGAAACCGGTTATAAGGGACCATATCATGATTCTTATAATCATAAACAGACCTCTAAAGCAGGTGCTGTTGGAGCAATGCAAATTATGCCTCAATACGCTTCACATTATGCTGGTTTTAAGGTGAGTAAAACGATGTTACGCGATTCAATAGAACTGAATGTGGAGATATCTATGAAGATGCTTAACGAGTGGTATAAGCGCTTTAAACGCTGGGATAAGGCAACAGGTGCTTATAATACTGGGAGACCAATTATAAACAAGTATGCTAAAAAAGCAGTTGTGGAGGATTATTATCTGACAAGATGGATTAGACCTGACTCAATCACTCCCATATTTGAATATCCAATAATGGATTCGTTGAAAGTAGATTCCACTTTGCTTGGCTCTACCAAATAATGATGTTATATTTAGATATAAATAAAAATAAAGGTTATGACAAAATCAATTACACTTAAAGACAATTTCACACTTCAGATTACTCCTGATACTTGGGAAAAAGATATCAATGTATGTTTGATTGATGAAGTGAATGATACAATAACAAAATTGGCCACTTGGAAGGGAGGTAAATGGATTTCTGAGTCACCAATTGGTATGAATAAGATGTTTGATGTTATTAAACGTTATCCTAAAGCTAAACGATTGGTTAAGGAAACATTTAAGGAGTTAAAGGAATCAAATGTTCCTCAAACTAAAACAATCACTCGTACTTGGAATTGTTTTCATAGACGTGTTAATGTTAAAATTCATAATATAATAAAATAGTCAGGTGGCTTAACTGATAAAGCACTTAACGATTAATTAGGGGATGCAGGCTCAAATTCTGCCCTGACTTAAGACCTAGGCAACTAGGTCTTTTTTCTTTCATATTTATATCAAAACAGGTATATGAGAGAATGGTTTAAAAGAAATGTTACTCTAAAAGTATCACTTAAAAGTATATTAAATCGAATCCAATTATGGGATTTTGTTTGGAGTTTTCCTCTATCAATGCTTTTATTTTATGGATATGGTTATATACAAGAGGAAGCATTTAATGACCCAATGTACTCAACAGAGTGGATTCATAAAACAATGTTAACAACTGTTATAATGATTTTAATGAATGGATTTATACAGTTGGGAATGTGGTTTAATTTTAGAGGCATATATAAGTATTTTTACTCAAAAACATCAACAGTTAGAGACGATTATAAATTATTACCAACATGGTTAAAAGTATATTCATTTTTATTTATTTACTTCTTACAGTTTCTTGTGTTCGTCCTGATATTCAGAGCAATATAACAACTGGAAGTATCTCAGTTCCTGAAATACCTATTGTTGTAGAAACACCTGAACCAGTTGTTGTAGAAGACACTTATTCTCCATATGTTTGTATTATGGATAAAAGTGAAGAGTTTATAGGTGTGAGAGAAAAAGGAGGTAACAATCAAAATTTCACTGATAAAGAGTTAAAACAATTATTAGTAAATTCAGGATGGAAACCAGGACAAGCATGGTGTTCATTTATGGTTAAAGGATTACTTGATCATTGTGATATACCTAATAAAGTAACAGGTTGGTCTCCAACCTCTTATAATAAAAAAGATGTTATTTATACTGATGGAAAATTTAAACAAAAGTATAAAGACGATGATGTATTAGTAATGAGTTTATCTTACAATAAATTCAAAAATGATAGATCAAGATATAAAGCCATTGGACACACAGGTGTTATAGAGGAAGTTAGAGGAACAAGTGTGGTGACTAGAGAAGGTAACACAGGTGATGATGGTGGAAGAGACGGAGATGGATTTTATAAAAAAGTTAGACCACTAACTAAAAATTTACACATAACAAGATATGGAATTAAAAATTAATGTATTTCGATTAGTAGCATTTGCTGCTTTAATAATCACTATTGTGATTGGTATTTTTGTTTTAAGACATCAAAATACAGTTATTAGAGAACTAAATGATGTTTTGGTACAAGAACAATTAGATGATTCACTACAACAAGTAACTGACTCAATTAAATTTAAACAACTACAATTAAAAACATTCTCTGACTCAATGGCAACTGCTAAGTTATATAGAGATAGAGAAGCGGAATTAGTAAAAAAACTAATAAAAAGAAAAATAATTAAATATGAAGACATCATTAAAGAGCTTCCTAACTCTAATACTAATACTAGGGACAGTATTTGGAAGTCAGAACTTACTAAGCCAGAACAACTTATCAAGTGATTCACTTAAGTTTAAGTCTCAAATAGATACAACAACAGTATTAATGCCTGATACTGTTGATGTTGGACGAGTATTGAGAGTAATTTATAAAGACCAACCTGGTGTGTTCTTAACTAATGAACAGGAACTTATCACATTAGCTAAGTTTCAATGGAAAGAGATTTATAAACTTCAAGCTCAAGATTTTAAATTTGAAAACTATAAGTTAAGAGTTGATCTAAATGATGCTAATAAAGAACGAGATCGATATAAGCAAGAAGCTGAAGATGCTCAAAAAGCCCAACTAAGACAAAGTAAATCTTATGAGAATGCTAAGATAATGTTGGATGCTAAAACTAGAGAAAACGCTGTAAATGAGTCATTAAAGGTTCAATTTAAGAAAGAGTCTCGAATATATAAAATATGCACTTATGCTTTGATGGGTGTTGTTACTTATTTGGTAGTAGCAAAATAATATAAAATTACATACATTTTAATGAAAAGCTTGGCTCCGCCAGGCTTTTTTGTTATATTTAAAGTATGGAAAAAATATTTAAAATGCTAAGCTCATTATTATTAATTATGTTTGTATATAGTATTTTACAAGCATGGGTTCAAAGTAATAATATTTTAGCTAGAATCACATTCTGGTTATTTATGAGTTATGTAATCTATCAATTATTAGATGTAACCATATTCAACCCAGTACCAGAACCATTATTTGGAAACCCATATAAATAAAAAAATATGAAAGTTTTATATATAGTTAGAGGATTACCTGGATCAGGTAAGAGTACATTCGCTCAAACACTCACTCCTAATCATTGGGAAGCAGATATGTACTTTTTAAATGAAAATGGTGAGTATAAATTTAACATGGATGAAATTAAAATTGCTCATCAATGGTGTCGTGATGCTGTTGAGGATGCTATGAAACGCAATTCAGATAAAATTGCAGTTTCAAATACATTCACTATGGACTGGGAAATGAAACCATATCATAATTTAGCTGAACAGTATGGTTATACTGTATTCCATTTAATTATAGAAAACAGACATGGAGGAGTAAATACACATGGTGTACCTACAGAGACATTATATAACATGCATAAACGTTTTGAAATCAGATTATGAAAAAATTATTATCACACCCTAAACGCTACTATAGATGGATAGCGAATAAAAGAAACTTTAAACAAATGATGAAAGAAACATTTGTTGAAGAAATTGTTACACCTATGCCTTGGTGGGGATGGGTAATAACAGGAATTGGATTAATAGTAATAATTTATGCTTCAATTAATTATTAAAATATGGAAAATAACAACTCAGTTTGCTTTGTAGCAAAAATAAATGAAATTAAACCTATTGAAGGTGCAGATAACATTGAACAAGGTGTTATCGGGGGATGGAATTGTATTATCAAGAAAGGACAATACAATGTAGATGACTTGGTAGTTGTAGCAACTACAGACGCAGTCATTCCAGTTAAAATCTCAGATGCGATGAATGTGACTAATTACTTACGTAAGGGTCAACGTGTACGCACTGTTAAGTTGAGAGGAGTGTATTCTGAGTGTTTAATTATTCCTTTTCAATACGCTAATGTTTCTACTAAGAATAAATTAGTTGAAGGATCTGATTGTATGGATATTTTAGGTGTGTTCAAATACGAACCACCAGTAGTTCAAATCCAATTAGCATCAGGTAAGAAAGTACGTTACCAAAACAATCCAAACTTTAAAACATACTACAAGTTTCCTAACTTGAAGAATGTTAAGGGTATGTTTACTGAAGAAGACCGTGTTGAAATAACTCGTAAACTACATGGAACAAATGCTCGTTATGGTATTGTTAAGAAGTTGAAATTATCATTTTTAGATAAAGTAAAGAAATTCTTTGGTCTAGGTGGAAAATGGATTGACTATGAATATGTTTATGGCTCACATAACGTTGAGAAAGGTTCTGACTCACAAGGTTTCTACTCAACTGATGTTTGGAGAGAAGTAGCTGACAAATACCAAATCAAAGAAAAACTTTGGAAACATATCACTGAACATTATGACCCAGAACATTTAGGTGAAGGTTTAGTAATGTATGGTGAAGTATATGGTCCTGGTATTCAAAAGAACTATGACTATAAAATGAAAGAGTTAGACTTTGCTGGTTTTGATATAACACTTAATGGTGAGTATATGGACACAATGGGAGCTGCTTTCATTATAGGTGAAATGGGTCTTAAATATGTTCCAATACTATATACTGGTAATTGGTCACAAGCGGAACAAGACAAATGGACATTCAATAACTTTATTGAAGGTACTAAAATACCACATGAAGGTATTGTAATTAAACATACATCTGGTGAACGTAATAAAGTAGCTAAAGTAATCAATCCTGATTATTTGATCTATGGAGAGAAACATGATGTAGGAGATTCACACTAAGATTTGGCCTTCGGGCCTTTTCTTGTTATATTCAGAGTATGATAATTAAGTTAAATAAAGATCAAAAGTTATGGTTCACAAGTGATACACACTATGACCATAAAAACATATGCGCCGCTACCACTAACTGGGTTGGAGCCGAGAACTTGACTCGTAAGTTTAGTTCATTGGATAAAATGAATGATGAGTTAGTGTTTTGGATTAACCAACGAGTAGGCCAAGATGATATTTTATTCCACTTAGGTGATTGGTCATTTAATGGTTTTGAAAACATTCGTAAGTTCCGTGAGCGTATTGTTTGTAAAAATGTTCACTTAATTTTAGGTAACCATGACCACCACATTGAACGAAACAAAGACGACATTCAATCTATTTTCAGTTCAGTAAATGAATATTTGAGTCTAGAAGTAAAATGGAGACCGAACCAAAGCAAACTAGTAGCTGATAGTTATGCTAGATTTGTTTTAATGCACTATCCAATTGCTAGTTGGAATGGGATGAATGATGGAGTGATTCACTTACACGGCCATGTTCACTTACCTAATAACTTACGAGTAGCAGATGGTAAAGCAATGGATGTAGGTGTAGATGGAAACAACTATGAACCAATTGAGTTGAATGAAATTATTAAAATAATGAGTAAACAACCAATTGCTAGATTGGCTTTACCTAAAGATCATCATGAAAAAAGAATTTAAAAAAATAAATTTGGCCTTCGGGCCTTTTCTTGTTATATTTAGATTATGAAATTAAACACATTATACAAACGCGCCACTAACAGTAAGATAGTGGAACACACAATTGAAGTTGAAAACAACTGTTTCAGAACAATATCTGGTTATACAGATGGGATCAAAACAACTTCAGAATGGACCTGTTGTTCAGGTAAGAACATAGGTAAAAAAAACGAAACCACACCTAATGAACAAGCAATGGCTGAAGCAAAGGCAATGTGGACAAAACGAGTTGAATTAGGTAATTTTGAAAACATAAACGACATTGATAATGAAGTTTATTTCTCACCTATGTTGGCTCATAAATGGGAAGATCGCAAAGACAAAGTTAAATATCCTGTATTTAGTCAACCTAAACTAGATGGTATTAGATGTATTGTTAGGTCTGATGGGATGTGGTCTCGTAATGGTAAGCGAATTATTTCCGCACCTCATATTTTTGAGTCAATGAAACATTTGTTTGATAAGAACCCAGATTTGATTTTTGATGGTGAGTTGTATGCTGATAAATTTGCAAATGACTTTAATGCTATTTGTTCATTGGTTAAGAAAACTAAACCAACAGCTGATGATTTAAAGAAAAGTGCAGAGTCAATTCAATATCACATTTATGATTTGCCAAGTTGCAGCGGTGTGTTTAGTAAACGATCTGAAGAATTGTATAGTTTAGATTTACCTAATTGTTGTAAACGAGTAGATACTCATTATGTTATAGATGAAAGTTTATTAATAGACCTGTATAGCGCTTATGTTAATCAAGGTTATGAAGGTCAAATGATTCGTACCAATGAAAAGTATGAAAACAAACGTTCTAAATCACTTTTGAAACATAAGTCGTTTATTGATGAAGAGTATACAATCATTGATGTGGAAGAAGGTATTGGTAACAAAACAGGTATGGTTGGTTCGTTTGTGTTTGAATCTAAAAGCGGTAAACAATTCAATTCATCACCTAAATTCAACTGGGAGGAATGTACAGCGATGTGGAATGACAGAGCTAATTTGATTGGTAAGTCAGCTACAGTCAAGTACTTTAACTTGACACCAGATGGTGTTCCACGTTTTCCATATGTAATTAAAATTGATAGAGAAAGTTATGAATAAAAATAAAGGTTATGAAAACAAATCCAATTAAAGTACTAGTAATGTTTTTAGTATTCATTGCTACAGTAGTAACATTTTCATTAATGTTTAATATTTAAATAAATGAGCAAAACAATATTTTTAGGAGACACACATGGTCGTAGTACCTGGAAAGATATTATTCGAAATGAAATTCCTGACCGAGTAGTATTCATAGGTGACTATTTTGATAGTCACGATAAGGAATTAACAGCAGCTACTCAGATGTTCAATTTTAAAGAAATAATTGAATTTAAGAAAACGGGTGCTATGGAAGTTATAATGTTGATTGGAAATCATGACTATCATTATTTCCCTGAAATTGGATATAACGGAACATCAGGTTATCAAGCAGGAGCAGCACCTGAAATAGGAAGAATATTAGATGAAAATAGAGAACATCTACAAATGGCCTATTTAGATAATAAAGCTCACTATAACATACTTTGCACACATGCAGGTGTTGGTTATAATTGGTTGGTAGAACAAATGGGTTATAATTCTGAAGATAACATAGCTGATTTTATCAACGATATTTGGAAATATAAATCACAATCATTCCAATTTAACGGATTTAATCCTTATGGTGATTCTAAAACTCAAACACCAATATGGATTCGTCCTGGTAGTTTATTATCAGGTAATAAAAATACATTTTTAAAAGAACAATATATCCAAATTGTAGGTCACACACAAGTAACAACTATTGATATGGGTAAAGCAACTGGAGGTAAATATTATTTTATAGATGCTTTAGGTACTTGTCAGGAATATTTGATTTATGAAGATGGAGTGTTTAGTAAAAATTCAATTAGTTAAAAATTAGGCCTTCGGGCCTTTTTTGTTATATTAAAATAAATTAAGGTTATGAAAAAAATATTTAAGTACCCACTTGAAATAACAGATACTCAATTTATTGAGTTGCCTTTAGGAGCTGAAATATTAACTGTTCAAGTACAAGGTGATCAATTATGTTTGTGGGCCATGGTGAACACCTCACCTGATGCTATCACTAAAAATAGACGTATTGAAATTGTAGGTACCGGCTACCCAGTACCTGCAGGTGATTTAAAGTACATTTCAACAATTCAAATAATGGATGGTTCATTAATATTCCATATCTTTGAAAACATCTAAAATAACTACTTCTGCTAAAGATAGATTTATGAAGGGACTAACAATGGCTTTACATAGTGAAAATATTATATTAAGTGAGTCAGAACGTTCTCTTTATGAGTTTATTCTATCTCATAAAAATGTAGTGAATAGTAAAGTAATTTGGTCAAATCGAAGACGTAGAGGAACATATTGGTACTTATGGGACTTAAAGAAACATTAAAACAATTATAAAAATTGATCAAAAATTCAAATGTATAATGATAAACAATATCATACTAGGCGTTTAAAACCGCTTAAACCAACTTTAAACCCAACTGTATACCAATTTATACTATGGACTACAAATCAAAAATGGGGATATAAATGGAAGTATACTAATGAAAATAGAAGTATAGTTGAATCACATTGTTACTATAAGTTATGGAAATAGATTTAGATAAACTCGATTCTTATTTAAATGATCATTATCTTGATATAGAAGATAATATTTATTTATTTTTTAGGTGGATATTAAATAATAGAGATTATATTATTTCTTTTAATAAAAAATTAAGTTTAACTCTAATGTTTATGAAGAGTTATCAAGAATTTGAAAATTTAAATTTAGAGAATAATGAATTTGGATTTTTTTGAATGGTTAATTAAAGAAGTAGAGATAAAAGATATATCCCATTTAGATAGAAAATTTGATCAACATTACATGACTACACCTGTGTTTACAAAATGGTTTGCTGATATACTAGGATTAAAAGAAAAAATATACCATGAGATTTAAAAGTTCAAATAATTTATTATCATTAATGAAACAAGTAGATAATCCTAAATTATCCATTAATGAAAGAAATTTAATTACTTGGTTGATGGATCAAGGATTAAATGAGTTAACAACTAGAGAAACTCATCAATTGATGACTTGGCCTGTGAGATTGAATTATAGTAAAATGCCTAAAAAGAATGGTAGAATATTATTACCAGGAGAGGAGATATGAAAGAAATGACTCAAGAAGAATATTTAAAATATTATGATATAGGTATTGCTATGTCAGAAAAAAATAAGCAAGATAAACAAACACAAGAACCATTTTTAAGGCGTTTATTATTGGATAGAGAACAATGTAATGAAGTAGAGCAAAATCTATATAATTTTATCTACTATAATTGGACATGGTGTTTACCTGTTTATAAAAATGCAGGAACACCTGGTAGAGTATTAATAGGTTATAGAATGTTAGATAAAGAATCAATTATGAGACAAGTATTTAACTTTGGATAATATGAACCCTAAATTTAAACATTGGCTAACAGAACAAAAATATGCTCAATATAGACACTACTGGCGTAGCCCATGTTCGTGGATGATTCATAGTGTAAAAGTGAAAACACATAAAACAGGAATTTTGAAATACAGTTGGGGAGAAATAAAGAATTCAAATGATACATCCGAAATTTAAACAGTGGTTATTAGAACAAGAGTATAGTATATCAGTTAGGAAACCATCTGTTACTAATTTGACATGGGAAGTAAATAAACATGGTATGTGGAATTGGAAAGATGTAATTGATGATGCAACTACACTATTTTAGTATATGAATAAAGAGTTTATAAAGTGGCTAAAAGTAAATGATTATTATAATATTTCTATAAATAATCGCAGATATTGGCGTTTATATTGTTTATATTATGAGTATAGACTTTATAATAAAGCATATAAATGGAGACATGTAACATATTATTCTAATTCAAATCCCTCAAAATACGATAACATAAAATATACTATTCAATGCATCCTAGATTTATAAATTGGCTTGAGAAGCAAATATATTGCCGATACATAAGTAAAAGTAAAGCAACATGGATATTATATAATGTAAAAAATAAAATATCTAAAGAACATACCACTTTATCATTAGAATGGAAGTGGAGAGAAATATCACAAAAGTACTAGTATGAATAAAGACTTTATACAATGGCTTAAATATGAACAATAACGCAGAAACATTTATAAACAATTGGGTGCTAGAGGAATGGAATAAAACTGATAAATTTCTAGTGTATAGTGTACATGAAGGTGAAATTATAAAGGTAAGTAGGAGGTTATGGGGAACACATAGTACATTTAACCATAATATAGAAAAATAAACATGAATGTAAAAACATTTATATATGATTGGGTGATAAAGGAATGGATTAGTAAAGGTAGGCCTCAAGTGTTTATGGGTTGGAACAAAGATCAAACAGCAAAAATGAGTATGAGGTTATGGAGGACAAAAGATGAACAAACAGTTTTATAATTGGTTAACAGAGCAAGAATATGCTTATAATCCAAAGCCAAGAGAAAAAGGATGGATAATATGGAAAGTAAATAGAAACATGTTATTAAATTCAGAATTAGAACATATAAAACAAATTAAGTGGAAATGGGATGGTATAGTGAGTATAGGAGGACCGGGTAGAAAAAAATAAGTAGGATGAATAAGTATAAAGGTGAATTTCATAGATGGATAATAGAGGAATGGGATAGGAAGAACAGGCCGGAGGTATGGGTGACGGGGAATAATAATTGTAGATTGTGGGAACATAAATGTGGAAGATTTTATGTACACAATTGTGACAAACCTAAATAATATGTGACATAGGGAGAATGAGTAAAGTGTAGGGGGAACGGGTAGGTGACAAACGTAGGAGTAATGGGTAGGATGAAAGGGTGTGGTAGGTAACCCCTCCACGCATCCCCTCCAAGCTCTTCCATATATAAGAGATATAAGTATATACAACTCCTATGCAAAATAGTTTGGCTTTGTAGGGAGATTAAGCTATATTACATTAGGGGAAACAAGCAGAGAAAACAAGTAGGAGGAACACGTAGGAAGATTAAGATAAGTTTGGCTAGGCTGAACAAGTATGTTATATTTAGCTCATAATTAAAACATATGAACATGAAAGTATTAAAAGGCCAGCCGTACAATGAGTTGTACAAAATTGAAAGAACAGTTGCTTCTGATGATTTAAAACCTATTATTGAAAAAATAGCTAAAGCAGAAGGAGGTTTTATTGAAGAAAATGGTTTTTGCTTTACATATTATGATGGAGATTTAAGTAAAGAAAATCAAGTTTTTTATGCCCACGTATCTGGAGATGGATGTTTGCATTTTGTAGACACATTAAAAAAGTTTAGTGAGGGTTATAGAACTGAGAAACAGTGGGGAATTAAAGACTGGTTAGAAATTTAAGACAGTGGTGGGCGCACGTGGCGCCTATCTTTTTTTCGGGTATAAGGTTTTGAATCTCAATTAATACTAACTTCAGTGATTTTCCGACATTAGCGAATGTGTCGTTTTCGAAATTGAAATTCTATAATAAATATATCGAGATAAAACTTCTTTGACATCTTGTTTGGCTTTGTGTCTCATTTTTATTATATTCAGACATAATTAAAAAACACAAATATGAAAGAGTTAAAAAACATTTTAAAAGAAAAGGGGTTTGATTTAGCTATGATTAGACCTTATAATAAGGAATGGAAGAGAATGTATGTTGGAGGACCTAATTTATATAAAAAGGCTATGAAAATAGCTAAAAAAGAAGGTTATATTGTGAGTATATATGTTAATGCAAATATGGATAGTTTTATAGTGAAGGTGGGTTAAAACCCCCTTTCCTGTTCTGTTTGGCTATGTATAGTCTGTTTATTATATTCAGTCATAATTAAAAAATTAAGACATATGAAAAAAGTAAATGAAAAGACAAAATTAATGGTTGATAAAACTATTGATGCGATTAAGAAAGGTGATATGAGTATTGGATTTGGTTATGATAAATTTAGTAATGGATTGAATGGGAAAGCTTTTACTTATTATATTAATACTCTTTTAGAGTTAAATATGATTAAGATAAATAATAGAGGAATGTTGATTGGGAAAAAAAGACAAGTGTGGAAGTAGGTTTGGCCTTGTGGAACATTTTTGTTATATTCAGACATAATTAAAAAATAATAACACATGACAGTACAAGAATTAATTAATGAACTCCAAAAAGTAGAGAACAAGAACTTGAAAGTAGTAGTTAGAGGATCTGATCCAACAGACTATACTTACTATAATGATGTTGAGAGTGTAGAACGTGATAAAGTGTATTATGAAGAAGAAGATATGTACAGATATCGATTCATAATAGACGCGGGAATGTTTTAAACATTTCTGTGTCTTTGTTTGGCTCTGTAGAGCATACTTATTATATTTAGCTATAATTAAAAAAACACACATATGAAAGAATTTGAAGGAGTTGTTTGCAAAAACAGAGTTGAAATGAAAGAATTAGCTACTATAGCTAAAGAGAAAGGTTATAAAGTATGTAACCTATTATTTGATAAGCCTAAATATAAGAATATTATATTTTATAGGGGTGAGTTTTGTGACGCCGTAAATTGGGCTATTAAAACTCCAATTTCGAAAGAGGAGTTTTTAGAGAGGTTGTAGTAATGTTTGGCCCTGTGGGGCCCTGATGTTATATTTAGTCATAATTAAAAACACACATATGAAAAAGTTTAAAGTATCTGAGTACGTAACTGTAAAGGTTAAAAGAGTTTATTGGGCGGAAGCTAAAAATGAGGAAGCAGCTTTAGAGATGATGATGAATGATGAGTTGGGGTCAGCTGTTATTGAGAGAGTGTTAGAAGAGGAAGTACTTGAATATGAAGTGAAGAAAGGAAGGTGGTGATAGGTTTGGCTTTTGGGAAATTAGATGTTATATTTAGTCATAATTAAAAAATAAAAACAACATGGTAAAAGTAATGACAGAAGCAGCTTTTGACGAAGCAATGGAAAATGTTAAAAATCAAGTAATCGCTGATTTGGCTGAGAATTTGAAAGAACAATTGACTCAAAAATTGGGTAAGTACACTACATTGAATATGAATGGTGGTGTGGTTGCGGTTGCGATTGATGATGAAGGGTTGGTTGAGGATATTTTGGATGATTTGTTTGAAGAAGAGTGTTAAATAAGGGCCCGAAAGGGCCTTTTTTGTTTGGCCTTCCAGAAATGGGATGTTATATTCAGTCATAATTAAAAAAACACATACACATGAACAACTTAACAATGGTAAAAAGAGGAAAAGGTCGCCCAAAGAAATCACAACCAACACCTGTAGTAACATTTGATCCTAAATCAATTCAAATCTATAAGGGTTCAGAGTTGAAATTTAATGATTCAGTTTTCAGACCTATGAGAACAGGAACGTTGATGGATGATTTGTTGAGCGCAGATAAGGGTTTGATGCCTGCTGTTAATATGATCATCTGTGGAGGTCCAGGTACAGGTAAAAGTACTGTAGTATTAGATATGTTAGCACGTTTAGCTAAGACAGGTAAGAAAGTATTGTTTGTTTCAGGGGAAATGGATGAAATTGGTCACTTCAAATACTGCAAACGTATGCCTCACTTTGCAACTGTACCAACTTTGTTTTTGAAAAATTACACTGAAACAGTTAAAGAAACTATGGAGTATGTGTTTGAACAAGGTTATGATGTGATTGCAATTGACTCGATTGCTGAGGTGATAGAGATGTATAAGGACACTTACCGCACAACAGAATCAGCTGCTGAGTTATGGTTTTTGAATTTGCAAAGCCAAATCAAGAAAGGGGAGAATAAGTTGAAAAAATATACTACGTTTATTAATATTCAACAAGTTACTAAAGCAGGAGATTTTGCAGGTAGTAACAGATTGAAACATATGACTGAAGCAATGTGTCATCTGGAACGTATTAAAGATAGTGATTCACGTAAAGTGTATTTCAGTAAAAACCGAGATAATAGTATTGATTTTCATATCACTTACAGAATCGGTTTGAATCAAGTTGAGTACAGTTTGCCTGAAGCTGACGAAGAATAAAATGTGTGTGTTTTAATTATAGGGGTATCGGGTCTGGAAACGGACCCGTTCCTCATTTAGGTGGATCCAGTAGGCATAACCGGTAGATAAACAGCCTAGGGAGATCCGGTAACGTAGGACATTAGGGTAGAATTTAGGCGGCTTAAAGCCGGGCTAAGCCGGCCAAAATATGTTACTTTATGTTTGGCCTTGTGGAATAGATATGTTATATTCAGTCATAATTAAAAAACACAAACAACATGAAAATTTATCTATTAAAAATTTGGTCTTATGACCCATCAAGTTTCGATGTGAATAATGTAAATTGCTCAGTTTACTCTTCAAAAGATTTAGCTGAAAGAGAAATGGTTAAACATAATTTCGAGATAGCATTTGAAAACGGAGATGTGGATGAGTTTGAAGGATATGATGGTTGGGAAATGATTGATTATGAAAACTATTCTTACGAAATTGAAGAATTAGAGGTAATTGAGGTTTAACCTCTCTTACCATTTGTTTGGTCCTGTAGGGTATGGATGTTATATTCAGTCATAATTAAAAATAACACAACATGATGCAAGATTATTTGATAGAATGGATGAATTGGTATTACGGAGATGGACCATGTCCTATTAAACTTAAGAACCAGATGACACATGATGAGAGAATGGAAGCACTCTCTAAAACAGAACAGATAAAAAAGATTGTAGGAAGGCCAAGATAGGTTTGGCTTCATCAAGAAATGATGTTATATTAATATCATAAATAAAAAATAAAAACAATAAAAATTAAGGTTATGTCAAGAACAGAATTAGTAGCAGCTGCAACAGCAGCAGGAATTAAGAAAGCAAGTTCAACAAAATCAGCTGATCTAGAAGCAGCATTGGCTAAGATGAGCAAAGCAAAAGTAGGTGGATCAGGTAAGAAAGGACGTCCAGTTGATCCAAATTCAAAACGCCAAGCTAAGGCTTCAATGCCTAAAACAGGTAAAAGAGGTCGTCCAACTGTAGAAGGTTCAGCTCGCCAGTTGCGTGAAGCAGCTAAAGCAGCACGTGCCGCTGCAAATGGAGGTGTGATTAAGAAAGGTCGTCCAGCACAACCTAAAACTGAGGTAACGCAGGAAGATCAAGCGACAGCGTAGGCTGATCAGGTAGGGTGATCAGGTAGGGTGATCACAATGGAGGGATAGATGCTCCCGAGCAGGTGCAAGGCCTGTAATACGTCCGGGTGATGAAATAGGTAGACATGACAGACTTAAAATCTGTTGCCGTAAGGCATGCGGGTTCGATTCCCGCCCCGGATACAAAAATAAGTTTAAAATAGTTTGGCTTTAAGGTATAATTTATTATATTATTAATATAAATTATTAATTAAATTAAAGTTATGCGTTTAAATTCAACAGCGAAATTAGCGTTTTATAACGCTCGCAAACGTTCAGGTGATGTGACTCGCTTATCAGAAGCGACAGGTTATTCAACCAGTCATATCACAAATGTGATGAACGGAAATCGTTCCGTTAATCCAATCATCGCCAACGCGATGTATAAAATCTCAGCACGTCGTTTAAAGACGAGCGAGTTGGCTTAACCAGAGCCAGTAGTTGCCATGTGTGTGTTTTGGGGTAGCAGATCAGAAATGGTCTGCTATTCTTTTTTAAACCTCCCTACATTTTTGTTTGGCTATGTAGAGTTTTGATGTTATATTCAACCATAATTAAAAATAAGAACAAATGAAAAATTTTAGAGAAGAACAAATTAACAGCACTACAGAACCTTGTATTAACCAGTACTGGGAAAAGGAAGTAGAAGAAAATGGTGTGAAAATTACTTTTCATTATTGGAGGAGAAAAGAAGGTTATAAGGGGTATTGGGGTGAGGAAGGAAGAATTAGTAGAGTAGTAGGTGAGAAAAAAGTAGATGATAAAATTAAAAAGAAAAGAATTAATAGTATTTGGAGTATAGGTTTAGGAGAAGATTATTGTAAAAAACAAATGTTAAATAAGTTTGAGGAGATTTAAACTTCTCCACACTTATGTTTGGCTATGTAGAGTTTTATTGTTATATTCAGTCATAATTAAAAAACACAAAAATATGGTACAATTAAAAAATGGGGTTACAGGTTTTATTTATGATTCAATTTATGGGTATGTAAAAACAGTTTTTACTAAACCTATTAATACTGAGTTAATGTTGGTAGGTGAAGATGATGTGTTGTTTACAGATAATGAAACTATTAATTCAATGTTAGAATTTGATTCTAAAGAGGCGTTTGAAAGTGATAGTGAGGGGTTAACAGAAGTGTTAGAATGGGTTGATTAAACCTTTTCTAACTCATGTTTGGCTTTGTAGAATTTTGATGTTATATTTACTCATAATTAAAAACACATATGAATACTTATCTTATTATCTTTTCAAACGACCCTAACAACTATGTTAAATTTGAAGCTTCAAACTTACAAGAACTCAAAAATGAGTTAGTAAATGAAGAACTAATGAATGAAACTGAAGAGATCTCTAATTTTAATTGGACTATTTTTGAAAATGGAACTATGATTCAATAGTTCCTTAGTATAAAAACTTGTGTAACATTTATGTACATTTGTTTGGATTTTTAGAATTTATTTATTATATTTAATAATAATTAAAAATAATAAAAATATGATGAGTAAATTAGAAAATGTAAATGAAATGAAAAAATTATTAATGAATAATGTGTTTGATGGGTTTTGTGATGATGATTTAGGGAGTGATTTTAATAGTGATTTTGATAAAATTGTTGGATTTAAAGAAGATGTTGAGAATTGGGGTGAGGGATATTTTGTTTGTGTAGATAAAGATAATAATATTTTATTTGATTGGGTTAGTGTGAGTGATAAAAATGATGAAAGATGTTGTAATATTGAAAATGATTTATTTTTTAATATAAAAGATTTTTAAATATTTATGTATATTTATTTGGTTTTTTAAAATAAATTTATTATATTTAATAATAATTAAAAAATATAAAAATATGAAAAAGTTTGAAAAAGTAATTGAGTTAAAAGGTGGTTTAATTGGTATGAATAAATTTGATAGATTTATTTATGGTGAATTAGAAGGAAGAGTTGGTGGTGATTGGGGTGTATATGATGATGGAGAAATAATAAGTTATGATTTTGATTTATTAGAAAAATGTGATGATGAGGAATTATGTTATATTGATGATTATAATTTAGATAGAGATGAGGAGGATAAAATATTGTTGAATGATTTAAAGGAGTATGTAGGTGAAGGAGTTTGTTATGATGGGAATTTAGGAAATGATTGGTATAATGTAGAGTTTATAGATGATATAATGGTGATTAGTTTTATTAGTGTTAATGAATGTTAAATAAAGGGGTGTAAAAACCCTTTTTATGTTTTGTTTGGCCCCGTAAGGGGCCTTTGTTATATTCAGGTATAATTAAAAATATAATAACATGAAAAAACAGTATTTATTTTTTACAAACCCAGAAGATGTTTATAACAATTTTAGTATTATTTGTTATAAAGAAAATTTAAACCAAGAGTTAATTGAGCAAGAGTTATTAGAACCCGGTATGAGTTACACACAAACAAGTTGGGTAATATTTGAAGATGGTATAATGATACAAGGTTAACTTAGGTTACCTCTTGTTTGGCTCCGTAAGGAGTCTTTGTTATATTCAGGTATAATTAAAAACAGGTAAATATGATCAACAAACAACATTTCCCAATATTCAGAATTGAAAAAGCAAGACAGGATTTGCTAATGGCTAAACATATGTGTAATGATGGATTGGAAGCATCTAGCGAAATGCTAACTGAACTGTTCACCGAACGTCTAACAGCATTACCTTATGAGATGGATGAGATGGAACAAAGTATCACCTCACTACTTGCTCATATCACATTTTGTTTAGATGCGCTTGAGGAGGTAAATAACGGGTTAAATAACATTAACCACTACTTTAACTAAATGTATCGACTGATAATAGATAGTCGTTTAAATCCACTTAAAACCGTTTAAAATATGGTATACTTAATAGTTTTTATATTCATTTTTATTATAGCAGTATTTTGTATTCCTGAGGGGAAATGGTTTCGTAGGTGGAAATAGCCTCTCTTAAGGTAAATTTGGCCCTGGAGAATTGAGATGTTATATTTGGATCACAGGAATTAGGAAGTAACAGAAGTAAGAAGGATATATAGTCTAAGTAAGGATGTCTGAAAATGTAGTTAGTGGTTTCTGTGATATAGTCAGGTGGTGGGATGGACGCAAAACACCAACCAGGTGAAGCTCTTAGCAAGTTTAACAGGTTCGAGTCCTGTCCTGACTACGACTACAGTTGTAACAAATGCCTGAGCTGAAATGCTAGCTAAATATCAGGGATGTGTAGGTCGTGACTTACCACGAATATAGTCAGGTGGCGGAATTGGTAGACGCTATTTGGAGTGCTTGCAAACTCAAAGAGTGCGAAAAAATACAATTATGCAATGTTAGAGCAAGACAACACGCACAATTACAGGTTCGAGTCCTGTCCTGACTACTCATGTTTTTTAATTATGCAGATGATGGAACCGAGAGGTTCCACTTCTGTTTGGCTACCGCAAACCTGGATGTTATATTCAGGTATAAATAAAAAACAATAACAATATGAGAAGTATATTTGGTTTAATCGTATTATTAATCATTTCATCGATAGTGATTAGTACAATGTCTTACATTCATACCTCCACTGTTTCCGCTACGGTAACAGGCAAGGAACGTATTGTCAAGAGCGATGGTGATGGGAACATAGAATCGTTTTACCTAGTGTACACTGATAAGGGTACTATGAAGTTAGAGGATGATTTGTTTCGAGGTAACTGGAACTCGAGTGATGTGTATGGTAGTTTAAGAAACGATTCCACCTATACATTCACCACTAGCGGTTATCGAATTGGGTTCTTCAGTATGTACCCAAACATAATAGAGGTTAAGTAATGTTTGGCCTCGCTAGGTTCTGATGTTATATTCAGATATAATTAAAACACATGAATATGAGATTAGAAAATGAAGCACCACAAACCGATTTTGAAAAAGTAATTGAAATTATCTTGATCAACAATGGTATCAAGCAAGATGAAATCCAGTTCAGACAAGATGATCGTTACCTGAGAGTTGGTTACTGGAAGCGTTTAAATGACAATGTTGAGTCTCAATTGTCAGGTATGATCAAAGAAATAGTTGATGTTGATGATGATGATTGTGGTACGTTATGGTTTTATAGACTGAACCATTGATACCTTCTGTTTGGCCTTGTAGGGTCCTGATGTTATATTTAATCATAATTAAATAACACGAACATGAATAAGACACAAATTAAAAAACACATCAACAAATCGGTTTATGAATTCGTAACTGAAATGGGTTACCTGATATCAGATGATAATGATGGTTCAACAGTTACATTCTCAAAACCGGATTGTAAATCATATGACGACACAATTGAGTATCACAGGTCAGTTCAAGACACATGTGTTCTGAATTGGGCGAGTGATGAGGTGAAAGCGGATGCTGAGAAAATTGATGAGTACATCAAAGCAGTTAAAGCGGATGTTGAGTGGAAGTTGAAGATAGAAAATGGTGATGTTGAATAATCATTTGTTTGGCCTACGGGCCATTTATTATTATATTCATCTATAAATAAAAACACATATGACAAATCAAGAATTAGAATTAGTAGTTAAAACACTCCAAAACGTGGACGGTGAAACAATGGAAACCATTATCAGAGCAGTTGGTATGGAAGGTCAAATGCTTAGACAACTAGTACTAACTATGCCTATGTCTACAGTTCAAGAATTGGTTGAGGAAAAAACGTTGTTTGAGATTATGGATTCAGAAGTACTTGGACCATGTTGTTATGGTACAAATTGTAGTTGTGAAGGCTCAATACCAACTGACTGTGATGAATTTTATGATGGTGAAGACATAGGTCCTGAGTATGATGGAGCTGGTTTCACTTATGAAGACCGAGTGGTCAATGGTCAATATAGAGTAATAGATGGGTCAACAAAATAAGATGATTTTGAAATACTGGGGAGGTAAAAGAGCACACTCTTGATCTCCCTACACCTGCGAGGGTACGTGTGTACACGGTATGTACATATACGGTACGGGTACGGTACGCTCCCATGTGTGCTGATATCCATATACGGTACGGCTTGATAGTCCTGTGGAATATATGCACTTTCCCATCGTAAACGATTTTTACGCGCCGATTCATATATACGTATATACCCCACAACCACACATGAATTTCCGAAATATCCCTTTTGGATACTTTTCACAAAAAACAAAAGATCCTTTTTGATAAAAGGTTTGGCCTCGACAAAATATATACGTATATTTATATATAATAAAATTAAGGTTATGAAGACATTTATCACAACTGTTTTAATGTTTGTAGCAACAATAGGATTTGCTCAAGTTGACTATATTAAAATTCTTCAAATTGATACTACATTTTATGATCCAGAAGGATTTTTTGTTAAACTAGAGGAACATTATGCTCCGTTAGGTGATATTGAAGAAATGTCTTGTATTTTAGGAAATAAGTATTATGATGTAGAAAAGATTTATATCCGATTTAAAGATAATCCAATTAGATGGGTTGTTTACACACCAGAACAAGCAGAAGAAAAATTAATTAAAAAATGATATACATACTTTTATATTTTGCTCTTTCCTTAGTTATATTCTTTGGATTTGCATTTTGGAACTATAAACAGAAAAATAGAAATCGTACTATGCCAGCAGGAGTAGCTTGGTTTGCTGCTTGTTTTTGGCCGATATTTTTACCTATAGCTACTATGATATGGATAGCTAATAAAGGTGAAGAAACATTTGATAACATTTCAGAAAACGGAATTAAAGACAATGGAAACAAATAAAGAAAAAGCACTCAATTGGGTTAATACTTTCTATAAACAAAGAGAAGAGAGTATCCATCATGATTTAACTATTGAAGTAAATAATAAAAATGTTGAATCAATTATATCCTTGGCCCAAGAGTTAGGTGATATAAAAGAGGAAAAAGCAACAGTTATAGAATATGTTCAAGATACTGAGACATTAGTTGAACTAGTTCAATTAATTATGGATGATAGTTTGTTTGAGGATGATTATAAAGAAGACTATTTAAGTTATATATTTAATGTACAAAACTAAAATTACTTTAGAGGAAGCTCTAGAAATGGAGAGTAGAGGAGAAATTACTCTTGTTTCCTCATATGAATATGATACGTTTCATCCTAATGCTCCTTCTTGGAAGCAAAACTATGAAACCCTAAGAAAAAAATTTAGAAATGTTAGTGCCGAGAAACTATTGAGTTTTCTAAGAGCAGACATTCATGTTGAAGTATCTAATAAAATAGATGATGAAACATATGAATGGTATCTTATTCGTGGTGTTCGAAATATCAATATTAAAGATCAAATTAAAAATAATATTGAGTATGTTTACATTCTTACTAACCCTGGCTACCCAGATTTAGTAAAAATAGGAATGACAGAAAGAACGGTGGTTGGAAGGGTTAAAGGAATAAACGCCACTTCTACTGTGACAGAATGGGTTCCTAAATTTGCTTTACCTGTAGAGGCAGGTACTGCTTTAAGAGTAGAACAACAATTACATAAATATTTTTCAGATCTACGTGTAAATTCAGATCAAGGAAATGAGCGTGAATTTTTTAAATTAGACCCATTAACAGCTTTTGATAGATTAAGAGAAATGGGAGCTTTGTTTCAAGTTGGTAATCCTATTGTATATTAAAATTATGAATAAAAAATATATTTTTCTAGTTATTTTAAGTGGAATATTGAATTTATCTTTGTATTCTCAGGTATATATTCCTAACTCTTTTACTCCCAATAATGACGGGATAAACGATTATATTACTGTTTTCACCAATGATACATTAGATGTATTTGAATTAACTATACATAATAGTTGGGGTGAAGTGGTATTATACACTGAGGATATAGATTTTAAATGGAGTGGTGGAGAGGATTATTATTCACCAAGTAACATTTATACTTATATTTTAAGATATAGACGTGAGGGTTATAATTTTATAAAGACCCAAAGAGGATTCATCACGTTAATACGATAAAATAATAGTCTTATTTATACTGACAATATTTATTGTCATGATAAAATTGACTGATTTATTTAATGAGATAGAATTACGTCCTGGTCAACTAGAACCTGAGGCTGTAGATGATAATTACTTATATGAATCCTTTTTTCAGGAATTCTTAGGTATAGACTTAGATGAAAGGAATTTAGATTTATCTAAACCTGTTGATAGTTCTATCTTTAGTAAAATTAAAAAATCAGTTATTGATGAGAGAGGAGGATACCAATTGGCTATCCCTTCTTCATTCTATGGTAAAACATATATTCTAAATCCTTCAGCTGATAATTTTATGGATTATATAGTTGGATATATAGAAGTTCAAAAAGTTTATTCTAACTATAAATTTACCAAAGCTTATAAAGTACAGGGTGCTCAAATATATCTTTCTTATGTTTCTACTCCTTATAGAGGAAAAGGTATTGGAGTGTTGGCTTATGAGATGATTTTGGAAGCCTATAAAAATTTATTCTCAGATGATATTTTATATGAGGGTAGTAGAAACTTATGGGTTAAGAAAATTATTCCTATGACTAAAGGAAAAGGTGGATTCTTTGGAGCCGAAGTATTTAACATGTACATTCCACTATCTACAGATGATGCTGCAGATGATGAGGTAGCTTCTAATGTGGACCGCTATTTTGCGTCTTTAAATCCTCCAGCAGAAGTAAAAAAATTAGAGTCTCTAGTAGGTAATTATGAAATAACATCTGGTGACTTATGGATCTATGAATTTAATTCTAGTGACAATGAGTTATTTGATTTAATAGATGAGTATGAAGACGATGTAGACTCGGGTATAGCGGATTTAATAGACGATAATAAAGAATATTTCGCTAACTATATTGCTTTAGGTGATGAGCCTAAAGCCGCTATTATCCGTACTAAAAACGCTGTAGTTGTACTAAATCAAACGTCTGAAGGTATTAAATCAACGCTTTTATAACTAGAACGTTGATTTTCAACATCCTAGGAAATCCTCACACCTTTTGTTTGGCTTCCGGGTAAATAGATGTTATATTTAGATATAATAATTAAAAAATACGCAATTATGACAACAGGAATTATTACAATTTTGATTTGTGTTATTCTAACAAGAATCTATAAAATCCGTAAAAATGGTGGAGTTACTGATATTGCAACAGAAGTATTCGAAGCCGGTTCACATTTTATTCTTTCGGTGATTGTTTTTGTAATAATGATGGCCTAAGGTTTGGCTCTCCAGGATAAGGATATTATATTTAGTCATAATTAAAAAACACAATAAAGGTTATGGAAACAAAAAGACGCGGAAGACCACCAGGGTCATTTAAGAAAGTAAAAGAAGTAGAAAAGCCAATGTTTGATGTATCTGGAACTCCTAAAAAAAGAGGTAGAAAAGCAATTGAGAAACTTGAATCAGCATCATTTGTAGCTGAGGTTCCTCTTGAAGGAGAAATTGAAGGTACTGCTTCTGACAAATTGAAGAATTTGGCTAAACAAGTAAAGTACATGGATTTTCTTTTAGATAAAGAACCATACAGAATTGACATTCGTTTGAAAAAAAGTGAAACAATCAGTCGTATGTGTTTTTTGATAGAAGGTTTGGCCTAATAAAAAAGAATAATTATATTTAAATAAATAATAAAGGTTATGTTAGATATTCAAAGCACAAAGTTTCTCACAGAGTCTGAGATTAAAGAAAGAGCAAAATCAATTTTCACAGATAAAGGTGCCCCAGGTACTAGTGAAAAGTATGCTCACATTTCAACCAAACAGATCATTGATGATATGAAACAGTTGGGATGGGGTGTAGTAGATGCTAAACAGGTACGCGCCCGTAAAGGTGATGGTTATCAAAAACACCTAGTAGTATTTCGTAATGTAGATCTATTCATTGAAGGTGAAGATGGTGATCATGTTTGGCCTCAAATTCTATTGACTAATAGTCATGATGGTAAAAATGCATTTACATTCACAGCTGGTTTGTTTAGAATGGTTTGTGAGAATGGACTTGTAATTTGTTCTAAGGAGTTTGAGAATTTAAAAATTCGTCACTATGGTTACGATTTTGAGGAACTACAAAAAGTAATCAATACAATGGTAGAAAATCTTCCATTAACAGTTGATTCAATGAACAAGTTCAAAACTAAGAAACTACGTAAAAAACAAATTGAAGAGTTTGCCAAAAAAGCAGCTGAGATTCGTTTTGGAGTAGAACAAGTAAAAAACATTACTATCAACTATACTGATTTGGTTACACCAACACGTACAGAAGATACAGGTGATGATTTGTGGAGTGTTTTTAATACAGTACAAGAAAAACTTACACATGGTATGTTTGAGTATGTTTCAGGTACTAAGCTTAGAAAAGCTCGTAAAATCAAGAACTTCAGACAAGACATTGATTTGAATGCAAAATTATATGATTTGGCTATGACATATGTAGTCTAATCAAAAAATAGTCATGTGGCGGAATAGTCGACGGACTTATGGATAGACGTGACCAGCAATGGTGCTAGAAATAGCGTAGAGGTTCGAATCCTCTCATGACTACTACTTACTTTAAACGGTTTTAAACCACTTTAGCGACTTTCTCAGAACTATATATACGTATATGAGAAACGCGGTTTAAAGCCGGGTTAAATAAGGAAAAAAGAAATTAAAAATAGTTTGGCTTTTTAAAATAAGGATGTTATATTAATATCATAAATAATTAGCACAAACAAAAGAAATAAAAATTTTAATATTGTGGGGTAGTAGCAGAGGCCAGCTCGCCAGGCTCATAACCTAGGAGGTCGTCGGTTCGAATCCGACCCCCGCTACAAAGTAAAAATAGAAAACAAAATGAAACAAACATTGAGACATAACAATTATCGCCCGAGCACGGCACAATCGCTTACAGCGGATGTGAAGGGATTAGGCTTTATTTGGGATGAAGCATATAAGAGGTTTGATTGAATGGAGTAAGTATATTAATACAAAACATCAAAAGAACCTCAAACAAGAAAAAGTTTGAGGTTTTTTTTCATAAAGTTTGGCCTTCTGAGAAAAAGATGTTATATTAACAATGTTAATAAGCGCCCTTAGCTCAGCGGTTAGTAGCAAATGACTCATAATCATTAGGTCACTGGTTCGAATCCAGTAGGGCGCACAAATTGATAAAGGTTATGGACACATTGACACAACAAACAACTCCTCAATTCCAACATCTTATTGGAAAGCGAATCACAGTAGTTCATCAAAATCACAAGTACATAGGTACATTAGAATTCGCAGGTGTCAATCCAATTCATGACCAATTTCAAGTAACAATAGATCGAATGCCATTATGGCCAGTAAATCCTAAGACAATTAAAGCGGTTTAAAGCCGCTTTTTTTATGCTAGTATAGCATTTCATTAAAGATAATAGCAAGTGGTTTAATCCCACTTTTAACGATATTTATATATATGGATATAAACAAAGTATTTGATTTATTTGAGGAAAAAGATTCAATTAATAATCCAACTACTAAACTGGATTTAACTGAATCACCTGTTATGTGGATAGGTATGTTTAAGAAATTAGTGATGAATTATAAAGTGTTCTCACAACAACTTATAAGTATGTTTTCCTCAGTTGAACCACCTTTAGACATTGATGATATAAAGAAAGCTAGTAGTTACATGGTGTACACTAGAGCTTTTGATTACATATCTAAACTGGATATAACAAATCCTATCCATCTTGAGTGTTTGAAAATGTATTCAGATGATAAACTAAAGCAGTCTATAAATATATCTTTACATTATTATGAGTCTTTAGAAGAGTATGAAAAATGTGCTGTTTTAAAGAAAATCCAGGATGTGATGTCCCTTTCTTAAGAATAGCTTGGCTTTATTGTTCTTCTAATGTATCGTATGGATACGAGTAAGAGTGACTATAATAAAAACGTAGTCACGTAATAACGTAGAACAAATTAATAAATCATAAATTATGAAGAACAGAAACAGTGTGTTACATGAGTTAGATAAAATTGATGGTATAACATCCCAAATGAATTTTATTCTAAAAAGAGGAGAGCCAATTGAGTCTTATTTGGCTACTATTGAAAAACTAAAGGACTCTGTGAGTCAAATTCGTTTGTACATTGAAAGTGAACCAATAAGCTACAGATAATGAAATTAACAGCTGAACAAATTTTAGAGAATTGGGAAGAATTTCTAGGTAATATTGAAACACATATTACTGGAGATAGAAAAGACCAATTACTTGAATTCTATGAAAAGCATGCAGAACGTATTATGATGATGCCTGCGTCTCATAAGAAAGAATATCATAATGCATTTCCAGGTGGTTATGTAGAACACGTTAACCGAGTAGTACAAGGAGCACTTAAGTTACATTTTGTATGGGAAGAAATGGGAGTAGATACTTCCACTTATACAGTTGAAGAATTAGTATTCTCAGCTCTAAATCATGATTTAGGAAAAATGGGTGACGAAGGAAACGAAGCTTATATTCCTCAGGATGATCAGTGGCGTAAAGAAAAACTAGGTGAAGATTACAAATTCAACGATCGTTTAGAATACATGGCCGTACCAGATAGAGGAATTCATCTTTTGATGACTCATGGTATTATGATGTCTCGTAACGAGTGGTTGGCTATTAAATTACATGATGGTTTATATGACGAAGCAAATAAATCATATTTAATGTCTTGGTCACCAGAAACTAAACCTCGTACTTCTCTAATTCACATCATCCACCAAGCAGACTTAATGTCTGCTAGAATTGAATTTGAAAGAGAATGGAATCCTAAACTTAAAAAAGGAAATATCAAAGCTCCTGTAAATACAACTGTTAAAAAAGCTGCTACTAAAACTAAAGCATTAGGTAACATCCAGAGCAATAGTTTAAAAAATATGTTAGATAACCTATGATAACATTAATAATGATATTAGGTTTAACGGTCGTGATCTTAGGATACACGACCTTTAACCTTCTTAAAAAGAATGAACGCCAAGAAGATATCTTAGCTGGATATATGGCTTACTTAAATAAAATTTCAGGTATAATTGATTTCTCAAGTAAAAAGCTTAAAGAAATAGACCATAAGGGCCATTTTGAAGCTGACGATGAAGTAGGTTTCTTCTTTCAAGAAATTAAACAAATCCAAGAAATTTTAGATGAATTTAATGTAAAGAACTTATGAGTGAAGAAGTAATAACTAAGAAACCTAAGAAAAAAGGAGTACAATACTTCACACAAGACACTGAAGATGCTATTGTACTATATAATAATACTCCAGATCCATCTGTAAGAAGTAGAATATATAGAGATAGAATACACTATCCTTTCTTTAAATTAACAGAAAATATTATCCATACTTTTAAATTTTATCATACTGAAGTAGATAATATTGAAGATTTACAACATGAAGTAATTGAATTCTTACTTAGAAAAATTCATCGTTTTGATCCTAGTAGGGGAGCAAAAGCATATTCTTATTTTGGAACAATAGCTAAACGTTATTTGATAAATGAGAATAACAAAAACTATAAAAAGAAAGTAGATAAGGCACCTGTTGACATTTTAGAAACAGATGAAAATTATAGCTATGATCTTGACGAGGTACCTTCAAGTGTTAAACTGAATAATTTTATAGATGAGTTTGTAGAACATTGTACTAACAATATTTACACTTTATTTCCTAAAAAAGATGATGCTAAAATAGCAGATGCAGTATTGGAAATATTTCGTAAAAGAGACAATATAGACATCTTCAACAAAAAAGCACTATATATTTACATTAGAGAAATTATTGACGTTAAAACCCCTAAAATCACTAAAATCTCAGATCAACTTTTTGTCATATTTAAAAAGAATTACCTTTTCTACTTAGAAAATGGATATACAAAATTCTAATATTCATATTTATAACAAATATCAATTATGAGTAATTTAGATAGTGTAGTATTTGGTGGTAAAAAATTCTCTGACATATTAGAGGAAATTTACAATAACCAAAAGAAAAAAGACAAACAAATATCAGCTTTAATAGGTGAATTAAAACCACTAGTACAAGAAATAGGTGACGCCACTTTAATTGTTCCTTTAATTAAAGAATACTTAGAAATAAGTGTTAAAAATGATGAGCAACTAATTAAAATGGCTACCATCATCCAACGTATTATAGCTAATAATTCTGAAGGTGGTAATGGAGAATTTGGTATATCTGATGAAGAAAAAGCTCAATTACTAGCAGAAATAGATAAGTTTAAAGAGGAGGACAAATAATGCCTACACCAAAATATGGTTTTAGTGCTGCTGTAAGAAACATTTCAGCTAATGAATTAGGAAGAAAAACTGTAGCTATATCTCCTAATATTATCTCTAGTAGAGTACGAGATATTATTTTAGATAATTCTCATAAAAGATTTAATGATTTTGGAGAGTGGAATGGGATAGGAACTATATTTATAGAATCTACTAAAAATCCAATATTTTCAGATCAAATACCTTTAATCCCAGCATATCCTGCTTTTCCAAATATAAAACAATATCCATTAATTAATGAGTTAGTTCCTATTATTTATTTAACAGATGTTGATGTGACTGAAAATACAACATCTGTAACCGCATATTATTTACCTCCTATAAATGTTTGGAATAGTCAAATACACAATGGTATTCCTTCATCTAATATTTTACCTGATTCACAACAAAAAGATTATCAACAAGTAGAAGCAGGTTCTGTTAGACGAATAACAGATCAAAGTACTGAAATAAATTTAGGACAAACATTTAATGAAAATAATGTTATTGATGTTCATCCTTTACTACCTTATGAAGGTGATATAATTTATGAAGGTAGATTTGGTAATTCAATTAGATTAGGTTCTACAGTTAATAATGCAAAAATACCTAATACTTGGTCATCAACAGGAGATAATGGTTCTCCAATCTTTATTATTAGAAATGGACAAGGCCCATTAACAACTGAGTCTTGGGTACCAACAACAGAAGATATAAATAATGATAAATCATCTATTTATTTGACTTCTACCCAACAAATACCTTTATTTTTAGCCAGTAATAGACAAGACTCATATAGAAAAAGTACACCACCTGAAGCCGCTGGAGTATATTCTGGTGAGCAAATTATATTAAACTCAGGTCGTTTATTATTCAATGCTAAAAATGATTCTATAATTTTAAGTGCTGAAAAATCTATACATTTAACTTCAGATACATCTGTGAATGTAGATGGTGGTA
>Ga0315909_10001540_pt1 | contig 30986 bp, 15 predicted proteins | sample LakEriMetagenome_11_FD_203527 | JGI IMG/M metagenome (GOLD analysis project Ga0315909, IMG submission 203527) | Freshwater fungal communities from buoy surface, Lake Erie, Ohio, United States - Buoy 2 MA125 | ecosystem: Environmental > Aquatic > Freshwater > Lake | place: USA: Lake Erie, Ohio... | reverse complement strand
TTATGGCTAATAAGAAAATATCGTATACTACGAGAGACTTTCAATCAATAAGAACTGAGTTAATAAATTTCACAAGAACTTATTATCCTGAGTTAATAGATAACTTCAATGATGCGGGGGTATTCTCGGTGTTGTTGGACTTAAATGCTGCAGTTACAGATAACTTACAGTTTAATATTGATAGAAGTATCCAAGAAACTGTATTACAATACGCACAACAAAGGTCTTCAATTTTTAATATTGCAAGAACATACGGATTAAAAGTTCCGGGACAAAGACCATCGGTCGCTTTAGTTGATTTTTCAATTACAGTACCTGCTTATGGTGATAAGGAAGATTTAAGATATTGTGGTATCTTACGTAGAGGGTCACAAGTTAATGGTGCCGGTCAAACCTTTGAAACAGTATATGATATTGACTTCTCATCACCAATTGGTGCGGAGGGATTCCCTAATAGGTTAAAAATACCTAATTTTGATAATAACAACAAATTAATCAATTACACTATTGTTAAAAGAGAAACTGTTGTTAATGGTGTTACGAAAGTATTCAAAAAAGTGATAACTGCGAATGATATTAGACCATTTTTAGAAGTTTTCTTACCTGAAAAAAACGTTTTAGGGGTAACTAGTGTATTATTAAAAGATAGTACTCAGTATTCTAACGTTCCTTCAGTACAGGAGTTCTTAGGGGTTGATAATAGGTGGTATGAGGTAAATGCGTTGGCTGATAGTAGAGTATTTATTGAAGACCCAACTAAAGTATCTGACCAACCTGGTATTAAGGTAGGAAAATATATTGAAACAAGTACTAAATTTATTACAGAATTTACTCCGGAAGGATTTATGAAAATGACCTTTGGTGGTGGTAATCAATCTGCGGATGAACAATTGAGAGAATTTGCAAGAGATGGTTATAATTTGAATTTATATAAATACTCAAATAATTTAGCATTAGGTAGTACATTAAAAGCTAATTCAACTTTATTTGTTCAATATAGAATTGGTGGTGGTACCGGAAGTAATTTAGGTGTGAATGCTATAACTCAAATTGGGACTGTTTCGTTCTTTGTTAACGGACCAAGTCAAAGTCAAAATACAAATGTGATTAACTCATTATCTTGTAATAACGTAACAGCGGCAATCGGTGGGGCAAATTACCCAACTACCGAAGAAGTTAGAAACTTAGTGGCGTTTAACTTCTCAGCACAACAAAGAGCGGTGACAGTTAATGACTATGATTCTATTATTAGAACAATGCCATCACAATTTGGTGCACCTGCTAAAGTTGCTATCACCGAAGAAAACAATAAGATTAAAGTACAAATGTTATCATATGATGAAAATGGTAATTTAACAAATATTGTTTCAAATACCTTAAAAAATAACGTCGCAAACTACCTTTCAAATTATAGAATGATAAATGATTATGTTTCTATTGAAACCGCTAACGTAATTGATTTAGGTATTAATGTTGATATAGTGTTAGATAACAGTCAAAATCAAGGTACTGTAATTTCACAAGTTATTAATCTTATTACAACATTCTTTGAACCAACAAATAGACAAATGGGTGAGAATGTTAATATATCTGAATTAAGACGTTTAATTCAAAGTGAAAATGGTGTAATTTCATTATCGGACATTATATTTTATAACAGAGTTGGTGGTGAATATTCGTCATCTCAAACTTCACAAAGATACTCTGATTCAGATACAAGACAAATACAATTGGTTGACGACACTATCTTTGCTGAACCAAGTCAAATTTATCAAATTAGGTATCCGGGCAAGGATATTAACATTAGAGTTAAAAATCTTAAAACAGTTAACTTCACGTAATAATTTATTTTATAAATTAATGAATTATCTTTTGAAAATAGTAAATAAACTATTTATCAAAAAAGAATGTTATGCCAAAATCATATAGAATACGAACTGACGTAGGGGTTGACAAATCCGTTAGTATATCAATTGACCAAGAATTTGAATATTTGGAGATTTTATCTCTTAAAGTTTTACAGAGTGATATCTATACTCGTGTATGTTCAGACTATGGTGTGGTTATTGGACGTGTTAGTGTAAATGACGGATTTGGTATTCCAAACGCAAAAGTTTCTATCTTTATTCCATTAAGTAATGAAGACGCAGAAGACCCAATAATTTCTCAAATTTATCCATATAGAACAGTTTTAGATGTTAATGATGATGGTTATAGATACAATTTATTACCTTACGAACCATCTTACAGTGCTCACAAACCAACAGGGACATTTCCATCAAAAACTGACGTTTTAACAAATCCAACTCTTATTGAAGTTTATGATAAGTACTATAAGTTAAATGCTGTAACAAATCAGAGTGGAGATTTTATGATATTTGGGGTTCCGGTGGGGTCTCAAACACTTGTTGTGGATATTGACTTATCAGATATTGGTGAATTTTCTTTATCACCTCAAGATTTAATTAGAATGGGTATTGCAACTGAATCACAGGTTAGTGGTACAAATTTTAAAACATCATCAAATCTAAGAGAATTACCTCAAATTGTTAGTTTTAATAGAACTATTGTTGTAGAACCATTATGGGGTCAATCAGAATATTGTAATTTAGGTATTACAAGAACGGATTTTGACTTGAGTAATGAATCAAATATTAATATTGAGCCAACAGCAATATTTATGGGGTCTTTAATATCAACCAATGATGACCAATTTCAAAAGAAAAATTGTAAACCAAAACCCAAATCAGGTCAATTATGTTCATTAACAACAGGACCGGGAGAAATATTAGCTATTAGACAAACAATATTTTTAGATGTGAATGGTCGTCCTGTACTTGAAACTTTTGATTTAGAACAAGGTGGTCAAGTAATTGATGAAAATGGTACTTGGTTATTAGATGTGCCAATGAACTTAGATTATTTAATTACTAATGAATTTGGTGACCAAGTTATATCTGATGACCCAAAAAAAGGTATACCAACAAGAGGTAAATATAGATTCAAAGTTAAATGGAATCAATCACCGACATTAAATGAGGCAATCAGAAGAGGATACTATCTTGTACCGAATATTAAAGAGTACGGATGGGCGGATTCAAGTAGTGACCCACGTAATGAACCAAAAACCTCAACTGAATACATTAATTTTGTTAAATCTTATTCTTTTAGTTTAGATTGGAATGATTATGGTACTCAACAAATGATACAAGAGGCTATTGATTGCGAAGATAGATTTTATATGATGTCATATAATAAAGTCTATACTGTATCACAATTGATTACTCAATATAGAAAGGGTTATGCTGCTAATGCTATAGTATCTATAAAAAATATTGTAACTGATGAATGTAGTAGTGATATAAATAAATTCCCGACAAATGATGCTGTTTATCGATTTGATTTAATATTTTTTCTATTAAAAATATTATCATATGTGTTTAAACCGACTTTGATAGGGTTGGTTATTGTTGCACATATAGTTTATATAGCAATATTTTTATTGTCTTTGATTCTACGATTTTTAATTTATGTTATTGGTACTGTAGTTGTTGCTCTATGTCAAGTTGTTAAAGTCATAATAAGAGTAGTTAATGGTTTATCAGGTGGAAGCATACGATTAAGTGTTAAATGTCCAAAGATGAGTGATGTTAATAAATTAGCTGAAAGATTTAAAAACATTCAAGACCAATTTAGAAATATCAAAATTCCAAATTTATCTTATCCTGATTGTGATGTTTGTAATTGTAAAGACTCTGACCAAGTACAAGCAGAATCAGACTCTGAAACTGATGCTGTATCGCAACAAATACAAAATTCAGGTGGTGCGGGTGGTGTTACAAATTTTTTCGACTTTGAATCATATCCAATAACTGGTACAACAATATTAAATACTCAAGATAATTATTTTTATCAACAACTTTATACTGGTTTACAGTGGATTGAGGGAGACGAATATACTGCTCAATTAGTTCAATCGAGAGCGCCTCAATTGATAACTATTACTACACCTAATCCGGCCGACCCACCAATCCCACCTACTCTTAAAGTTACTGACACATTTACTTCAAGTATTCCAATTGGAGAAAGATTAAATTTATTTAACACTAAAGCAAAATATTTTAATGGTCCTCAGGATATGCCGAGTGTTGCTTTAACAGGTAGTGGTATAATATCAGATTTAGCTACTCCAACACCTGGTGTGGGTAATATTTTAACTGTTACATCAATAAGTAATCCATATTTATTTGTTGGAGCTTTATTAACCGGTTCGGGTATTGCTCCCAATACAAGAGTTTTATCTCAAATAAGTGGAGTTAATGGGGGTGCTGGTACCTATATTGTTTCACCATCTCAATTAAGGTCTTTAGGGTCTTTTACAGTTTCAAATTTTGCGACAGATTCACCAAACTCATCACCATTATATGATAATCCGGGTGGTGGTGTTAATAGAATCAAGGTTAAAGTTGAAAAAACAATTTCAACAAATTCAGGTAAATTTCACTTAGATAATGTAATCGCACTTGTTGTGAAGAATGAGGTATTAACAGAGTTAGAATCAGGACAGATTTTATCTTTTCAAGACCCTGAATTGAGTATGGATAGAAATATGACAGGAGGTACTTTGAATTTTGATAGTAGACAATCAATCGTTGGTAAAACACTAACACCTTTGATTTCAGGTAGAGCAAAGGTGGCAAACAATACTTTCCCTATTACATCAGGTAACACGTTAACGGTTAATGATATTACTTATATTACTAACCCCAACGTTAATGGGTTACTTCCAAATACTATGATAGAGATTGAAGGTGATGTTGATGGTTTGGGTAATCAAATAATAAGAAAAATAGTTAGTCAAAATTCAATATTTGCACCAAGTAATAACTTACCACCAACACCATATGGTTTGGGGACTTATACCATAGACGGACCTGTTGCGTTAATTAATCCATCTAAATTTGTCGTTGTAACCCCAACAAGTAGACAATTATCTTATGCTGACCCATCAGGTAGTGGTGTTGATATTTCTGTAACATATGATTTGGTACTTAGAGGTAATCCTCAATTTCCTGATTACGATTATCTAAAATTCCCAATGGATTTGGAATATTTACAAGTTATTACCGGTATGACTTATTCAGATTACTTTTCATTAGTTAATCAAAATCCTGATTTAACACAAACAAGTTGGGATAATTTAACTTTTAATAGAAGGTTTTTAGATAATGATACTATGATTTATAACGTACGAGGATTTTTAACCGAATGGGATAGATATAACAAATTTGGTGGTAGTGCGGTCGACGGTAATCCGGCTTATTTACCTAAAATTCAATACAATTTTAATGATAATTTCACGGACTTAAATGAACAGGGTGTTATATTTTTAGTAAGAGGTGTTGACCCTCAATCTCATAGAGTAAACATTGAATATGATTTAAGTAAATTATTTGGGTACTATAATTTTGGTGTGGGACCTATTGTTAGTGGAAAATTTAAATTGAATCATCCGATAAAAGGAGGTTTTAAAACTGTTAACCACAAAAATGTTAATTTTAATGACGATACTGATTCTTATTCTGGTTTGAAATTATTTTATAATTCGTTTTATATGACTTTAGAACCGAATGGTTCTTCACCAACAGTTCCACCACCATTCCAACCGACATCTGAACCAGGTGAACCACCACCAACTTACTTTCCTGATATTATCATAGGAAGTGGTTTCAGCGCATTTACAAGTAATACAATATCTTATTATTCTTCATTTGATAATAACACATTGACATCATCACCATTATTTAATCCTGGTACAGGATGTCCATATTCTAATGATATATCACTCGGAGGTTATGGACCATCAAGTCCCATTGTTCCATTAATTACTGATGGTTCTCAAACTTATTCAAAAGGTGCTAGATTAAAAAGGTCGAATTTTGGTCCAATCCCACCATCTTTATTAGAATCAGTTTCGAATAATAGAACTATAGGTAATAATGGATTCGTTGTTGAATGGAAACAATATGCGACAGTTAATGCTGGTGTTGATTGTGCTATTTGTTTTCCTCCTTATGCAGGTGGTGATAGATACAATACAGAATCAAATACTTTTGGTACAGATACAAGAAAAAATAGAGGTTATTTTGAAACTGAAATAGTTGAAGGTTCAGGGTTTATGTATCAAGATATTGATATGGGTCAATCATTTTATGATTTTCGTACTATTGCTGGTGTTACATACCTTTGTTGTATTAATAATGGTGATAGAAAAGCAAATGGATTCTATTACGCTCCGGGATATTCTCAAACAGATACACTTGTTGAATTTAGTGACCGAACATTAATGGTTATGAGGTCGGATAAATTACCAACATCAACAGCATTACAACCAAATTATTGTAATACTTTCCCATTACATAATAATAATAACTTTACTATTTTTACATTCAGCGAAGATGGAACAACAGGAGTGGTTGGAGGACTAAATGGTTCTACAGATAATAATACCTTTGCGGATTTAGATAGTGGTTCAAAAAGAATTAATCAAGTACTAAACTCATTTACTTGTGCTAATATGGCTCCTTTACCTTGTTATGATGTGACACAAGAGGGACCATTTAGTGGTACTGGACTTTGTACTTCAGAATTTAGAGTAAGACCTAAAAGTGACAAATGTTGGGAATCGGGTCCTGGTGTAGGTGCTCGAGGGTTTGAAGGTGGATGTTATGTATTTGTAACAGTTCCTTTATTATCATTAGTAAATGGTCACGATATAAGGGCGATTTTTGAATGGTCAGAAAGACTTTTAATTACTTTTGGTGCTTGTAGGGATGTTTTTTCTCATTTATTTACTAATAATTGGGTTAATGGAACTTTATACGCTTGGTCATTTAATAATAATGTAACATATTCTTCACCTTTATTAACAAACGGTAATCAACCAAGTAGTCAATTTTGTAGAGACACTTTAATGTTGCATCCCACAACTAACAATTTTTATTATAGAAGTAGTCCGTATAATGATACTAATGATGCTTTTGTAGGTGCTGATAGACCTAAAGTTACTGGTATGCTCAGGTTTAATGAATATAATGGTAATTTTCATAATTTATTATATCCAACTACTATAATTGATTTAGGACCAAGAAATAATTATATGCAAGAAATAGTTATGTCAGATGAATTTGATGGTTATGTTGTGAATAAACTAGGTCCGACAAGTTTCCAAGATGTTTCAGATTTATTAAATTTATTTTTAATTTCGAGATTGGGTAATCTTGGGACTTTTTCACTACCAGGTATATTAACTGGAGGTGTACAAATTGAAACATTTTTTGATAGAAACGAATCCGGATTTTTAGGTATAGGTGGAACTAAGATGGTTGATGGGGACTATGCTCAAATGATATCAATTAATTCTGAATTAGGGGTTATACCATTCAATGAAATCAATTATATGGATTATACAGAAGCCGGTATTCAAGACCCAATATTTATAACGAGTGGAGGTTATAAGGAAATTGTTATTGGTATTTTTTATAGAGCTAATTTACAATTAAGGGATTTTATTACACCTAAAAGAACAATAATTGATGGGTTATCACCAATTACTACTCAAGTAAATAGTATTAATTGTAACGTAAATAATTTTCCTGTAAAATCACAAAAAGTACCTTTTTATAATTGGGATATTAGAACAGGGGGTCCAAGATATTGTACTAGTACTGCAACAATATTCGGAAGTCAAAAGAATGATTGGTATTCAAAACCTATAAATAGTAATGGAGGGTTTATGTCTCATAGATATCAAGATTTGAAGAGAGAAGAACCTACTTCGAGATATTTTAGAACAGAACCAAATACTCTTGGATTAAATTATTATCCCGGATTTATTTCTGCGGTTCAGGCAAGTGGACCATATTTAGACCCGACAACAGGTGATTATTATAGAAATGCTGACGGATATTATAATTACACCGCGGACGAAAATTATTGGGACCAAACAAACAATGTGCCGAGAGCAATTCATACGGGAGCCCCTTTTTACTTTTATTTTGGGTTAAAAAAAGGTCAAACGGCTTATGATAGATTTTCTAGAAAATGGATACCAACACAAACAATTTTGACATATGAGTAATAGAAATGATACAAGAATAGTTTTAGGTTCTTTAAGATATAAATCCGCGTCAAATACTGATTTGGGGTTAAAAATCCCATTTATACAAACAACTAAAGAAAATGTTGAATTTGACAGGTCGTTGAATATTAATTTAGGTCAATTATATGCTGATGAGAGACAAACCTCAACAAATTTTAGACCTTCGTGTAAATTTTCAATTTTATTTAAAAATTCATATACAGGTTTTAGTGACTATGATTTATTAGAAAATCAATTATATTATACTGATGAGTATACAAATGCTGACCAAAATTGTCCTCCGAACTCAAATGTTGATTGGGGTGGTTTTCCCCAATATAACGAATTTGATTTTATTAGAACCGACTATAATGTTTCGGGATATACAGTTCCTGATATCAATGGGAATGTTCACGTTAATTTTGTGAGTAAAAGTGCTTCAACATATAATTGGAATTATTTTATGAGTTACGCATTTGAAAATGATTATAATAAACCAATGTCGGCAATTGATTCAATTAGTCAACAAACTCTTAATTGGGTTGCATCCGATGGTATACCATTTGTTGTTGTCCCAACCACAGTTGGTGGGGTTAATTTAATATCGTTTAGATGTCCTGTTAAACATAATTTAAAAGTTGGTGAATCGGTTAAATTAAGTTTATCGTATAATGGTTTTGATACTTTTCAAGTGACCTCACTGGGTACAGGTATTTCTGGTACTGAATTCTATACGTTTAATATTGATGATATTGGATTTACAGGTGTAACATTCAGTAATAATAAAAAGGGTACCTTTAAGAGGGTAATTAATTCTGAAATTCCAAATGAAACAACATCAAAATATTATGTAAGACGACATAAAATTTTGACAGATATTAATGACGCGGTTTTGGTTAATTCAGGTTTTGAACAAAATATTTATGGTCAAAAAAGAAAATATGAAAGTAGTGGATTAACACCTAATTATATTTCAAGAGTATCTGTTAAAGAAGGTGCGCAATCCTATACACTGTCATTCAATAATGATATCAATATTAATGAAATGATTGATAATCAAAAAAGACCGGTTAGTGAATTATTTTTCACTGTAATATATAAAGGATATTTTGGGTTAATGTTTGGACAATTAACTAATTCTAGTTTATATTCAGGTTTAAAGCAAGGGTATGATTTTAATTTACCATTAGATGAAAGTTTCAACCCCCCATTACCATCGCCTTGGTGGAATATTAACAATACTAATTCTGATACAAACTTCCCATTAGGTTTTTATACAAAAACAATAGGACCTTCGATAAGACCTTTATTTTATGTAAAAACTTTTAAAAAAGGAGATGTTTTAGATGGTGATTATTGTGAATGGAATGATTCAGAACAAACAGAAAGGGTAATTTCTGAAATTAATCATAAATTATGTTACAATCCATCAATGTTTTACATTGTAACAACAACAAACAATAATCAAATTTTAATAGATAATCCTTTTGGATATTATTACAAACCACATAACAAATTAACAATTAGAGGTTTTTCAGATTATATTGAAACCGGGTCGGCAAAAAACGTTGTTGGTATTCCTGATTACGCATATTTTTCTGAATCACAAAATCTTTTTATTTGGAGGGACATTTACACATATGGTTTCAAAGATAATAACGGGAATGGTGTTGACTATCCATTTTTTAATTATACTCATTATCCTTACGATAATTATGTTTTTAGAATTATACCAGAAGGTACTAATTATATAGAAAGCGACTTGAGTCATAACGCTAGTATCTACGGTACTGGACAACCTAAAGTGGATAAATGTGAATAACAAATTTAAGTTTATATTACCTAATACTGACCAATATATTAATTTACCAATAGAATTAAAATGGGATTTTTATGGTAGAGATGATAGTATTGATGTTTATGAGGCGGATGTTATAAAAGAATTAGTTGGTAGTGCTGAGGATTTTGAAATATTAAGATTTGCTCACGCACCATATAGTAGTGATACTAAAACGGATATTAAATACAATTTTTATTTTTTTAGTGTTAATGGTGCGGTTCCCCCAAATCCTACAGTAAATGTTACAGCTTCAACAGCATCTGATTGGGTTACTAGTTATATCCCTGAAGGATTTACAAAAAATGAAATTTATTATTATAATCGACCTTTTACCCAATCTTTTTTTAAATTGGATTTTTATGATAGTAATGATTCAATACAACAAACTAATTATTTTACGGTAATTATTCCTGTTCAACAAGGTGCGACAGAAACGGCAATGATATCACCATTTGTACCATTGGTTCAAATCAAAAAACCTGAATTTACTTTGGATTATGTTGGTGATAAAGAAGGGTTCTTTTTATATTGGTTAAGAAAAAAAGACTTTTTGAATATAAATCCAAATCTAAGTAATACAACAGAAACATTTTATATGAGTGCAAAGTTTTTTGATGCGAGATTAGGTATTTTTGTTAAAATGAGTACTGACCCTCAAATTGTAATAAATTCTACAAATCCTTTTCAATTTAATCCTGATAGATATTTCTATTATAAAGTTGTTTTAGATTATCCTACGTACACTTATAAAATATTTGATTGGCAAGATGTTAGAGTAGGGGCAGGTAGTCCCATAAAATGGTATGAATATGTAAACCCGTAATATGGAAGATAGAAATTATCACATTAAAATTTCACCTGAGGTAATCCTTGGGGATGTGTTTAAGGTTCCATATTTTGCGGGACAATTAACCACATATAATGATTATAAAGTTTGTTGTAAGGCATATAAGGCACCGGTAGTAACAAATATTACGGATGTGGCATATGTTTATTCATCAATGACTCAAATATTAACAGGTGCAACGGGAACAACGGCGACTTCTAATATTTCAAAGGCGACACTTAGTCCGGGAACATCATTGTTAACCGGATTAACTATACCTATTTTATTTACAGAAAATACTGTGGATATTGGATATTATTCGGTGTTTGATGGTATGGCGGTTCAAAAAGATGTTATGACTAATTTCATTTTTTCAGCAACACCATTAAGTGCTATGACGGTCTTCTTTTATAATACGTCTGATATTGAATTCAAGAAATATTTGGAATTTTCAACGTATACGTTAGATTGGGGTGATGGGACTGCAAAACAAACCGTAACAAGTTTTACCCCTAATTTTTATAGCCACATATATTCTCAACCAAGTCCTGATAGTGGATATACAATAAGTTTGTCGGGTATGAGTCCTTGGGGTTCAAATGTTGTTAAAAAGTCTGTTTACGTACCTTATAATAATGTTACAATACTAAATCCAAAAGGTACCGCAACATTTACACCGGCAGGTGGTAGTTGGTCGGCGACTTCACTAATGTATGATTTTATATATAGTGGAGATAGTACTTGTGATACAACACTTACAAGTATTACTAATTTTACAACAGTTCCTATAACAGTAACGGGGTATACTCAATCAAGTTTGAATGATTTGAAACAGTATGGTCAAACACCTTTTAAATTGGGTTTTACTGTTACAGGAACATCCGGTAATGTTGGTATTTACAAAGGACCAACAAATGATGGTTTAGGAATTAGATACGAAGTAAATGGTATTGATTATGTTGATTACCAAGATGGTACAACCATATTTATGGTTAAATCATCAGGATTAACTTCTGATATGTTAATATGTTCGGCAATAACTAAAAATGAGGTGTTGTTAAATGTTATTGACGAAGCCGAGGTTCAATCTGAAATATTTATTGAACGAGGAAAACAATCTAGTTTAGAGAGAGTGGAAAGATTAGGTGAAGTAGATAACATTGGGGACTTGGTAAAATATGGGTATAAATTTTTTAATATAATAAAAACATAAATTTGATATTTATCAATATAACAACAAAATAATATGGCAACAGGCATCTATGGTACTATTAGACCGGCAGACGTATCTCCCCAAGATGTGGAGATTATTTTAAATTACACACCAAGTCGTGATGAAACTGATAACTTTGTTTTAACAACATTAGACGCTTTATCGGTGTTAAGACCTTATTACAATAATGATAATACAGGTGGGAATCCTAACGTTGAAATTTTAGGTGGTTTATATAATTTAAGACTACCTGCGGAGACATTTAATAAATTAGGTATATACACATTATTCATTAGACCTGCTCAAATTAGAACAAGGATATTAGATTGTGGTGTGTTATCTTCATTACCTAACGTAAAAGGGATTGTTATTGATTTAAATGATGTCCCTTCAAATTTTAGAAATAAGTTTGTTAATCAAGGATTAGTTGGTTTCAGAGTTGAATACTTAAATTCAGATGGAACTAAAATACCTAATTTCTTTAGGTTAATAACATCTTCGTTTTTTTGTGAACCGGTTGTACAAAATTTAACAAATACTGCTGCAAAGGGGATTAGATATAGATATACTGATAATAACACTAATTTAATTTTTTGTACATTATCACCATCTTCTGCTCCGACTAACAAACCAAATGCAACACCATTTATAGGTCAACCAAACCAAGATATTATTATAACTAATACATTCTTTAATCCAATTACTATGGATATTGAAATTGTTGAACACGATTTCTCTACATTGGCAATTGCGTTATTTGGTAATCAAACTAAATCTATGGATGACGGAATTTACACGTTATATGATAGTCAAAACAATATTTATAAACAATACAATTTATACGAAATTAGAGACCAATTTAATACCTTACTTTATGAAGTTAGAAGAGATAGAGGTGATAATATTGATTTTAGTAAAAACTTTACAAATATAACAGAATAATGGCGATAACAAAATATACTTGTCCTCCACAATCAGCAAGCGGTGCTGGTACGTTTTCAGATGATTTAGTTGGATTCCAATTGGTTACTGGTGGTGGTTTAACGCAAGGTAATTTTGAATTTGTTGCATCGTTTAATGAAAAGAGTGATAGAACATTTACAACGGGTAATTTTTCAGAACCAATAACTTTAGATTCTTTAGGTATTGAAAGTTCAATACAATCAAAACGAATTGTTGAAAATAATTTTAAGGTTTATCCTAATTTTGATTTAAGTCAAATAACTAATTTTAGTTTATACGGGTCAATGGTTAAAAGAATTTCAACATCAGTTGAAACTATTATTAGTTTTTTTCCCGCAGGTCTTGAATCAACATTTTTGGGAATTAATTATGTTACGGGTGCCACAGCAATTAATATTTCGTTTGATTCAGTTCAAAACATAACAACATTTGATTTAGATATTGCAAGAATTAGAAATCCGTTTAATATTGATTTTACGGTAAGTTCAACTAGAAATTTATCATTATTAGAGATACCGGTTTCACCGTTAAGAGACTTAACTAAACAATATGCGAAATATTCGTTGTATTATAATAGTACAGGTTATACTGTAACATCTATAGTTCCAACAACATCATTAACAAGTGGGAACCTAACTATTACAGTTGATGGTAATCCTTTTTCATATCAAACAGTTGTATACGATGATTTAGTTGTTAGACCTAATGATTATGAGGTTGCAAGAGTTTTTAATGAAGACTTAGATGAAGTTGAAAACTTTTTATTAAATAGAACTGTTACTCCAATATATACATCAACTTTTAAGGTTCCTAAAGAGAGTGATGACGGTAGTTATTACACTTTCAATCAAACGGTGACTTGGCCTTTGTATGGTAATTGGAATTTAGATATATTAACACCATCATTCACTAATTATCTTATTAAATTAAATGAGATTTCTGAATCGTTAGATTCTTATAAAACAAATTTAGTTTCAAGGTTTTTAACGACCGGGGCATTTAAGGATTTTGACACTGTTGACCAAAAAATGGAAAAAGTGTTACAAGTTTATGGTAGAAGTTTTGATGAAACTAATAAATTTGTGAGTGCTTTAGCGTATATGAATTCTGTTAATTATAATGTGGGTAATGATATTCCTTCACAATTATTAAAGAATTTATCACAAACATTGGGTTGGTCTATTAATATTTCACCAATAACTAATGACGATTTTTTAAGTTCTGTTTTTGGTCAAACAAATGAGGATAAATCTAGTTTTACGGGTGTTGGTATTGCATCAACTCCTGATGAATTAAATTATCAATTTTATAGAAATTTAGTTCTGAACTCGGCTTATTTATTTAAATCAAAAGGTACTAGAAAATCTATAGAGACCTTAATGAGAATGATAGGTGCTCCGGACGCGTTAGTTGAATTTAATGAATATATTTATTTGGCGGATGGTAGAATAAATATGACGGATTTTGATACTCAATTTGCTCAAATATCCACAGGTACTTATTTAAGAGAATTACCTGTCTTAGACCCCAATAATATATACACTATTCTAGGACCTCAAAATGTGTATACAGGTTTTACCACAACATCAATAATTAAAGATGTTAATATTACTCTAAATGAATATCCAATAGATGAATATGGTTATCCGTCAATGATGGAAAATAGTGATGTATACTTCTTCCAAATGGGTAGTGGGTGGTTTGAATCAACACCTCAACATAGGGCACCACAACAAGTGGATTTAACTAATAGTGTGTTTACAGGTAGTAATCCTAATTATCAAACAAGTTTAAAACCGTATACCTATGGTCAAGAATATTTGAATAATTATAGACAATTACCATTTACTGATTTAGGATTTAATTTAACGGCTCAAGTAGATAATAATAAATCTTGGGTTGATAATGAAGTTGGGTTAAGAAGTAATCTTGACGGTAGTTATAATGCAAGGTATTTTACAGAAAGTGATAATTTGGTAATCAATGTTAAGAATGTTGATTTATTTATGAATCCGGGTCAAGGTTTATCCTATGATGTTTGGCACTTATCAAGAACAACTGATTTCCCAATATCGGACAATGGGTTGGGTTGGGTTGAACCAACAATATGTGACCCTTTTCCTATTGTCAACTATCCAACAAGAAAAAGTGTTGATTGGACTGTAATTGACCCCCAACCAAAAAGAAAAACATTCTTTGAGTTTGCTCAAACATTTTGGTTAAATACAATTAACGTTAGAAATAGACAATTTAATACTGATGGTAAAACAAGTGGATATCCAACATTATCATCAATTTATTGGAAATATTTGGAATCTGAAAAAATAGCAGGTGTTAGAAACGATAACTTCACATATAAGACAATGATTGAGTATGTGGATGGTATGGGTGATTATTGGATTAGATTGGTTGAACAATTAATACCTGCAACAACAATATGGAACACAGGGGTTAAATATGAAAATTCAATTTTCCATAGACAAAAATTTGTGTGGAGAAGACAAATGGGTTGTGAGTTAATACCAATCTATTGTACTCCTTGTTCATTAACAACAGGGTTGTTTAGAAATGATTGTCCGACTCAAATTGTTGAATGTCCAATATACCCAACCGAAACAACATTTAATGGTGTGTTAGGTGATGTATTAAATAATTATTTGGATAATAATGGATATGACTTAAATAACTGTAAAGTTAATAAGTTAAATTCACAATGGTTTGTTGAAATATATATAGATAACTCACTTAAAATTAGTTATCCATTTTTTAATGGTGTTGGTTATACTAATCCGTCACCTTGTGTTGAAACACCAACATTTTCAGGTCTTAGTTCACCTTGTGATTCTGTTTGGTATAGTGCACTTTTAATTGCTTTAGATGGTTTAGAAACTTTTGGATATGATTATTATATAACAGAGGAAGGTAATGTTGCAATTTATAATATAATATGTGACGTATCAAGAATTGGTGTTAACTTTGAAATAAAGGTGGGAATAAATTTTAATATTTTGTGTAGTAAATGAGTTGTTTATTAAGTGTTGTAAGAAGTTTTACAGGTGATTGTACAAATAGTAGTATTGGGGCAATTAACGTTGAGATTACGGGTAGTGCTCCTGATTATACGATACAGTGGGTACAACCATCATCTTATGGTGTTATTTCTTTAGGTGCTGGTGTTACAGGGTATACGCAAACCGGATTATCAGGGGGTACTTTTATTTTCAATGTTATAGATAGTTGTGCTGTTGAAAATACGGTTTTACCGGTTAGTTTTTATATTTCAACAGGAACTTGTGTAAGTATTACATCAACTCAAGATACTACCTGTAATTTCAATAATGGGATATTAACAGCGAGTACCGCTAATTTATATAATGAAACGGCGAGTTTTTATCTATATAATAACAGTCTTGGATATGTAACAAGTGGTTTCAGTTATACTAATGAATATGTTTTTACAAATTTATCTCCGGGAACTTATTATGTGATTGGTGATGATGGAGGTGGATGTACAGGTAAATCTGAAACGTGTATAGTTAAACCGTCGACAGAATTAGATTTTGGGTTTTTTGTTGTGAATAACTCGGGATGTGGTAATGGTGATACTGGTAAATTATATGTAACCGGATTAACGGGTAACGCACCATATTATTATTTATGGTCAACAGGTAGTATAGATGACTATCTTACAGGATTAACTTCCGGTAATTATTCTGTAACTATTACAGATAGTAGTGGGTGTATTATTACCAAAAGTACTAATGTGAGTGACGTACCACCCTTAGGTGTTCAATCTGTATCTACAACACCTCCTGACTGTTTTGTAACAAATGGTTCAGCGACTATTGTAATACAAGGAGGTACTGCTCCGTATCATTATTTAGGTTCTAATGGTTATAGTGATGTTTCGTATTCAACTAGTTATACTTTCAACAATTTAGGGTCTGGAAATTTTGTTATTTCAGTAACTGATTCTGCGTTATGTAATTTAGTTACAAACACCTCGATTATAGCTCCCCAAGCATTTTCTGTTGTAACTGTTGGAATCAATAATTCTACTTGTAATAATTCTACGGGGTCATTATCCCCAATAATATTAATTGGTCCAAATCTGACATATATTTATTCCTTAACATATCCGTCCGGATATATTATGAGTAGTACTACTACAAGTACATTTTGGGAGTATAATAATTTGGCTTCAGGGATTTACTCTTTAACCATTAGTGGTGGTGATTGTGTATTTACTCAACAATATGAAATTAATAATACGGTTGTCTATACTTTAAGTGCAACTACAACACCAACAACTTGTAATAAAGTTAATGGTTCTGTGTTATTGGAAATTTCTCAAGGGGGTGTTGCTCCCTATACGTTTACTATTACCGGTAAACCACCTATTCAGACTAGTTTTTCTTCTGTAACATTTAATAACTTAGCGTCAGACACCTATACAGTAACCGTTATTGATTCTAATGGGTGTGCACAAACAGATACGATAATAATAAATTCATCACCAACGGTTGATTTTGTCTTAAATAAAAACGATGCTACAACAGGTTCTAATGGAAGTATTCAAACATATATTACAAGTGGAACACCACCATTTACATATTTGTGGAGTAATGGTCAAACAACGGCAAACATATCGGGATTAAATGATGGTGATTATACTTTAACAGTTACAGATATTAATGGTTGTGTGAAACAAAGAACTGTAACAATTTATGGTTATGATAACGTTTCTTCATATCAATCATACACTATTTGTGATGATATATTTGCTGATGGGGGAAATGTTAAAAAAGGTATTAAACAGATGTTTATTGAAGGGTACTTCGATTCAATTTCTGACGATTACAATTGTATCTTAGATTCGGCAATATTTATTGGTCAAGTTACGGTTGGTAATGAAATAACTTCTTTTCCTTTTTATGTTTCAAATAGTTTAACTGAATATCCATCTGACAATCAATGGTTTGAATTTGTAAAATCAATACTTGAAGATTATCCAAATATTGGTGATGTAATTATTGATTACGTTGGTAATACAATAACAATTAACACTAATTGTGACCCGGAATCTTTATTTAATACTAATGTTATCGTTAGATTAAGAATTGAATATTTTATTTCTTGTGAGAAATGTAATCTTTCTTGTGATATTGAATATACTCAAATTCCATTAGAAGAATTTATAATTAATGCGGTAGGTGTTACTCAAATTTACCAAACACCTAACAGTGGATTTACAATAAATTCATCACTTACTTATGATATAGATTGGGGTGACGGAATTATAGAGACATTCCCACCCGGAACTACTAAAATAAATCACACATATTCATCACCATATACAGGACAAATTAAAATTTTATCAACAAATTTAACGACAATAACATCATTTACCTCAGAAACAAATCCTCATAACTCTCAATCATTATGGACATCAACAAGTGAATTAAATAAATTAGATGGATTATTAACTTTAAATGTTCAAAATGGTAATGGTTTATTTATTACTGGTGACGTTACTGATTTACCTACAACTTTAACAAGTTTAATAGTTTATAACAATAATCTTAGTGGTGACACATCTAATATACCACCAATTTTAACACTTATGGCTATATATGGTGTTAATACAATTAGTGGTGACACATCAGGATTTCCAAGTACTTTAACTAGTGTATTAGATTTACAGGGTAATAATACAGTTAGTGGTGATACATCTGATTTACCACGTATGCTGACAGGCTCAACAATGATTATTAAAGGTCAAAACACTATAAGTGGTGATACAACTGATTTACCTGCGGTAAGACAATTAAGAATTACAGGTTTTAACACAATAAGTGGTAGTGTTTTAAATTTACCAAGGTCATTTGTAATTTGTGAAATTGATGGTTATAACACAATAAATGGTAATATATCTACAGTACCACCAAACATACAGATTTTATCAATTAGTGGTAATAACACAGTTAGTGGGGATGTAACAACATTGCCTTCAACATCAGTTGCTATTGATATTGAGGGTTCTAACACATTAACAGGTGATTTATTTTCATTACCACCACTAATAGTTAATTTTTTTATAAGAGGTAATAATACCTTTACTTATTCTTCATCAGGTAGAGTTTGGGCTTCTAATTACACAATTCTATTTATAGAACCAACGGGTGGCATTTGGACAGGGTTTAACTCAACAGAAACAGACAATATATTAATTGATATTCAACCTAGTTATATTAATACTTCTTTTAGTGAATTTACAATTAAATGTGGTTCAACACCTAAACGAACGTCAGCGAGTGATACGGCTTTTAACGCATTAGTAGCACTTATTGGAGCAGGTGATGTAGTTTTAAATTAATAAAATGTGCAAAAAAATTAAAAAATAGTTATAATATCATTATGCCAACAACAATACAAATAACAACAGATAATTACGACGGACAAACCGCGGTAATAACTTATTACCCTGATACGGGAGGAACTATTAATTTAGGTTCACAAGTGTTACCATATAATTATGTTACGGATTATTATTATGGAACTTATAGTTTATATTTTCCGGCATTTGATACAACTTGTACCTTAATTATACAAAATCAAACACCGACACCTACTTCTACGATTACACCTACACCTACGATTACTCCTACACTGACACCAACGCCTACACAAACATCATCTAAACAATATTATGTTTATAAGTTATGTAATTCAAATCCACCACAATATGTGGTTCAAACACAACAAGGATTAACGGGAACTCCGGGTAAAGTAATCCGAAAAGTAACAGATAATAGTTGTTGGGAATTTTTATATCAAACAACTAATCCAAATCCATTTCCTCCGGGTACTAGTGTTATTGATTGGGATGGTGATTATTTATCACCAACATTGGGAATTATTTTTGATAATTGTACCGATTGTTTATCATATGTTGAACCAATTCTAACTCAAACTCCTACACCAACAAAAACAATTACTCCAACACCAAGTATAACACCAACAAAAACAATTACACCTACACCAACAAAAACAACTACTCCTACACCAACACAAACTCCTACATCAACTTCAAGTACCCCTGTATTATTTTCTTATTGTCCAAATAATGTACTTACTCCGACTACACCATATTATTGGAAAGGGTTAACTACCACACCAGATGGTACAGTATATGGTTGTACATTAAATGGTCTTGTTCGTCAATATCCTATAGGAGGACCTTGGTCTAGTGTATCAGTACCAACTACTATAGATGCGGCAATTGCTGGAGATTCTTTAGGTAATGTATATGCGGCAAGATTTAATGAAGGTCTTTATATAAAATTATTTGGTAATTCATATTTTCAATCATTTATATCTTCTCTTGGATTTAAACCTTGGACAGGTTTGTTTGTAGACCAATTTGATACATTGTGGGCGCTTGATACTACAGGTTCTATTTTTACAAAAGCAGTATCTACAACTACATTTGTATATCACGGTCCGTCAATTGCGGCAGCAAGAGATATTACTGTAGCACCTAATGGAGATGTTTATGTGTGTCGTCCTGATAGTATGTTGAAACAAACAGGAGGAGTTGGACCATTTGTTGCACTACCAACAAATCCAGGATATTGGACTAGTGTGTCGGCAGCACCTAATGGAGATATAATTTGTGTTGGTGAAAAACAAGCTCCTTATGATGGAGGTATTTGGGTAATATATTCAGGAACAAATACTTTTGTTAAATTATCTTGTGATTCAGATTCTGATTGGGAAAGTGTTCACGCAATTGCAGGTGGTAAATTCTATGCGGGACAAGGTATTAGTGATGGACAAGTTCATATATTTGGTTAAAATATATATAAAATTAATTAAAACTTATTTTTTTTACCAAATATTTTCTTGTCTCATATGACCTAAGACACAACAATAAGCGTCTGTTTGGTCGTAATTTTCTTTTTTGAGAGTATTGTTTCTTGTATATTGCCAAGTGATTTGAGGTTCTTTTTTTGCGACTAATTCCCAAATAATTTGTTTCTTATCGATATCTTTTGGAAGACCACCAAATAGAACAAATTTACCTTTATCATTTTGTTTTACTAATTCAGGGAATGCAAACTTACGAGAATCATAAGTTGATATAAATTCCGGAACAACGTCTAATACGTCATAAATTTCTTTAGTGATTAAAGTATTAAACCTTAAAAGAGTTTGTACAGTATATATGTTGTTTGAGTTTAATAGAGGTGTTTCGATAATGACTTTGGTAATACCTAAATCTTTATATTGTAAAAGTTTGGTTCTAAAAATTTCACTTTTAAGAAGTAGCTCTTTTATTTTATTTTCTTCTTTTGGTTTTGGAATCGGAGAAACGTGAGTTAATTCTAACAGTTCTTTACTCTGTATGTCAAATAATGCCCAACCAATTGTTTTAGTTGAGACATCAAGCCCTAAAACTTTAGGGCTCTCTTTTAATGTCTTTTTCATATCTTAAAAATCAAATTTTACCAAAAACTGTTGAATACCCTGTCTTTGTACAGGAGATTGTAGCTTTGATACAATCATAAGATTCATTTCGTTATCGTAAAGACCAATTTCAGAAATATATGATGGTGTGTTAACTGACCAAGAAGGATTTGATGATGCTAAGAACTCTGCTTGACCAAGATTTATCTTATATCTCATCTCATAAATTGTTGCTTGAATGTCAGTTTCTATTGAACCATAGAAGTAATATTCGTCACCAAAATTTAATGTTGTGCCGGTACTACCACTAAGAGGTAAATTTAAGTCATTATAAAGTGGGTCATTCAAATTATAATAAGGTGCGTCTTCATAATCCATTTCATTGATTACAAAAGTATTCCCTATAAGACCACTTTGGGTAATATACCCATTAATACTATTACCACTAATTTGAGATGTAACATCAATAATTTTCCATTCAGCCGACTCAGGTCTTGTATCACCTGTAACTCTTTGACAAATAAGTTCTAATTTTTCACCAAAGAATCCTGATGTTAAATTACAAGATATTGCACATAAACCACCGGTTGTTTCCGAAATATAAGGTGATGGTATAAGAGGAGTCCAAATTCCAACAGGATATTCTCCGGTATATTCCAAATAACCGGCAAGGTCATTTTGATACCAAGATTCCCATCTATCTAATTCCGGGTTCCAAAATATTTCGAAACCTTCAACGGAATATGAATATTTACCATTTATTTCTCCCGAAGGGATACCGTTTAAATAAGAAGGACATCCACTTGGATTATTAACACATTCTGAAATAATAGTTATACAAATAGTCCCCGCACTAAAATCCAATTGATTTAAACAAGGAAAATCACCACCAAATCTAACAGATACGTTTTGACTCAATTCAATACCACAATTAATGTCCGGTCCTTGAATTTTTGTGTAATAGTTACAATGTAATGAATTTGTAAATGAATTTTCATTTGTAAATCTATAAGTAACATAAAGATATTCGGTAGAATTTGCTAATAAACCTGTGCTAGTTTCACCATTAGAACCACAAGTGTTTGGAACGATTAATCCAAGTCTTGGTGCCGGTAATGTCCAATTTCTATTTGATTTATAAGACATTGCGGCAATGATTTCTTCATCATCTATAATAATGATTTGGTCATCAGGGAAAACTTTACCAATTCTATTTGGTTTACCTAAATTATTTGGGTTTGGATTTGTATCCCATAAATGGTAATATCTTAATCCCGGATTATTCATATCAGAATTTTTCTTCGACAGTAAATAATACGGTGTGAAAAGATTCAAATCATCAAATCCAGGAGGGTCAACATAGAATGTTTGACCATAACAACATTCAGGGTTCTTATGCCACATTAATGTCGGTATATGGATTCTAAAATTTCTAGCTTCACCGGTCGAACCATCAACAAATGGTTCTAAGGCAAATTTTTCACCATAAAAGAAATCTATACTTTGGTTTGTGTAATGAATAATTGCAATAGCTTTTTGTTCTTTAGGTTCTACTTTAATTACGTCACCAAAAGAGTTGTAATAAAAAACTAAACTAGTGTCTGTTTGACCACTATCTGACATATAACCAAAATATTCTTTAGCACCAATATATGATGTTGAACCAAATTTAGTGTAATCAAATAAAGTACCTACAAATGTTCCTGCGGGGTCTTCACTCCAAGGAATGTTCATATTCCAAACTTTAACATCAAATTGGTCTGTATCACATACGGATTCAAAATTAATAACGTCATCTTTCCAATGAGGTGTTGGTGTAATACTATCGTATAATGAAGTCATATTTGGTGGATAAACTATTGTTCTTGCATAACAACAATCATCAAACATTGAGAAATCAGGTGTTGGTCTATCTAAAGTTATTTGTGACCCACAAATATCAATAATTTTATAAGTTAAAATTGTATAACAACTACTCACAGACATCTCACAATTTGCGGGTGCCGGTGGTGGACAATAATATGGTTCAGTGACACATAATGTTGCACTTGGTGTAGGTGTTGGTGGTGGGTCACAAGAAAATCCGTAACTTGGTGTTGGTGTTGGTGTCACTTGACTTGACATACAAGTTGTACAAGAATTAACATCATTACCCCAATCACCACCATTCCAAATTAAATTAGCACTACCTCCTATAGGGTAGTTAACTAAATAACATTGGTTGTAAATATCGGTAACAACCTCCCAACTATCATAGGTATCAGGTAATGACATAATACCGTCAGGGCTCACACCATCACAATTAGTCATATAATATGTTTGATAGTTTGTTGGCATTGTACTAGGTGTTGGTGTTGGACTAGGCGTTGGTACATAACTACAATCACAATTAGTTTTTCCACTACCATCAAAGAAGATGGTGATTAAATCACCAACCATTGGTAATCTAACAATATTTATATTACAACCTGAATAGACAACATCAATCACGGTTCCACCTGATAATGTAGACATATCTACAATATAGTTAGAATTAATAGTATATACGTTATTAGTGTAAGCACTCCAATTAATGGTATCTGCGGTTGTATTACCGGTAAAAAAACCTCTCATCGCAGCAGTATTAAATACTGGTTGAACTACAGATGATAAAAATGGGATTCCATAAGTATTACCTGTTATTCCGTCAACATAATATGGATATTTTACATATTGTTTATTTGATTGCGGTATTCCCGTAGAATTTTGTGAATTAAAGTTTGGTACCAAAATATTGGTGTCAAATTGATTGTATGATGTACCTGATAATGTGTACGAAACTTCACTATCACCAACTTGGAAATATGAGATATTGAAAGTACCTTTAGATATATTTTGTCTAGCGGTATCTGTTAATCTCGTATTAATTAATCCTGATGTATTTTTTATAATAAAACCCATAATGATAAATATTGTCTTTTTCTTTTTGTGATGTTTTAAGTTATGATTATATTACAACAATCACAACCATTTATGATTGCATTTAATAATGAATAAGTGTCTGTACTGTCACCAACAGTACATAAATTATATTCTGATTTGGTTACACTAGTTGTTGTGTTAATAACAAGACTATCAGTATTAACCATAGTTAATGACATCCAAGTTTCAGTTAAACCTGTTTGATATACGGTTAAATCTTGACAACCTGGTGTGGTATTAACAGTTGTGCCGGTGGAGTTATTAGTACTATTATAACTTATTATACTACTATTCTTAGTTATTGTTGTATTTGTAATCAATGTTGACGTATTGTCATTTGGTGATGACTTAAAGTTATTGTTGTGTATTAAATCAAATGTGATTGAAACTCCATTAGGTAATGCTGGTGTTACACTGATTGTTGTTGTGTATTCTTTTGTTAGAATGTATGTTGTACTTGTTGTTGTATTAACAGTGGTATTTAATGATATATTATAAGTTGTTGGTGGTATCGGAGCATTTAATGTTACTGTGTTACCATAAACAACTGAATCTGAATCTAATACAGTAATATTATATATACCGGTACATAAGTTATTAAAGAATGGTGAGGTTGAATACGTAGAACCGTTGTTTATTGAGTATGTGTATGGTGCAGTACCGTTTAAGTTTTGTGTGTTAATAATAATATTACCATCACATCCACAATTAGGTTGATTAACACTATATGGTGTGTTAATACGTCTAAACTCTGTTGATGGTCCTCCCGGAGTACAAACACCTGAATAAACGGTTACTTCTCCATCCAAACCAAATATATCCCAATTTGTTAAAGGCGGATATGTACCCGGTGTTGTGACCTGTTTAATAATTGGACAAATAATACCAAAACAAGGCCAAGTCTGTAATTCCCAAGTATTTAGGGAGTTATTCCAAACAATTTGGTATGTTTCATCATCAGATATCCATTTATGTTTTCCATTACTATCAAACTCATTTGGGTTGAAATGTATATTGTCCGTGCTAACATCAGGTATAACTATGTTCATACAAAAATCATATAATTCATCGGTTGGTAAGGCCTCAATAAATTGTGGTGGACATTTCGGGTTACTTATTATAATTTGTGTTGTTGAATCAGGTACAATAACATTAACACCGGTCGTTCCCGTAAGTTGTGTTAAAGTTAAACCTGTTGCGGGTAAACCCGTTGAAAATATTGTTGCAGTACTACCTGAAGACACAGTATTCCAATAAATGGTATATGGTCCGGGAGACGTTGAAGTTGGTGTTATATTTACGGTGTAATATCTACTCATTTTTTATTTTAATATTATAATATTGTTATTGTAAAATAGACTTATTAATGGATACTTGAGATATAAATACTTCATTAGTTGGTGTTATTTGTATTGTTGTTCGCATATATTAATTTTATTATTCAATTGCGCCATAAAACCTTACATCTACTAAATAAGGAGATTCTCCTGGTAGTATTGTAATTGTTGGTGACGTTATTGATATTCCTGTTTGTACATCATAAAATACCGTTCCGGATAAATTGGATATGGTGACTTCTACTGTTGTGCTTTCAACGGGTGCTGTAGGAATAGCTTCAACAACTAATATATCTCCGACATTACAAGGTGTTATTGAACCTGAACCATCAGTAGTTTGTGCTAAAACACTAATACTATTTAGCTCTATTGATAAAAGTCCTTCTGCTGGTGAAGTTTTTTCATAAACCCAATTTAAAACTGAAGGAGTTGTTGATGTTGATGTTGTTGGTGTTGGTGTTAATGTGTTAGTAGGTGTTTGGGTTGGAGTTATCGTGTTAGTTGGTGTTGGTGTTGGTGTTTTAGTAGGTGTTGGAGTTGGAGGTGTAAACGATTTAATTATTCCGACAAAATCACAATCGGTTTTTGCCGTTAAAGTACAAGTTGTGGTTGCAGTAAAATCACCCCAATAATCAACAACAGTAACCGTATAATCTCCTACAGGAACCTCATCAATTGCCGGAGCGTGATTATTATTACCAATATTTGTTCCTTCCCAAGTGTATTTATATGGTGGTGTTCCACCTGTAATAGACACTGACACATAACCATCATATGATTCCGGTGTTGAAGGTAATATCGAAACACATTCAATGTCCATTGGAAATATAGTAATAACATTACATTCATTTGTGTACCCGATAATCTGTTGTGTTGGAGGCGGAGGACAAGGATGTTCAATTTTACAATCTTCACAACTATCATATCCGTTTAAGTCAATATTATCATTATTAAAATCGTATAATGTTACAGGGTATGGCACTGAAGATACTGTTTTAACACAAAATGTGTTAGTACCAATAGTTATTGAAAAATATGAATCTTTTGATATTATTAGACCATTATAATTAAAAACCCCTAAATATTGACCAATATTACAACATCTTTGAAAATATATAATTGTTGGTTTAGATGTTGGTGTGGGCGTTAAAGTTGGTGTAGGTGTAATTGTTGGTGTTGGTGTAGGTGTTTTAGTTGATGTGGGGGTTGGTGTTGGTGTTTCTTGTTGACAAAAATAGTTATTTATTACTTGACAGTCATTACATCCACCAACATCATACCAAGTACCATTCCAATCTAAATTTGCAGTTCCTCCCTCAGATACTTCAACAATTTTATAACAAGTACTGTCGGTTGAAGAACCAACAACTTGGTTGGCTAATAAATTTGGTGGTAACTCCATATAACCATCAGGTTTATCACCACAACAGTCTGAAACTAAATATACACTATATGGTGAGGGATTACATCCTAAATCAGATTGACAAGAGTCACCCACCTCAACTGTAAATGTTGGTGTTATTGGAACACCACCTTCAAAAAATTCAGGTTCAGTACGAGAACATAAGTAATATGTTAATGTACTATCAATATTTTGTGTATATTGGATATTAGTTAAAACTTCAACTTGGTCAATAAAATCACCATCTGTGTTTGTATATGAAATATCTAATGATGATGTAATATCACCTGGATTAACTGTCCAAGTATAACAATTATTAACCGCAGCTGAACAACCACCACAAGGTGTATCATTAACGTTTATAGCAAATGATAAACCATTTGAAGATGCGTCAATAGGTTCATATAACGAACAGTAATAAACAATTGTTGGTCCTGTAGTTTCAGGTTGTGCGGGTGGGACTTCAATATCTCCCGACCATTCACCTGTATTACAATCTTGATAGTTAAAATAACCGGAGAAATTTGGAGAATCATTTTGTATTATATAACATAGACAAGCCATTAGTTTTTCTTTTTACTATAAATAATCAAAAATTTGATTTTTTTTATTTTATTATAAATATAATTCACAAACATCTTTAATAAATGGTGAGTGTGAGGATATTTATAAGTATGAAACTTATTAATACAATATCAAATGTTGTTACCGAGGCAAAAGATGCTTATGAATTAGCGTGTGACAAAGGTGTTCCGGAAAAGGAACTTGATAGACTTGAAAAAAATTATTACGAATCCTTAAAACTTCTGAGGATATATGAAAACTTAGGTAAAAAACCTAAAGACGAAACTCTATAAAAATAAGTATCACTCCGTAGAGTGACACACTGAAAAAGTATCACTCCTGAGAGAGACACACTGAAAAAGCATCACTCCGTAGAGTGACGCATTAAATTATATTAAGATTTGTTTACAAAACTAAATCTGATTAAAGTATTATTTGTTGCTGCGGTAAAAATTGGATTTACAGTACAAATACCATCTGTTGGTGTTTTTAAGAATGGAAAAAATTTATTAGTTACTTTAATTGTTTTACTTAAAGGTCCCTCAATAAATTTACCTTTACCCTCATTTGAATATGGGTCAAACATTAAATATCTGAAAGCGACATATAACGATGTTAAATTACCCGGATAACACATTTCATATGGTATACCTAATATTCCTGATTTTGTTTTTTGACTATTATTTTTAGACCTATTTGTGTATGGCATAGGAACATTATTTAATATTCCATAAAATGGAGCTGTTAAACCTGAATAATAGTCAGATGATGTATATGTAAATCTACCCTCAAAATAACTGTCAAGTTGTACAACTTCATTTATACCTTGTACTTGATAATGATTCATTCTTGGGACAATTAATGGTATTGTACTACCTGTACCACCTGTGTAATATGTTTGAATACCACCTCTGTTATTAATGGTTTTACCATAATAGGTCATAATTCTAGTTTGTAGTCCATTGGTAATATTACCAAAACCATCGTCTTCCATCATAGGTTGAACGATATAACCACCACCTTTAGAATTATTAAGTTTACCACTTTTCATTTTATATTGAACCATTTCAATAAACACGCCGTGATTAAGTTGTTCTTGGGATAAATCTTGTGCAATAATTTTTGGAGGGTTTATTAAGTTTACATTACTTCCAACTGTATTATTAAGATTTAAAGTTACGACGTTTGAACCACTACCTGTTAAAATGGTTTGAAATTTAACTAATGGTACCGGTAAATTATATAGTTCAAGAAGTTGACCTACAGGAGCTTTATATGAAGAACCTTCAGGACTATCAGTAGTATCTCCTGTGATTACAATGTGTATTAAATCTTGTTTTGTAACACCGGTTGCAAAATTTCTATCGGTTAATCTCATTTTTTCTTTTTACTATAAATACTTTAATCTTGGAAATCAAACACAATCAAATCCATAAACTCAAATGTTATTAAGTCTTGGAATTGTTTTGGGTTTAATTCATTACAATCAATTATTTGAGTTTTTACACAACCATCCAATGTTGTTATTTTAATCATAACTGCCGGAGCCGAATTAAACGGTGGTGGGAGATATAATGTGACTGCCGGAGGTACGGTGGTAAAAACTTGTGATAATAGAATACAATTACTTCCATACACATCGCATACCTCGATAAAGTATGGATTGTTTAATCCGGTTATTGATATAATTTCTATTGCGGTCATTAATTAATACAATTTATTAGCCATTGCGTACCATTCTTTATTCCCTAAATTTAATGATGTAAAATTAACTATATTCATTGGGGATTTGTAAACATCTCCATCAAATTCATTTGCGTACAAATAATTATCAGTACTTACCATAACACCAAACCAACGTCTATTACCGGCTCCCATAGCAACAAAGTTTCCGGTACCATTTATTTGTTTATAAATGTCACCATTGAAAACACAAGCATATACATTACCATTTAAGTCTGATGCCATTCCCCTCCAAGCTCGTGTGGTTTGGTTAAGAGCAACAAATGGACCGGTACCATTAGTTTGTTTATAGATATCACCATTAATCACACTAACATAAACATCGTTAGATGGTGTCACGGTAATACCAAAATAACGTCTATCAGGTAAACTACCCCATAATTCAAAGTCGTTAGTTGTAGTATTATATTTATAAACATTACCAGCTAATGTTGAATTATCAGTCACCGTATAAATACCATTATTTGGTGCAATTGCGATATGTCCATATCTTCTATTTATAGTACCTAACACTCCACCTCCTAATGTGTTGTATGGATATTGGAAGTAATACATATTATTGGTAATATTATTTGTTTGGGAGACATATAAAGTTCCGTCTATACCAACAGCAACTCCTCTTTTTTCATTTAAAAGACTATACCAAGGTAAGAAATTATCACCTGTTTGGGATGTTCTATATATTTGACCACCAACTATAGGTTCATCGTATGATGTTAGGAATTTATAGATAACAATTGGTTGGGTTGGTGTTGGTGTTGGAGTTGTTGTATGAGTAGGTGTTAAAGTAATTGTCGGTGTAATTGTTGGTGTTACCGTCATTGTTGGTGTTGGGGTATGTGATAGTTGTAATGTTGGTGTAACTGTTGGGGTTGGTGTTGGAGTTGGTGTATTAATTTCATTACATTTAATACATTGACCTCGATTAGCATAACCATAAGGACCGGTTAATAATGTAATATGGTCAGTTCCTGAAATTTGATTATTAAATCCAACATAATGAATACATTTATTCTGACTATTGACAGTTGCATTAAACACTTCAAATTGGGATATCCCTCCACCTGTTAATGGATTTGTAAGAGTATCAAATGTATAATATTTTTTACCTCTATCAAAACAATCTTGAAATTCATAACTAAATGGACAAACAATATCATCATTTATCATATCATAGGTGACAGCACCGCTAAAAGTACAATCTCTTTCTACCATAACTGATGGTGTTGGAGTCATAGTTGGTGTGGATGTTGGTGTTGGTGAAACAGAAAATATTGTAGCATCAATAAAAGATACCGGACAAAGACTTGACGATGTTGGGGTTACCGTCACCGTTGGAGTTACCGTCATAGTTGGTGTAACAGATGGTGTTGGTGGTAAATCACAATCAAATAATGCTGCAAAATCTAATGAACTACAATTATTTGTTGGTGTTGGAGTTGGTGTTGGACAACTACCTGTGGTGAATAATTCATCACATAAATCAGGACAAGTTGTTGAACAGGGTGATTTACCTGATAAAAAACAA
>Ga0315909_10001537_pt1 | contig 31037 bp, 44 predicted proteins | sample LakEriMetagenome_11_FD_203527 | JGI IMG/M metagenome (GOLD analysis project Ga0315909, IMG submission 203527) | Freshwater fungal communities from buoy surface, Lake Erie, Ohio, United States - Buoy 2 MA125 | ecosystem: Environmental > Aquatic > Freshwater > Lake | place: USA: Lake Erie, Ohio... | reverse complement strand
CTTGTCACCAATATATGAACTGATGTTCGGCAAAGTTGAAAAAAAAAGCAGTTCTACTTCGTGCCAAGTCAGACCTTTGCTATACACTTTCTTCACTTGAACGTGACCACTTGCAACTTGGATTGTATCATCGCTCAATGTCGCTTTAATTTTCTTTGAAAAGTCAAATGCAGTATTATTTGCGTTCCAGATGGATGACAATATTTTTAGATTGTTGTCGCTCATAGGAACTCTGAATTCTTGCGAATAACCACCTACAACGCTAAAGTCGCTGATGCTTGCGAATTGCTTTTTCAGATAGATGTTTTCTGCTTCAAACAAGTCAAGCAAGAAACCATTGTTGTTGATATCGTATAGAGTTAAGTGTACCATTATTGATATTCGTTTGATTGTCTGATAGTGAGATTCAAGTCATATACTTTGCCATCCCTTAACTTTCTTTCTGTGTAGCTATTTGATTCCACAACTACTGGAATAGGAATTGTGGATGCGTCTGGAAGTATGTACACATCTTTGCTTTGAATCAACGATGATAGCAACAGAAACTCACCTTCGCTCAAGACATTTGTGCTGATTGAAATTGTAGTGGAAACATCGACCATACCTTCCATCATTCCTCTTTCGCTGCCATCAAAATTAAACCCATCTGCTGATGTCGCATAGTTGCCAACTACTCTTTTGATTCTCTTTCGCTCAACGTTAATTGTTTTCTCGTTTCGTTTTTCGAAGTTGAAATAATCCCATCCACCTTCATACTCGTTATACCAGCACAATCTGACATTGTCAAATTTGCAATCTGTATCTACTGGATAGAATATGTACGGAACGCTTCTTTCTTCAGTACCAGCCAAATTCAATATCTCAAACATATAATACTTATAGTTTGGATAATCAGCAACATCAAGGAAGTCAGTAGTACCAATAAGTGATGCTGGATAAGCTGGAATAGCAACTATACCAGCATTGCTTCCAATAGTACCAATACCAGCAGATGCAGTATGTGATGCACCAGCACTATCTATCAATGTCATCTTCGCAAGATATGCGCTATCCAATCCGCTATCTTTATCTGTGAATGTATCTGTTCTATCATTGAGCATATAGAGATAACCCATATCAAGGTTGTTTCTACGAATAGGAATGTAGATTGACTTGTTAAGATTAGTTGATGGAAATACTACTGAAGGCTTATGTGTTCCAATCTTACGACCACCCATCAATAGCGACAAATCACTTGTCATCTGATAACGTGACATCGATGGTTTGAACCCATCAGATACTGCATACATTCCTTTAAAGAAATAATGGTATTCAGTGATCGTTGATGCTGCTTGCTCTGTGAACACACCACTAACCAACCACCCTTCTATCACTTCAATCTTATACAAGTATGCTGGATAGTTTTGATTGCCCCAGTTCGTTGTTAGGTCAACATTTGTCAAATCTATTTTGCTTTCAATTCTATTGCGAATAATCGGTGACAAGTTTAGCAACCCTTGTGGTGTTACTTCTGGTGTTGGAGCAATCTTTAATGTAGCAATCAATGTAGTGTCCTCGTATATCTTGAACACAAAACGGAAGCCATCGTTTACTACATTCGTTGATGTAGCACGATAGATTAATGCTTGACTGCATTTGGTGAATGAGTAAGGCTTCTGCTGAATAGTTATAGCCATCCTTCGTTAATTTTTGTTTGAATATGTTTTGTAATTTCTTCGTTGTACTTTTCCCAGTTCACTTCAAGTTCTGCATCAATAGCTTCTTTAAAATAATGTACTGGTTCAATTCCATATTTGCCAATCTTGCGAGCAATCAATTTTGCAACTTGTCTTATAGCATCTTCACTTTTCGTTCTCACAAATTGACCAGATGTGCTTCTCAACTTGATAGGCTTAATCTTCATCCATTTGATGATTGGTTCTATTGGTGGTTTTTTTGAGTTTGGTTTTCGACCTTGCTCAATTACATCAGCGTACTGCTGCGTTCCCTTCCCGTAGAATTTAATCGTGTAGGAATCTTTTTTCTTTCTCACGTTGTAGGACAAAGACCTACTTAAGTTACCACTTGCATTGACCTTTGACTTGTATTTGTATGGTGTTGTTACACCATTCTTTGTGCGATAGCCAGTTCTCGTTCTTGTTACTGCAAGATTCCTTCTGGCACGTTCAATCACACCTTCAGCCAACTCGTCAATGATGGCTTCAATCTTTATGTCAAGGTCTTTTTCTTCCATTAGTTGATTGTTGCAGATACTTCAATTAATCCATCAAATTCTGGATATGTAGCTTTCGCAGTTGGTCTGATATGCTTGGTGAAAACGTGAACAAGAAAATCTTGCCAGCAAGCATCTGTCAGTTCCAATTCAAAATCTCTTACGATAGAGTTTCTATCATCCCAAGACTCGATTGTCATTATTGCTTTGCCATCAACGAAATTGAAATAGATACTCAATGGCTTACCTAATGGTTCTTGCATATTGATGGTCTGCTCTGCTTCATTCGTGCCTACTGGAACGAGTCCTAACTTCTGGAAGATGATTTCAATTTTCATATTAAAAATGTTTTCGAGTGAATGCGTAAACTTGATTTGTTGTTGTTGCCTTAGTTGATGCGGCAACTGCTGATGATACTAATCTCCAACTATTGGTTGTAGTAACAGAATTGGTTTCACCAAAATAAAAAGCAGCAGAAGCACCGAATGGTAACTCACTTATGAAGTGTGCTGAATAGGATTGATAAACTTGTGCAAGTGATACTGGCAACCAATCATTGTAACCCAAATAACTTGCTGCTCTTCTTAATCCTATTGAATCAATAGTTCCATTCCAGTTTATTGATGCGCCATTATCAAATGAAGTGAATGCCCATCCAGTGAGATTGTCAATGATGTAGTTACTCAATGCTCCAGTGAATGACATACCAACTAATCTACCAGACGCATTGCTATTTACTCCAAGCGAATTTGTGAATCTGTTTTTATTACCGAACGCATTATCAAACTTCAACTTAAAAAAGAAGTTGGTAGTATCTGTATAGTCGAGTTGCTGAATCACTGCTGGATTGATTGGGTCTGATGAATAGTCGTAGTAACCATTCACGTATGCCCATCCAGTATCTCCAGTACGATATGATGTTCTTTGTGTTATCGGTGGACGTTGGTAAAGAATACCAGAAGGAGTGACACCAGTTATTTTTACTTCTGCATAGTAGTCTATCATACTCGTTCACATATTAAGTTGATGAATCCAATCGCACTTGTGTCGATTGTAATGACACCAGTATTGGCAGCAATAGTGTTTCCAAGTGAATACGCTGAACCATTTAATTCGATTGTCAATGTAACACCAGATGGATTGCTACCAACACTTTGAATCTTCCAAGCGTATGGTAGTATCACTTCGTGCTGAATGACATCTTTGAAGTTTACTGAATAGTTAAATACTGATGTATTCTTCCAAGTACCACTGCCACTATTGTATGTTAGCCATTGACCATTCTGCACGTTACTTATATCAACATCGTGAAGTTCATCCAACTCCCAACCATTCATTACTTTGACATATATGCTTCCATTGACTGCGTGAGCATACTCAACGTAACCGATAACAACAATATGACCAGCGCCAGTAGGCTTCACTTTGGTAATTCTTCCAGCAGTTGTAGGTGACAAATAAAGCACGTCACCATCTGCCCAAGTTTCACCCTGCAAAGAACCAGTAGTGTTGACATCTAATAGCTGACCAACCGTTAAGATAAACCCTTCTTGATTCGTTGCTATTGTTTCGCACACCAGACCAATAGTATCTGCTGAATTGATATCTGAATCTGCTCTTGCCAATTCAACTGACAATCTTCCACCAGTTGCACCACTTACTCGTACTGCTTGATAGGATGCTTTGGTCAATGTTGTATTTGGGGTTACTTTGTTCACTATTCGAGCAACCAAGTCAACACCATTTTTTAACGTGACGTTTCCACCCTTTAGCAAGGTTTGTGAACTACCAATAGTGTTGTTCCATTGAGTAGCACCAACGACAAAGCCAGCACCAGATGGATTGACATTTAAAGCAATATGGTCAGCAGTCAAGTTGTGCGTTCCCAAGTCAACGTCAGTTGTCGCTCCAGTGTACGGAACGTAACCAGCCAAGTCAGTATCTAATGCATATTGTGGATGTGGATTAGCAGCAGCAACGTGAGCATCAAGAAGTCCTTGAGCCACACCAGCATCTTCTTTTCCAGCTATTGCACTTTCAGCATCAGTCATTCTTTCTGTTAGGTCAACAATAGATTCGTTGATATTTATAATGACATCACAATCTTCTATAGTTTCGCAAGTCAACTCACCACCACTACCAATATATTCAACGCTGATTAAGCCACCATTGATAGTGACAGAAAAATCATCTCCAAAGTCAAGATAACTTGTGTAACCTACAAGTGCTTCATTTGAATAGATGCCAATCTTGGTCAAGATGCCACCATTGATTTCTGGATTGTCGATTATGTTTGGCGAATAGTCTGCTGGTATATCGCAAGCAGACCAGTTGTATGGCACTGCTATTTGAAGATTAAGTTGCACTCCAGTAAGAACGTGAGTGAACTCTTCAATGAATGGTTGAATGGTTGCCGTCTTACCAACAACTTCAACTTCTCTTCCAAACAAAATACCACCATTCTGTATTTCAGCAACAAGGTCAAGAGCCAATCTTGCACAATCGCTGATGATTTCTTTTTGATATTCTTGCTTCGTTTCTTTGTCCCTTCCAATGTCAGCAAATCTGATTTCAAAGTCATACTCCAGCATACCTTCACTTGGTGTGATGGTCACTGGCAATACGTGCATAAATGGATATTCTGGTTCTTTGAATAGGTCTGCTTCAGCAACTTCTCCGTGATAGAACTTGCGGATAAGAAAGTGACCTTCGGCAAATTGGCGAAGTCGCTCAATGACTACACGGTAACTATAATTGTTTGACATTTCGAACTTGATTTAAGTCAGAAGAGTATTGAGCATAATACAATATCTCTTCTACTGGATAATATATATGTTGTTTGAATCTTGTAAGGTCACCACCAACTAATGACATCAGAAAGTGATAGTACCCATAGGTCTTACCTATTTGCGTCATTGCATCTGCTCGTTCTGCAACTCCTTTGTCATCTCCACCAGCTCCTTCGTTGCTTCCTCCAAGTAAGTTAGGGAATCGTTCAGCAAGTCGTTTGCAATAGTCGAAAAAAAAAGAATGACACCGAACACATAGTCCAATCTTAACTCACGCATATCAGCAGCATTCACCAGATGCTTGTCTGAATTGTACTGCTCAATCTCATACTTCTTTCCCATCGTTGCAGTGATAGGTCGGTAGAAGATAGCCATTGCTTTATCGAGATTTTGCATTATGTTATCTTCCTTTGTGTAGTGCATAAGGTCAGCAAACTCTCCATACGAAAGTTGACTTATGTCTGGAATGAAACCATAAGCAGTGCCATTTAAATCAAATCGTAATTTGAACTCTGCACTTTCTTGGTTATCGATTATGGACTGGATATAGTCAAGTGTTTCCTTTACTTCTTGGAAAGGAAGCTGACGCACTTCTGCTTCAGAGATTTTCGTCATAATACAAAAGCGTTCAAACTCATTCTTGGTATCGTTCCAATCAAGGAATTGACCTAATGAGATGTCGCTATACTTTCTTGGGATGAATCCTTTTTTCATATATCGTCTGAGATTACTATTTTGATTGGTTCAACTTGACTTACTTCTTGTCGCTCAACATAGCCTCTTCGCTTTCCTTTGGTCTTTAGGTAGAAGATAGTAGATGATACTTCACCTTCTTTGATTTGCTTGTGCAGTTGTGATTCTACAAAGTCCAGCGCAATGTCATCTATTGAATTAACTGCATCTCTATAATCCTCGTCATCTACCATCCACATATAGTGTGTGGTTCTTCCAATTCCAACTGCTCGACAAGCAGATGTTACGATGCCAAGAGATTTCTCCAGAGCATCAAGCATTGCCTTTTTTTGTTGTTCAGTTTTGTTCATAAGGTTTTCCATTTATTTTTATCTCAAGTGTTGAATCGAGTTTCTTCATTCGGTCAATTATTACTTGGCAGTACTTCGGATCAAGTTCCATTCCGTAGCATTTTCGATTCAGTTGATGTGATGCTACCATTGTAGAGCCAGAGCCGCTAAATAAATCTGCTACAATTTCTGCATCGTGATTTCCAATAGCTCTTAATGGAACACTTATTGGCTTTTGTGTAGGGTGTAGTTTATTATCTCTATCTTTTTCTATTTCCCAAGTTGTGTTTTCTGTTGTTGCACCAATAAAATTAGTTTTTTGTCCTATTTTACAATATACAAATGGCTCGTATCTGTTTTTATAGTGGCTATTCATATCCGCATATCCTGTATTAATTTTAATCCAAGCTAAAACAGACATAATATCAATACCATTTTCTTTTAATGGCTTAAATAATTCATATGAATTTCTTGTTGCATAGAAAATATATAAAGCACCATTATCAATTACTAATGGCAATAAGGATATAAAATCTGCATAAACATCAACTTCATCATTTTTAAGCATTTCTCTTTTATGAGTTGTATTAATTTTATTTCCGTAAATAACTCCACCTACATAACTTACACCATATGGGGGGTCTGTAAATACCATATTAGCTTTATTACCATTCATTAATTTAGTAACATCGTCTGCATTTGTACTGCTTCCACAAAGCAATCTGTGCTGACCTATTTCGATCAAATCTCCAAGCACTATATCTGTTTCCAAACCTTCTTCTGGAACATCAAAATCATCTTCTACTGCATCCAGTTCAACCATATAATCAACTGGCACGTCCAAGCCCCATTCAACAAGTAACTCATTATCCCATTCATTAGCAAGCAACTCCCAATCCCATTCACCGAAGCCTACGTTATCTTTTATGATGAACTCTTTTTTCTGCTCTTCAGTTAAGTCATCAGCAACTACTATTGGTATCATCTGAAGCCCACATTCCATAGCTGCCTTATGGCGCATATTACCACCCAAAATAATCATATCATTATCAACGATGATTGGTCTTAACTCAAGCATCTGTGGAAACTCTGATATTGACTTGACTAATTTCTTGAACTTATCATCTTTGATGATTCGTGGATTGTCAGCATTGCTTTTAACAGAATTGATTGGAACGTGCTGCACCTTGTACTCTGGTGTTGTTTTTGTTGTTTTCATTGATTATTTATTGGTGTTAATGACAAGTGTAGATACCCTTCTTGATATGTTGTGAACTCTATTTGGTCAAATGACCATCCTTGATTGCAGTCACCTTGTCCGTTGCATAAATATCCAGCCCAACACACTTGACTATTCATATACCATTGACCAGTCAACTCGTCAAGCACCCAAGTTCTTATCTCTTGAAGTCCATTGCAAGTCATAGAACCATAATCATCTATTGGCAGCATCATCCATCCACTACTACCTATTTGTGAATATTGTTCTTCACCTTCAAAGATTCCAAAGTATGGATTGCGACATTGATGAATAAAGGTGAATCTACCCTTGTCCAAGTCATTAGGACTGGCAGTGTAATTTGGTAGTGAATTAAAATATGTTAGTGAGCCATCTGGATTGACAATAGCTGATAGATTATCCCAAGCAGTATTGCAACCTTCATTAACGAATGGTTGGATTGCAGGAATAAAGTCAAGCAATAACTGACCTTCTTCATTATAAAGTAAAGTGTTAACTTGATTCTGTTCCATCTCATAATCATCTGCCATTGATGGCATCATCATTTGATCTGGATTGCAACTAAAAAAAAGAATAAGCATCAGTATGCTACATATTTTGATTCTCTCCATTGTCTATTTTAAGGTTTAATTTGAATACATCTCCATCCGTTACTATCTCTTTTGTCATTGAGAAAAAAAAGTGCAATACACCAGTACCATATTCTTTGTAGTGATATGTGATTGTGTCTTTTGTTGTTGTCTTGATGAGATTGTTTCTTACAAATCTGGCAAGTGCTTTCTCTGATTTGAAGGAGAAGTTTTTTGCCTTTAATGTCTGAACTAAAAAGTCCATTTCAGTATTTGCAACAAACTGCATTACTTCATCTATTTTATCTTGTGGTATTTGATTCATTGTTCAAATGTAATGTATTGTAAGTGATTATGATAATTCATTAAAAAGAAAGAAAAAAGAAAAAGAAAAAAAGGTAAAAAAGAAAAAGAAAAAAGAAAGAAAAAAGTTACCAAAAAGAAACAATGTTCTCGCTCAATCGAGCAGTTGCTTGTTCCAAGCGTTGATGTGTCGCAAGTGTAGGCTGCTTCCTCTAATATAGCCAATGATTAGTTGTGTAGTATGTATAAAAAAAAGAGCAGCAAGACCCACCCTTACTGCTCTTCAAGTTTCATAGAGAAACCCTATTTCACACAACTATTGAACAGGTGGTTATTGAATAGTTATGTGGGACAAATATTAGGTGGTTTTTACAAAAAAAAAAGAATATGTTAATAACATTACTAACTTTAACTACCATAAACGAAACAAGCCAAGTTATTAGACTTGACTTGCTTCCCAAATAATACACAATGATAAAACAGAAAATAATGCTTGACAAAGTTAGACATCAAGCACAGATGCTTTCAACTTCGAAACCAAATCTTTCAAACAAGGTTCGCACGATGTTCTTCTATGTACGCCACCAGTTATTTTATCAGCATAGTCATAGAGCAAGTTATATTGTTCCTTTGTTAGTGTGTCACCTTTAATCTCTCCAATGAGATTCTTAATTGCTTCTCTTTCTTCAGCAGTCAACTTTCCCGTGCTACTCCAGAAGTTATTTGGGCAATGCTGATTACTGAATTGTGTTTTCAGATATACGTTGCATCCACAAGTGTGGTATGTTTTCTTTTTGATGCGATGCGTTTCCGGAATGAATGCTTTTCCACACCATCCCTTATTGAAGAATTGACATCCCTTGCAGATGGCTCTTCGTTCATCTATTGTTTGTTTTGCAGTGAACCACATATGTTTTAAGTTTTGATTTGATTTTGTTTATGTATGTGTACAGATAGTCAACACTGCAATCAGCTATGCTACTCCAGTATTGATAATCGAAGTCACCTTGCAGATATGCATTGATAAGGAATCTTTCGTGTTCTGGAAGCCTACTCATTGCGATGTCAAGTAGTTCAGTATTCAACACTTCATTCATTTGCACATCATCAACACTATCAACATATTCAACATATGTTATTGTAGTGCTGCGATACTTTCTAAAGTATGGTGAAGATTTGAAGTGATAGCCCATATACATTGCTCTATTTATGTAGCTGAACTTCTCTGCTTCTGGAAGGTCAAAGATTAATACATTCTTTTCGTGCAGATATTCCAAGGTGAAATGCAGCAAGTCCATAGCATCATCACTACTTCGCGCAATCTTATGTGCGCTAATGACAAGACGTTGATATGTATCATTTGAAATATTCATCAATGATTTTTATTGCTTCTTCTGCTCCTTTACAAATATAGGCAGCATAGCCATTCATAAGCAGATGTGCTTTCCATTGCTTCTGCTCTGGAGATGCAACACCACCACTCACTCTTTTCATTTCAATAGCAAGACCAGCAAAGCCTTTGCGCTGCTCGTATATGAACAAGTCTGGGAATCCAGCGATGTAGCCCATCTGCTTCATCTTGATTGCTTGTCGCATAGATGTCCTCATTCCACCAGCAGAAGCACAATAAAGTGCTTGTGGATGTGCAGAACGTAGATACTGGATGACTATTTTCTGCTCAATCTCTTCTAAAGGTACTATTTTCTTACTTTTTTTTATCATTGGTTTACAACGTGTTACGGATTATTTTACAGAAAAACGAAAAAAAATTTTTTTATTCGGAAAAGTTGCCATTTATTTGTCCTCACAAAACAACACAATAATACAACACACAATGAAAAATTCAATTTTCCTTTCAGACTTCAGATTTACACAAGTTAGTTATGGTCGTTACGAAGTGACTTACACAAGTCGTAAAACTCGCAAGGAGTTCACTTTCCAAACAACCGATATGCCTTTAGTAGATGCTACAAAGAACAACGATAGTCCAAAGAAAGGTGACTTGAAAGTCTTAAAAGCAATGTGCAAGAGAGGATTCTAATCAATAATCAATAACAAATAATAACACACAACACAATGGAAAATTCAGCATTATCAGTATTCGCAGAACTTGGTCAAAAATTAAAGGATGACTACTTTGGACTTGCACCCTTATTTCATAGCGATGCAAATGGTTTCGTGATAAGCATAACAGAAAAGGGAGTGACATTCACTGCCAATGCTTCAGCACACGAAGGTTATGTATTCGTAAGTGTTCTTGAAAATGACAACTGCACAATCAGTATGTCTAACAAATTTGATGCATCCACTGGAGAACCAACATCAATGGACTGGTTAGCATACGCAGAAGATTGTTTGCATAAGTACAAAAACGCTGACCATCGCGCTATTCTTAAAAAGATAGCAGCAGCAGCATCAGAACGTGCATCACAACTCGACAATGCTTATCGAGAAGCTAACGAAAGAATCAATGACTTAACCAATCAATAAAATGGAAAAGAGAAAGTACATATGCGTTCAATCAAGCTACTATCCAACAGATAGACTGAACTATAACGAGCAATCTAACTACATCGCATCGCAATCAAAGCAAACGATGTATGAGAGAATCAAATCAATGGCAAAAGAAATTATCCAATCAATATAATAAATCAAATCTATGAATCAATCTAAAGGGTTTCACGCACCAATCAGTGAATCAAAACCAAAAGAACTCGTGCCATCTGGCAATCACGTTGCAACTTGCTATCAAGTCATTGACTTGGGAATGGTTGAAGGACAATGGGAAGGACAACCAACATTCAAGCGCAAAATCAGATTGTCATTTGAATTGCCAAACGAACTTCGTGTTTTCAGCGAAGAAAAAGGAAAGCAGCCATTAGTCAAGCATCGTGATTTTACTTTCTCGATGCACGAGAATAGCGTGTTGCGCCCTTTTATTCAATCTTGGTTAGGCAAGACGATGAGTGATGATGAAGCAAGAAAATTTGACTTCTCGTCTTTATGTGGAATGTCTGGATTACTCAACATTATTCACGCGAATAAAGATGGTAAGACATACGCGAACATCAGCACGATGACACCACTAATAACTGGAATGTCAGCACCAGCAACATTCAATCCGCAAGTAGTAATCTTCCTTGACAACTTCGAAGATTTCAACTGGGATGGATATAATTCTTTACCAGAATGGATGCAAAAGGATATTGCCAAATCTCCAGAATGGAATCATTTGCAGAATTGGATGGCAACCAAAGAATATTCATTAGCACCAGCACCACCATCAGCACCAGTAACTAATCAAACACAAGAAGATGACTTACCATTCTAACAATAGCGATTGGAAGTCATTTGTTAAGTCAAACATTGGTAACGCAGTAGACTTTGCTGCGTTACTCAATGTGACTGCTCCAACTGCAAGAAGCTATATTAGCACACCAGCACGAATGACAATAGAACAAGTCTATGTGCTATCGCTGAAAACAGAAACATCAATCAAAGAGATCACAACACTAATAATCCTACACGATGAATAAAACAGACAAATATTACTCGCCAGAAAAGTTCATTGAATATGTTATTCCAGACAAGCAAGATATTTTCGTTGAAGAGTTCAACAAGATGTTCAATGGTAAGTTGTACGCCACACCAGTAAGAGTGAGAAAAATGATGGACTATATGTTGAATTGGGCGCAAGAGCAGTACAACGTCAGCGCACAAGAAGTGTTCAACAAGACACGCCAACAGGACATCACTATCATTCGTCACGTCATTATGTTTGCACTGCACGAGAATTTCAAAGGAGTGCTATCAATGGTTGAGATTGGCAAGATGTTCAACAAGCGTGACCATTGTTCAGTTATTCACGCAAGGAATAAATGCATCGAGAATTACAACTTTGATTCAATGCTTAAGGAGAGAATAGATAGCTTGAATGACTATCTAACTGACAAAGGAATCTATGTACTTCAAAAATACGTTCATTAAAAAAAAATAATACACAATGAAAACATTTCAAGAATTACTGGAAGAATTAAATGCTTGTGGCGTTGCTCGTGATTGGGCTGCCGCAAAGACAATCAAAGAAGTAGTAGCTGAATGTCACAGAGGAGATTGGTTGCTATGGCTGGCTTTTCACGTCAATGTAGATAATCGTAAAATTACTTTAGCTAAAGCACATTGTGCGAATACGGTTAGACATCTAATGAAAGATGAGCGAAGTTTAAATGCAGTTGATATTGCCATGGCTTATGGTAAAGGTGAAGTCGAACACGAAGCATTAATAGTTGCCGCTTTTGCTGCTGATATTGCCTATATTGATAATATTGATGGTATTGATGGTATTATTGATGGTTATTGTTATCGCGCTGCTGCTTATGCTGCTTATGCTGCTGCTATTCATAATTCTGGTTGTGCCGCAATCAATGATATTGCTAATGCTGCTGCTTATGATGCTGCTTATGGTGCTGCTAAAAGTGAAAACCAGAAACAGACTGCTGATATATGTAGAGAGTATATAGGTCAAGAGATAATTGAAGAAGTCAACGAAATACTTAATAGCAAAACGATATGAAAACAGAAGATTTTTTCTACCAGCATTCGAAAGCAAACGAGCAAGGATTAATAAGTCCCGAAGAATGTATCAGAATGATGAAAGTATATGCTGATTATTGTAAGCAAGAGAATAAGCGATTCACACCACCAACAGAAACTGAAGTTATAGAATACTTCGTGCATAAAACAGATGGTAGCTGGGAAGATGGAAGAAGATTTGCACAGAAGTTCATAGCGCACTATGAGCAGACTGATTGGCACTATGGAAAGCGAAAGATGAAAGATTGGAAACGTGCGGCAATAGCTGCTTGGGATATGTCTAAATTCGTAACGCAAAAAACATTAAGCAATGGAACATTTGGAAAAGGCACGTCCGTCGATGGATTCGAAAGACTTGCTCAACAACTTGGGTAAAGTTTACAATGCTGATTTCAGAAAGATAATCGCAGCAAGCACAGACGAGTTGATTGCAATGATAGACCAGCGAAGATTCCTTGAGTTGTATTATGCTCAGTTAGTATTCCACCAGATACCACAACCAGAGCGAATAGAGCCAGTGTTACAATCACATTCTTTTCTTCAAGACCATTTTAGCTGGTGCAGTTGCAAGGACTTTCAACTTGCATTTGAAATGAATGCTGCTGGTAAGTTGACTTCAAAGCATAACTCATTCAAGTCTTTCGACAATATGTTTATCGGCAATGTATTATCTGACTACAAAGAATTGAGAAACGATGCGATGAAAAAATGGAATGAAGTAAACGTCAACTACATTGATACATCCAAACAACTCGCGCCATCAACTGAAGGAATTAATTATATGCAAGACATATTCGATAAAGACATTGATTATGCCAAAGAAGGAAAGTTCAGAAGTGCTTATATGCTTGGAACGCGAATGTATGATTGGCTCTATTCCAGCAACAATGCAACAGATGAATCTTGGTCAGAAGAAGAATGGTCAAGCGCAAAGAAGCAAGCGAAGAAAAACATAGCTGATGAACAAGAGTTGACAAGGACAAAAATGCAAAGGATAACCAGCAACGAAAGAATGCACCAGCTATACAAGGAATCAGTAATGAATGAAATGAAGAAGCTATTATACGTTCAATTTTTAAAAAACAAAATCAAATGAAACTTAAGCACCAATTTCCATATTCTTGGAATTTAAAAGATGCAAATTTCACAAAAGACAAAGGAACTGTGTTTAGTTGTTTTGCTTGTGGTGGTGGCTCGACAATGGGATATAAATTAGCTGGCTTTGATGTATTGGGATGCAATGAAATTGACTCTAAAATGATTGAAGCATACAAGGCTAACCACAATCCAAAATACGCTTATTTAGAGCCAATACAAACTTTTAAATTAAGAACTGATTTACCTGATGAACTTTATCATTTAGATATATTAGACGGTTCGCCACCTTGTAGCAGCTTTTCGATGAGTGGAAATCGTGAAAAAGACTGGGGCAAAGATAAAGTATTCAAAGAAGGGCAAGCGCAACAAGTTTTAGATACTTTGTTTTTTGATTTTATTGATTTGGCTAAAAAACTACAACCAAAAGTTGTTATCGCTGAGAATGTCAAAGGATTGCTATTGGGCGAAGCAAAAACCTATGCAAGAGAAATTTACAAAGAATTTGACTTGGCTGGTTATTATTGCCAACATTGGTTATTGGATGCAAGTAAAATGGGAGTTCCACAAAGAAGGGAACGAGTTTTCTTTATTGCTTTGCGTAAAGATTTAGCTGAACCATTTTTATATCAAAAAGATATGTTTGCAATTTCTCCAAGATTAATACTTGAATTCAAAGAACCTGAGATTCCTTTTTTGGAAATAGATGAATATGAAATTGAAAAAGATATTTATTCTATTTGTCCTTCATATATGAAATGTCTTGAGTTATGTCAAGAGGGGAATAATTTTAGTAGTGTGCATCACAAAGGTATGTTGCATAATGCTTTCAGAGTAAATAGAAATAAACCAATACCTACAATACCGGCTCACAATGATGGTACAGCTTATCACTATGAACACAATAGAAGATTAACAAAAAAAGAATTTTGCAAAGCTGGTACTTTTCCTTTGGATTATGATTTTTTAAAATTAAGGTATAATTATTTAATCGGTATGAGCGTGCCACCCGTAATGACTGCACAAATAGCAAAACAAGTATATGAACAATGGTTGTCAATTCTTAATTAAAATCACACACCAATGATTACAAACTTTGAGAACATCACTTACAAATTGACTGATGAAGAAATGAAACACTTGCCTACTATAATAGCAATGCTCAAGCAAAGCTACGGAAGGGATAAAGCATTATCTTGCACCCACATTCAAGAGCAAGTGAACATCAGTCAAGCACGAATCAGAATCATTATTAATTACATTCGAAGAAATGGATTAGTATCTGATTTATGTGCCAGCAGCAAAGGATACTATGTTGCAAGAACGCAGCAAGAGTTCCACAAATATGTTCAGTCATTGACTGATAGAATCAACTCTATTCAATCAGTTCTGGATGCAATCAACAATAATCATTCACCACAATACGAATTGATATAATGTATCAGTTTGAGTACACCCAAAGGCAGCAAGAAGCATTGAGTTATTTGTCAATCAACAATACTGATTGCGAACTGCTGCTATTTGGTGGTGCTGCTGGTGGTGGTAAGTCTTATCTTGGTTGTGCGTGGCAGATATCAAGACGATTAAAGTATGCCAACACCAGAGGGTTGATAGGTAGATGCGAGTTGAAGAAGTTGAAGCAGACAACGATGAAAACATTTTGGAAGATATGCGTTGACATTGGTCTGGTCAAAGATGTTCACTACACTTATAATCAGCAAGAACAGACAATCAAGTTCTTCAATGGAAGTGAAATTGTATTGATGGACTTGAGAGATATGCCGAGTGATGTTGAGTTCACAAGACTTGGTTCGCTTGAAATTACAGATTATTTTGTTGATGAAGTTGCTGAAGTAAGTAAACGTGCTATTGAGATTCTTGATTCTCGTGTACGATACAATTTAATAGATGGCAGACCAAAAGGCTTGATGACTTGCAATCCGACCAAAGGATGGTTATACAACGAGTTCTTTGATGCACATCGTTCTGGTAACTTAAGATTCGATAGAGCATTCATTCGTTCACTTCCAGATGATAATCCACACTTGCCACAATCATATCTTGACAAGCTATCAAGACTTTCAGAACGTGACAGAAAAAGATTGAAAGATGGTGACTGGGACTTTGATGATAGCAATGATAGATTGTACCACTATGACGATTTGCTTCGCTGCTTTAGGGACGAGATTGTAGGCAATAAGACCAAATACATAACTGCTGACATTGCTGCTTTAGGCAATGATAAAACAATCATTGGGTTGTGGGATGGTATGACATTGCTTGAGATTCATAAACTGGAACACAAGTACCCAAATGAAGTTGCTGATTACATTCGCCAGCTATCCATCCAGCACAATGTTAGATTGTCAAACATAGTTGTCGATGCTGATGGCTTGGGAATTGGTGTGGTTGGAATACTTAAATGTCAAGCATTCAACAATGGTGGTCGTTCTACTGAACCAGAGATATATTTGAATCTGAAAAGTGAATGCTACTTTAAAATAGCAGATGACATTGCTAATAATTCAATGACATTTATCTGCAAGTCATACAAGAGTGATATCATCAAGGAATTGGAAGTGGTAAGGAATTACACTGCCAACACAGAAAAGAGAAGGCAAGTGACACCAAAGGATGAGATTAAGCGTATGCACGGATTCTCTCCAGACATTGCTGATATGATAATGATGAGAAAATACTTTGACTTATATCCCAACTATAGAAGATACGGAATCAGATAAACAACAAATAAAAACACAATGAATAAATTAACGGCATTTCAGCGGTATCTTGAGGAAGCACTAACTATTGACAACGATGATGATTTTCTCAAATTAATTAACCAGACTTCCAAAATGGAGATTGAGCAGATTGAATATGCGTATAAAGCTGGTTATGATATGCGAGATGCTTATAATTGGGAAGGAAACATAGAATGGGATAATGAAGAAAACAAAGAGAAACTTAAAAAGTACCTTAAGAAAAAATATCAATAACAAACAACACAATGACAGAACAAATCGAAACACAAATCATCACAATCGTTGATGCAGTTGAAAATGGTAACGCGAATGCTGGACAAGCATACGTTATGCTGAAGAGGTTATCAGACATCATCAAAGATTCAATGGAGCAAATCAAACCAGAAGCACACACTGCATTCTCAAGGTTTGGCGAAAAGAACTTCTCTGCATTCGGAGCGAAGATTCAAATGAAGAATGAAGCATCCAGATGGACATACAAAGGTTGCACACTGGTTGAAGAAACTCAAAAGAAGTTGAAACTCTACCAAGAGTTGTCACAGAAAGCAGCAGAAACAACAGAAGAAATCTATGACTCTAATGGCATCAGAATTGAACCAGCATTGAAGATTGAAGGTGGTGAAACATTTGCAATATCGTTCAAATGAAATTGCTGAACAATCTACTTCTATTGTGTATCGCATTCCTACTATCTCCATTGTTGGTAGTAGGGATGCTTTACGCATTCTTATCCTATTTGTTTTCTTTAAGGTTCAAGAAGTATTTGAACAAGGTCAGTACATACTTTCGTTCTTGCGCCATTGCCATTGACCAGTTAGGAAATGTCTTTTGTGCTGAACTATTCAATGACCTACTAATTAAAGATGATAGCACTCCATTCGGTGACGAAGATGAAACAATTTCATCAGTACTTGGCAAGAATCAGCAGAAGAAAAATCTTACTAAATTAGGCAGCGCATTGAACGCATTACTGGACTTCATTGATACCAACCATTCTATAAACTCAATAGAAAATGAAAAATAAAACAATAGCTGTTTGGTTTTCTTGTGGTGCTGCATCAGCAGTTGCTGCAAAATTAACCATAGAAAAATATGGAAAAGACAATACTATATTGATTGTGAATAATCCAGTTGACGAAGAACACGAAGACAATCAACGATTTTTAAAAGATGTTGAGCAATGGATTGGAATTGATATAATTCGAGCAGTAAACACTAAAATACAAACAACAAGTGCAGTTGACGTTTGGAATATGAGAAAGTATATGTCTGGGATTAATGGCGCACCTTGTACACTTCTCTTAAAAAAACAAGCAAGGTACGAGTTTGAATTAAACAATAAGATTGATTATCACGTTTTAGGGTTTACAAAAGATGAGCAAGATAGACACGAAAGATTTGTCAAATTTGAAAGAGAAAATGTTATACCAGTTTTAATTGATGCAAATTTAAGTAAAGGTAATTGTTTCAATATTTTAGAAAATGCTGGAATAGAATTGCCTTATATCTATAAACTTGGTTATCCAAATGCAAATTGTATAGGATGCGTGAAGTCAAGTTCGCCAACTTATTGGAATCTTGTAAGAGAAAAGCATCCAGAGGTATTTTTTCAACGTGCAGAGCAAAGTAGAAGAATTAAATGCAAATTAGTTAAGCATAAAGGAGTTCGCATATATCTTGATGAACTACCAGTCAATGCCAAAGGTGGTAAAATCAAAAGCTATGACTGCGGAATATTTTGTGATACTAAATAATAATGAAAATAACTACTTAATAGCATAGAACAAGATGAACAAATTTGATAGAATTACAATAGGGGTTATAATAGCCAACATATTTTATATCATTCTTACAATTATTGTTGTGTTCAGAAAATCTGATAGTGAAAAAAATCTTATAAAAGAGATGGAAAGAATAGAACAAAATATCAAGAATGGCTATCGTCAAATAGATAGTTTGAACAATAGCATTGAACTCAAACACGATACCATTCGATTAATTGAAAAAAGAAAAGAAACGATAATCAATAACTACTACAAGAATGAAAAGGTTATTCTTACTGCTGATGATAGCACTAACAACGAACTACGCAAACGCAACCAGCTACTATTCGAGCAGAGATACTTCAGTGGTAGATACAATCCAAAAGTTGTCAAGTGACCAAGCATTCAACTTGTGTTTTAATTCTCTGGAATACTGGTACGCAGATAGTGAATCGAAAGATAGCATCATCATTCACTTGCGTTCTATCATTAGTGACTACATTAAGGTAGTAGGTATCCAATCAAACAATCAAGAGGACTTGCAGCGATTATATGACTTGCAGAAATCTATCGCAACAAGCAAGTGCGAAGAGCAATTATTGACTGAACAGAAAAGGAAAAAAAGATGGCGCAAGATATCAGCTATAATAGCATTGACTGCTATTGCTGAAGGTGCTGCTATCTATTTTTTAGTTCGCTGATATGCCCATATTGTTGGCATCAATCTCCATATTCAAGAACTCTCCTTCAAATTCATTGCATCTCAAAAGATATTTCACTTGTGCTTCTCGAATAGTGTAGCCAACAACTACATAAGCATTTTTTTCTGCATCTGTTTTCAGATACACTATCTGACCTATTTTAAACTTCACTTCTATTTCGTATGACCACATAGTTATAAGATGTTTCCGTTTTCAATTCTGTAATTAGTGACGTGATACTTATCACTTCCTTTGCTTTCTATAATTGCAAATCCGTGATTGTACTTTGCGAACTTTGAATAGTCTGGTCTTATCTCACTCAAACATCCAACTGACCAGCAGGTTGTCATCTTGCCATTGATATCTCTTTCTGTATGCTCTGATGTCTGGTGTGAATGCCCACACATTGCACTTGCTTTTGCTCTCATATAAAGACCTCTCGCAACATTGACTGGACTGAATACACTTCCACCCCATTCGTGTCCGTGAACGAGAGATAAGCCCTTGTATTTAGCGTGAGCCAATGGGTCAATCTCGATGATGTCGAATCTTTCAAAGTCAAATAAATTCTTGAAGTCGAATGCTTCAATACCATCCAGCGCACTTGCATTCTTTCTGATGTATGCTTGATATCTCAAGTCGTGATTTCCATACAGATAATAGATTTTTGCCGATGGAAATTTGTATCGCAAGAACGAGAAGAATTGTTTTGTGAGTTGTATCTCATCCTTCCAGCTACGCTTTCTCTTGTCCTTTTCAAATCTGCTCAACTCGTAAGCATCAACACAATCACCACCCAAGAATATCGTATCACATTTTCTTTTTAGTCCTTCATTCAATGCACAATGCAATGCTTTGATGTCGTGATAAGGAACGTGAACATCATATAGACAAAGAACTTTCTTTCCTTCAATCTCAACAATATGCTTATCTGTTGCTGATGACTTTGGAAGTTTCTCAAAGTACACATTCTTTGTATGCTGCTTCTTTATCCTAACGTGATAGTGATACTTAGAGCGCACGTTAGATACTTTCGTGTTGTATATTTTTGAAAGTCTTTGCAGGTACTTGATGTTTGATTCGCCAATCAGTTCTGGATGTTCAGCGAATCTCTTTGTCCAAATGTTATCGTTCATATTATAAGTGTTTGTACTCTTCCATCGCATTAAATGATGGACAAGCCTTGCTCACTCCATCGAAATCTCTGTGACCTTGAATCATCGCTTTGGGAAACATTTTCTTTAGCGCAATAATTCTTTCAAGCATCTTTTTCTTTTGTGCTTCTGTCCTGTTGTCAACTGCCTTTCCAAATTTATCTACACCACCAATGTAAGAAAGATGAATAGAATAGTGATTGTGACCTTTCACGCCATTAGATGGATGTGCTATTGATAGCAGTTGCACTTCCTTACCATCTGGTTGATAGATGAAGTGATAACCAACGTCACGCCATTTCATTACTTCACGCCAATAACGCTTGATGCTATCTATTGACGTTGTTTGTGGTGTGGCAGTACAATGAACTACTATGTATTTTATATCACGCATCTTTGTCTATTTTATATTCGCCAGTTTCATCAAATGCTTTTAATCGCTTCAGAATCCATACTGGTATTAAATCTTTTTTTATTGCTCCGATATTTTCAATGATGCTAATTCCTTCACGCACCAACAATGCAGCAAAGCACAACTCTTGTAAGTAAGTGAAAACATACTTGCCCCAGTCACTATTGCTGAAGCTACTCAACGAGTGAATCATCACAAGGAATAAGCCATACAACACAACTTTGATGATGAAGCCACCAAACTTTGCAGATGAAATTTGATTGTACTTGTATGCTCTCCAAATACCAAGAATCGTATCAATCAACACAACGATTGCGAGATAGATAAGGAATGACCAATCATTGAATATGTACGTTTCAAAAAATGATGCAAATGTTGCCCAAGTGTACGCGATGATGAACGCTGCTTGATACTTGACCGCATCAAAATATGGAATGAAAATTTCAAGACCGTTTTCTTTCATTGCTCTCTTTTGTTTTTTGGATGAATGCCTTGAGATTGGCTTCAACCTTTTTCTTTAATCCTTTAGTTCTTGTGTTTGTTTTAGAATCCATTTAGATATCGGTTAGTGAATCGAACATCATTGCTACTTCTGCTCGTTGGAGTATTGCCAGTACTGAATACCATCTTGCTTCTACCATTCACATTCTTTACTGGATGTCTGTCTGGAAATTCGTTACTGGTATACTCTGGAAACAAAGAAGAGTTATGGCAAAGATAGTCAACCATACGCTGCGTGTAGTACAATGCCTTGCCTCTTGCGTCAGCAATTAGTCTGTCAAGTTCAGATGGCAATATAACTTCGGAATTGTCGCTATTCTTTTTGACCAAGCTACCATTATCATAACGATAATACATAGATGGCAATAGCTGAACCATAACCCACCAGACCAAACTTTTGCGAATGTAGTTATCACGCAATGCAAGATAGTTTCCACTGATAGTACCAGCAGCACTATCATTCTTTATCTTATTCCACAAGTCTGTTCCAAGATATTGTTCAAGTGACAAGTCTTGTGCAGTGTAGATTGCTTGATAGATTCTATTGCTATCAACTGCATCATTCACTTGTGTATATTTCTTTACATAGTTCTCGTCTATGATACAAATTTCTGCTGCCATTTTTAATCAATGTTTTTTAGTGAACCTCTGTTTGGTGTGTTGATTGGTCTAATGCTTTCTTTTCCTTTTGATGGCAAGAATGGTAAGTTTGAATCCTTCACTCTTTCGTCATTTGCAAGACCATCGTTCGGTAAGAATTTACCCTTCTCTCTCTTTCTAAAATAAATTCTACGCAACCAGCTATGATGGCAATACGAACCACCTTTGTAAGTAAAAATATCATAAGTGTTTTCACCTTGTGGTGCAAACTGACCATTCACTCCAGCATCACTCATATTTGTTTCTGAATTAGGTGCAATATCTTCATATCTGAATACCACTCCACTCTTTGAAAGACCTACCATATCACGACAAAAATCTCTGCTACCTGCGCTGATGTTTTCAGAATACTTGTAGCGCAACTTGTATAGTCCACTATCACCCCAGTCACTCTTCTCGTCTGGATTAGCATAACTGCCATAAGCCATATTCACGTTGACCAACTTCTTGATGATGTCGTTTTCTTCTTGTGATGTTCCTACTTCTTCTTCGTAGACTAATTCCCACTCATCTTCATTAACGATTTCACCAATACCAGATAATTTGTTTTTCCAAAAGTCCTCTTGTTCTTTAGTAAATGTTGGAGCAGTTTGGCAACAATCTTCTGAAGATTCTAACTCAACTTTTTTTTTTAAATGAGCAGATAATTTTTGCACTGCCATCTGTCCATCACTCACGAAGAATGACTTTGCGACCTCTTCTGGTAACTGCAAGAATTGAATTAAGAAGATGATTGCTTGTTGGTCTGTAAGTATTCCTTCCTTCACTTTAGCAACAACGTCCAATGCACTTGATATCTTCGCGCCATCTATGACTGGTTGTGCAGTAGCTGGAGCAGCAGTTACAACTTTTGAATCAGTAGCATTTACTTCTTCGTTGTTCATTACAATGAATACATCAGCACTAACATTTGCAAGTTGCAATATCTCTTCAGCACATTCACAAATCATTCTTTGCGATGGTTCGATGACTTGCTCATTAAAAATCTTCAGAGCCGTTTCCATCTCATCTTTGTTGCTGCCCAATCCGCTGCTATCTCGAATACCAAAAAGCAATGGTGAAGTAACTCTGTGGGCAATCATTATCTGTCGTGTACAAGTCTGCTCCAGCATATCGTACAATTTGTCCGCATCATTCGTTGGGAATGGAATGAACTCTGCTGCACGTTCTTTATTTTCGTTGAAGAAGATTAAGAATTTACCAGCATTAACTGCTCCACTTACGTTCTTCTCAATATTTCTTTTCTCGATATCCATCTCCTCATCCGTTTCTGGAACACCATTATTCATATTAACTACGAAAGATGGGAATAAACCATTCTGGATATTGTTGACGTGAAAAATACCTATCTGTCTTGACAACTCAATGTAGTTCATAGCAGCGATATAATCTGCCTTTGAATAGTAATTTGCATCCGTGCTATTCTTGAACTTAATCTTGACTTGTCTGCCTTGAGTTTCCTTTTTTGTTTCATCAAGCAATGGAATGTAGTGTGGTGTGTTTCTTTTCATTCGAAGATTAGACCAATCCCTACTATAAAAAATTCCATTGACATCTCCAGTTACTTTGTCAAATGATAATCTGCAACATTCTGCTGGAAGATGGTTGACTTTTACTGGTTGTGTTTTATCCAATGACCAAATTACTTCCCAATAGAACGCGCCTTGTAAAGTCAAGTCGTATGCAGTGTTTGATATTGCTGCATCTATTCCAAGTTTATTCATCATTGAAATAGCTGATAAGTCCTTGCTATATATTTTCTTACCAGCAATCATCTGACTTATTGAACGCACAAGTGAGCCGTGAACTGGTGACTGCTCACTTAATTCAATCAAGTATTGCGGATAAAGATTCTTATCTCCATATTCAATCCAACCTTTTGGATTCTCCTTTTCACCAGCACCAATCTGCGTATATGACGCAAGATTAATACCAGCTACTTTATTCGATAATGATGTCATTTAAAATTGTGTTTTGTGGCACGTCATAAAATTCTGTGTCCGTACCAATGACTAAATATCCAATTTCAACAATGCCAACAACGGCATTATCTTCTGGATTAATATTACTGCTGCTATTTTGCCCATACACGATATAACGATATCTTCCAGAATTAGTCAATCCAATAGTTGTGACTTCTAACTCTGTATATCGAGAGCCATCACTCACAATCGTTGGCACTTGATAAAGTGATTCGCCAACATTACTATTTTCTTCGTGAATGAAGCCTATCATATAATGAGAAAAAGCAGCAAGTGTGTACCTACCTTCAAACAAAGATAGGTACAACTTCTGCTCTGAAGTATTGTTCTGTAAGTATTGCATTAAATACTTTAGTTATCGTCAACTGTTACACCAGGGAAATTGTCAAATGGAACGCTTGTAAATTGCGAGCAATACACGGAACGATTTTTATCCTCTCCATAAAGAGTGATAGTATAACCATTCAAGTCACCTTTAGCAGTGCCAGTAGAACCATTCGCGCTACCACCCATACCAGTTAAACCTTCCCAGTACCCAACAACCCAAATTCTGTCTTGATTGTCTTGAACGAATGCAACCCAACGACCAGCCAACAATGATTGCAATTCGACTTGCTTCATTATTGTTAATCCTTTCAATGTTAATCCAATCGTATTCTTATAGAAGATAGAACCATTCTCATTCGTATCTGGTTCTTCATTCCAGAAACCAGTATTGCGATGTGGCTCATACTTGTATAGCGTGATTGTTGGCAAAGTATCTAATTCAAATGATGCGTCGAATGTAGCGATACCATAAATATCTTCCCATTCACCAAAGTAGATTGCTTTAATACCAGCGATTGTGTCGTTGCAAGGTGCTTTGAATCCTCTTGTTAAATTACAACTCATTTTTTTTATGTTTTAATAAAAAGGGATGGGCAGTTATACCCACCCCTTTATATGATTATTATTATGATTATGGTTGAACGTAACCAATTACGATGTCAGATGGAGTTGCAACTGCAGTACCAAATCTGTAAGCCATACGCACTCTTACGTTGTCAGAGCCATCAGTTTCAGACATATTGATAACCTTTGCTTCGTTCATATCAGAAAGCAAGTCAGTACCAACAATCAACTTGTCGATTTCAGCAGCAACCATACAAGAGTCTGGAATGCCCGGACAAACATTGATTGAATATCCATCAACCATCAATGGTGTGTTTTCAGTCGCTGCATAAGTGAACTGATATCCCAATGCGTTGATTGCTTGACGATAGAATTGTGCAGTCTTTCTGTTGACATACAACTTCACTGTATCTGTCTTTCCAATCAATGTAGATGGAAGAGCAGCAAGAACAGACTGCATCTGTGCGATAACCGTTGATGCAGATGTTGCAGCAGAGAAGTCAACGTCTGGAGTACCACTCTTTGCGTTGTCAATCTTACGAAGCAATCCATCGAATGCAGTGTACGTTGGAGTTGAGTTGTTTGATGCAGCATCGAAGTTACCTTGCCACAAGTTGTACTCGATAGCTTCACCAATCTTTGATGCAAGATGTGCAAGCATAAAGTCAGCGAACTCAACTGGCACTTGGTCGTTGATGAATCCAGCACCAGTGTTGTATGCTTCCCAGTCTTGTACAAATTGCTTCTTACACAATTCTACGTTGGTGTTCAAATCAGTTGTAGTCAAAACTACTTCTGTCAATGTAAGTGTACCAGCAGTTGTGAAGTCACAAGTTGCAGCAGTAACAAGACCGCTTGATGCAAGGACTTTGATTACTTGCTTGTACTTTACATTTTCTTTAATCGTAACATATCCATTTGCGATTGTATCAGCAGACAAGATTGCTGCTTGAATGTATGGGAGTGCTAACTGCCCAGCGTAAGTTGGTGAACTTATTGTTAATGATGTAGCCATTTCTTATTTTGATTTTTTGCTCAAGATAATTTCAAGAGCAGTTTTTTCTTTTGTTTGTTTTTTTGTTGAAAGATTTGCTGCTTTCACTTCAGCACCTTGTTCGTCTTTTACAGAAATAGTAGAAGCCTTCTTTGAAAGATTTGCAATCTTCACGTTAGCATCTGTAAGTTGCTTTGTTTTGTCAGCAAGGTCTTGCTTCACACTTGAAAGTTCAGTCTTTGCTTCTGCAAGTTGTGACTTGATTTCTTCAAGTTTGCTATCCATTGCCGAGATAACAGATGCAATCTCTGCACTCATATCCTCTTCTGCTGGTTCTGCTTCTTTTACTTCAGTGATAACACCATTTGCAGTCACTAACATAGTGCCGTTCTCAAGTGTGTGTTCACCATCTGGTGCTGGTTGTGGATTGCCGTCAGCATCAATAACGTATAGTTCAGCACCTACACTAAACTCGTCGCTTGGTGTTGCTACTGTTGTTTCTCCATCCGCTAATTTACCTTCTGCTGACATTTTAATCTCCACAACTTCCGATAGCTGCACACCTTTGATGTCGTGCTTCTTCAAAAGTTCAGAAACTTTTTCGATAAATGTTTTGCTCATTTTTTTTTAAATTACTTTATGCACTATTATAGTTTTTGTCTGTGCATTCTATCATTCAGTTACCAACATTGCCAACAACAAAAAGGGCATCCACGTTTGGACACCCTTTTTAGAATCACATAAACAACTTATATACTAACCACACATCAGAAGAGATGTGAACTCTTGTAAGAACGATTGCTCATTCTTGCTTAATGCTACTTTCTCGTTGAAGAAACCTTCCAGTGAAAAACCTTTCACACTTCCCTTCTTGACCTCTTGCCATATTTCATCGTTCATCACTTTGCTTCCGATGAACCAAGTGCCATTGGGATAGTTATCAAAGCCCAAAGATATTGACTTGTCATTATCTGAATGCTTGAGCCAACTCTCAACTACCACCAATCCATTCACACTGAACTTGTGTTCGATTGTGTGGTTGTGGTGTGCATTGCGAATTAAGAACTCTTGACTTATTTTCTCGATTGTTTCAGCAGAAAATCTGCCATAGTATGGTGTGCCATCTTCATCTTCACGATAGATGAGTTGGTCTGGAATGATTACTGCTCCATACACTATACGCTTTTCTTCATCGTATGCTTTGAATTGAATCTTCTTGGATAGTGCAATGAAGTCAACTTCTATTGCTGGATATTCGACAAGTGAAATTGCATTGACACCAAGTATTCCACTTTCGTCTATCGTGTAATCTCTTACTTCTTTTTTCATTTTATAATACAGTTAATGATTGAACTTTTTGTGATGCTTCAAGTGACGAAGATACATCACTTGATAATACATAGGCTTGAACTGGCGCACCTTGTGCAGGTCTGTCAGAAAGGAATCCAGTATCAAGAACATTGAATGCTGGTGTTGCAGTCGATTGGTTATCTCCAGCATTAGCAACCAAACCACCACCACCACCACCAGATGGTGAAGGACTACCACCACCACCTTCGAACTTTGTCTTTTGAATCTTTATGACGTTGGCAAGACCAGCAGCCAATGCAATACCAGCCTTGATGAAGTTTGCTCCAGTCAGCGCATCTTGTGGAACTGCTAATTGAGCATTGACCGCTTGATACGTTGACATAATAGCTTGAGCCAATGACAATGCCTTATTGATTTTAAATGCTCTCTTTGCGCTCTTCTCACTATCTCCAGCTAATGCATCGCTCAATGAAGTTAACGCATTCATTGCATCAGATGCCATCTGAAATTTTGATTCTAATAATTCTCTCTCCTTTTGCTTTTCAATCTCAGCATACTTCTTTTGAACTTCAGCAACTTCAATTTGATTTTTTTCAGCAATCTGCTTTAATAGGTCAGCATTGTTACCAGCTAATTTTCTTAATTCAATATACTTTGCATCAACTGCTGCTATTTCTCTCGCCTCATCAGTAGCAATCAATTCAAATTGCACTCTTTTTTCGTTTTCATATTTCTGACGTCTTTTTGCTTGATTTTCTTCATAATGCAAAAGCGTTCTATCTTCACTTGTCTTGTAAAATTTTTCTATTTTAGATTGGTTAGCTATTCGAGCATTTAACAAATCATTTTCAACTTTTCTTCTATATTCATTGAAAGATTTGATTTTAGCTTGCCTTTTTTCATATTCTTCATTTGCAACTTTTGCTCTCTCTTTTGCTTTCTCTTCATTATCTTTAGTTACTTCAGCCTCAAATGAAAGTAAATTTTCTTTTAACTTTTGATTTTCTGTTTTAAAGAACTCATAGGTTGCAGATTGTGATGTAGTTAATTTTTTTCCAGATGCAATCAACTTTTCGTATTGTTGAATTTGAGTATTATTCAATTCAGTTATTTCATCAATACGTTTCTTTTCTGCCTCGTATGCTTTTTGTAGATTGCCATCATATTTTTTTATAGCATCCTCTCTTGATTTAGATATGTCCTCATCAATTTTTTCAATAGCTGACTTAATTTGTTCGGCAAGTTTCACTTGTTTTTCTAAAGCCTCTTGTGCTTTAAAATTAGTTAGTCCTATCGCATCCATCAAATCTTTGAATCCTTGAAGAACAAAATCAATAGAATTGCTTATTGCATTAAACATACTACCAAGAAGTCCACCAGCATCTTTTAACTTTTCAAAATTTGAAATGATACCGAAGATTGCTGCCCCTAATAAGAACAATGGATTGGTGAGCAACACTTTGCCCAGACTTGCCAATGAACTTGTTAAAGAACCAATGCCTTGCACAAATTCTTTTATACTAATTGCCTTTATACTTGACCCAAATGCTCGCATACTTTCAGCAGCACCGCCCAAATCAAGAGAAGAAAGTTTCTGCGTTACCAGACCAAAGTTGTTTCCAAGTCTTTCAAACGCTGGACCAGCATTCGCTCTTGCTGCTTCACTTGCATCATTAATCTTGTCTTGTAATTCACCGACCTTCTCCGACATCTTGACGAACTCATCGCTTCCACTTTCAAGATTGCGAAGTTCAACAAGCAACTTACGCATTTCCTTTTGTAAGTTGTTTACGTTCTCTTGTGCTTTACCAGTATCTACTTTTACTTCAGCCATTATACGATTGCTTTATAGATTATATACATAGTAGCCAAAATTGACAAAGTTTGCGTTCCGTATTTCAGCACAGAGAATCCAATCTTATTCTTTAGATGAAATTTACCTTGCGCTATCTGGCAGTTCAAGCTACTTCCTTTGATGCCATTGCTATAATAGTCAGTGATGACTTTTAGATTATCGTGCAGATTATTCATTTCTCAAATTTATTCGTGATATATAAGATACTTCGCTTGGTCTGTTAGCAGTTGAGTTGAAAGCATAGCACTTTTCAGATTCTATGTTCCATCTGTAACCATACAACTGACAACAAGTTTGGTTACCATCAAGGTCATTATTGACACCATCGCTAAATAATATTTGACCGCTTAATGTAGATGATACTGGTGTGAACTCACAAGCAGAAGGAACGTCAACTATCTTCATCAATTTACATTGTACTGATTGTCGCAATCCAACTGCGAATGAATTGATTTCAATTAATCTCCAATAGCTATCTCTCACAAAAATGATATCGCTAAACTTTACGCTCAAATAGTCTGAAGCATCAAGGTCAAAATAGCATTCCATTATTCGGCTTTCAGCACTATACAACTCGTTGTAATATCTTCTCCAATAAAGATTGAACAAGTTGTTGTATGGTGTTGCAGTCATCTGTTGCAATGATGTTTCTGGTGCAAAGTTTAGGTCATACGTTGCGACATCTGGAATGATGTTAGAGTAGTGACTGAATTGCTTGATGTTTGTTAGATAAGAAGCCTCATCCACTTCATCCCATATATAGATATTTAATTCTTCTTGGCACAAATACAATAGCCTTGCTTTTGGACTTACAAAGTTTGCGGACTGGTCAACGAATTTAGGAATCGGAACTTCTGTATTTGGAACTTCATTTAATGGTGTGCTTGAAGCAACGAGTTTCAATTCTTTCGTTCCAGTAGCAAAATCGTTGAGAGTATTATCAATGACATAGTCACCATATATTCTACCAGCATCTGTGAATAGCTTTGATAGGTATTCTCCACCAGCACTATATGACCAAGTGAACTTCTTGCTCTGCTCATCTGATGGTGCGTACAATACAATGTCCTTTTCGAAGTCTTGCTTCTTTGTCCAATCTAATGTGTCACCACTTGCGATATAGTCTTGCAAGAATTGGATGTTGATGAAATTTGGATTGAAATCATCTGGAACGAATGCAAGATTGAACATACCGATAATGTCTTTGACAAAATCGACTTGTCTATAATCTGGAGCATTAGCAGCAGCATCGAACACAACACCAACAGTAGATAACAATTTAAACTCACAACCAAATCCAACAAGATGTTCATTGAATGTATATGTTGGAAATGGTGGATTGATAACATCAACTTTGGTTAAATCATTTAATACGATTCTCATTTGAATCCTTTGCCCTACGGATAGATTTAATGTAGGTTCAAAGTAGTTTGTAGTTTCATACCACCATTCATCAATATCAGCAAACCACAAAGGTTGATTCGCATCAACATCCCATAATTGAATTCTGGCAGTATTAGGCGGACTTTCTTGTACTATATTCCAATCGGTCATACTTAAAATAACTTTTACACCAAAAGTGTAAGATGAAGTATTTGGAGCAGTATAAATAAAGGATGTGCTTAAATCATTTCCATTATCTGCAAATTCTTCCATCGGTAAATCAGTATCATCAAAAAAGTATGCTCCACTGACAACATCAGTACTATCATCTGTTGAAGCGTAAAAATAATACTGGTCTATTCCATCTAATGTCATTAAATCTTGTGCCACAACAAATGGAATATAAATATCTTGGAGCAGACCATCAAGTGTTGTATTGTCATATGTGAAACCAGCATCAGCAAAAATCTGTTTGAATAAGTATTTTGTCTGAACGTATGGTGTTAATTCAGTAACATATAAAGGACTATCAGCATCAAAGATTCTTCTTGCACCATTAGCAACATCAACGCTATCCTCGCTCCACTTCTTTCCTCGTTCTGTCAAGCCGTATCTTATCACTCCATCAAGTATTGCATCTGGAGCAAGATTAGCATAAATCATATCGTGATTCAAGTCAGCAATAGTGCTGATGTCTTTAATCTTCTTGTCACCAATAGATGAACTGATGTTCGGCAAAGTTGAAAAAAAAAGCAGTTCTACTTCGTGCCAAGTCAGACCTTTGCTATACACTTTCTTCACTTGAACGTGACCACTTGCAACTTGGATTGTATCATCGCTCAATG
>Ga0315909_10001534_pt1 | contig 31051 bp, 22 predicted proteins | sample LakEriMetagenome_11_FD_203527 | JGI IMG/M metagenome (GOLD analysis project Ga0315909, IMG submission 203527) | Freshwater fungal communities from buoy surface, Lake Erie, Ohio, United States - Buoy 2 MA125 | ecosystem: Environmental > Aquatic > Freshwater > Lake | place: USA: Lake Erie, Ohio... | reverse complement strand
CGGAGAGCGACTTCAGGCGCATCAGGGTCATAACTCTGCGAATTCCAATCATCGGACAGGTAAGCCGAGATCGTCAATTGACCGCTCAGAGGCCAGCCGTTTTCGGGGTCAGTACTGTCGGCGAATTTATCGATCAGAAACTCAGTGCCGCTTATCGTTTTTGATGTCATGATTGGTCTGGTCTGCTTGGGGAGTCATATGCGACGGCATATTCAATCTGTGGGCGCGGCGCGCTGGAGCAGAACGTCGGAGCAAAAAGGTATTATTTATGCAATATCGTGCCGCGAAAGTAATGCGATTTATACCTAACGATCGCATTATAGCCTTTGTGGCTCAATAAACTACTCTCAAGGCACATATTGGGGGCATTCTCGCCTGGGAAAAATACCAGCGCGGCCAGCGGTCTCGGATATTTTTAAATAAATAACATTCAATAATAAATAATTAACGCTCCGCGCATGTCCTCCGCCGAAGTCTCTGCCGCCGACATTACCAAGCTACCTTACCGCTGCATCGGATTGGCGCTCGCTTATTTACCGGATGGCCGGGTCCATCAAGGAACGTTTGCGCTGGTGGGGCGCAACGACTTTTTGACAGCCACGCATATGGTCATTGATGACGCAGCGCAGCTCGTGCAGCGCATTGATTTTTTTTTGGGGGTCGATTTAAATCGTCAGTCGGGTCATTTTTCTGGCTCAACGGGCGCATCATTTGCCGGCACGCTTGAATTTGCACCGCGCTCCGTGATCACTTGGACGCCATCCACGGGGTCGTTGCTGGCCTTTCCCACCGAATTCAATCAAGACGATGCTGTCACGACGCTGACGGAATCGGAAGCGCCATACGATCTCGCGCTGATTGGCGTGAACCAGGCCATCGGCGATGAGATCGGCTGGCTCGACATGAATCCGCTGATCCGAAGTGCAGACGATGCATTGTCGGTCGGGTATCCACAGGATTCCCCCGGCATGATGGCACGGCCCGTGTCAGCCCTTCGTTCAGACGCGTATGACTTATTCACCTCGGCGGGGGGCGAGCTCAGGCCGGGTGACTCCGGCGGCCCCTTGATGGCAGGGGGTGATGTCATTGGTGTTGCCTCAGGAGGCACGTATCAAGAGGCGGTGTGGGCGGCGCTTGCGGGTCGATATGGGCAAATTGCGGCAGAGGCGGTGCGTAATGACTCGCTGCTCGGTGGAGCTACATCGGACACGCTGCGCCTCATGCGCTTTGACTATGCGCCAGCGGCAAATGACTCACCCCAGTGGTTGCAAGGCTACTCGGTGAGCGAGAACCTGGAGGGCGGGGGTGGCAGTGACACCCTGCTCGGGGCAGAGGGTGATGACACCCTGAACGGTGGCGATGCCGATGATCTGCTTTATGGTGACTCCGGGGAAGATGTGCTCATCGGCGGCCGTGGCAATGACACCATCGATGGCGGCGATGGATCAGATGCCGTGTCCTTGGTGGATGCCCTTGCGGGCGTCCTGGTTGATCTGTCTTCCAAGAAGCCGGTCGCTCGCTCGCTGTCAAAAGATAAGGCAGGGATTGGCATCGATCAGATGCTGCGGGTCGAGCATGTCACAGGCTCTGCTTTCAATGATCGGTTGCTCGGCGATGGCAGCGTCAATCATCTCGAGGGCAGGGGGGGTGACGATACGCTCTCAGGCGGAAAGGGCGATGACGTGCTGAATGGCGGCACGGGACGAGATGTATTGAGCGGTGGCGCAGGTGCAGACATCTTCCGCTTTGCGGCGGGCGACAGCGGTCTTTCGATCTCACTGTCTGATGTGATCAGTGACTTCAAATTCACCGATGGTGATCGGATTCGTCTGGAGGCATTGGCAGACATCCGTTGCACGGCTGCACAGACTCCGCAAAAAAATTTCTCACTGGCGCTGGTGGCTGCGGCGGAGGATTTTGCCAGAGGCTCGAATGTATCGGTGCAGTTCGTTGGCAAGAATGCGCTGTTGCTGGTGGATGGGAATCAGGATGCTGCGGCCGACCTGGTGATCACGCTCATCGGTATTAAATTCAACAAAGCGTTCGCTTCACCGACAGACTATGTCATCTGATGGGTAAGCAGATTGTAGGATGTCACATGAGGCGCGATGTCTTTGTTTGTCTGGCTGATACCGCCTGACCTTACCATCTAAGCTACCGATCATGACCTCTGTTGTTGCGCTCCTCAAACGTGCCCGGGTTCTTGCCCAGCGAGGGGATTTCCCTCGTTTTCTGGCAACCTGCGACCAGCTTCGTCGGCAGTGCGGCGTACCAGAGCACACCCGAGATCTGCTCGATACGGGCACTTTGCTGTTACAAGCCGGATTTCTCGCACGCGCAAGCGAGTGCTTCGAGCACGTGCTTTCTTTGACTCCCGGGGACCGAGCCGCTGCCATTAACCGGGCGAATGTGGCGCGCGAGGCGGGCTGCCATGCCGAGGCGCGCGCGCGGTACGACGCCTTGCTCGCGCGGTTTCCCGATGATCCGGTACTTCGGCGGAATGCCTTGCTCAGTCTTGAGTATGATCCTGCAGCCTCTGACAGCGAGCGCCTCGAGCAAGCGAGGGTGTGGGGACAGTGGGCGACGAAGCGGGCAGGCGGACCCTTCGCCCGACCGGCGATGCGCGCTTTGACAGCGCATCAAGCGACCCATGGCATGGATCGCGCGGGGGCATGCAGACCGCTGCGCGTCGGCTACGTATCGGCGGACTTTTGTCAGCATACCGTGGGGCTGTTGATCAAAGATACGCTCATGGCGCATGACCAAACGCGCGTGACGCCGATTGCCTTCTACAACGGTACGCTCAATGATTGGGTGACTAAAGCACTCCGAGCGCATCTTGAATGGCGCGATGTTGCCACGCTGGATGATGCCGCATTGGCCGAACAGATTCGTCAAGATGAGATCGACGTACTGGTGGATTTGTCAGGACACACCGCAGGCTCACGCCTGAGTGTATTTGCCTTTCGACCGGCTCCCGTGCAGGTATCCTGGCTTGGCTATTTTGCGACCACCGGTCTGGAGGCTGTCGATGCCGTTCTACTGGATGGATTTCATGCACCCACGGGCATCGAGGCTCAATTCACCGAGCAGATTATTCGCTTGCAGGGAGGACGATGGTGTTATCAGCCCGTACCGTTCGCGCCTGAGCTCGCGCCGCTACCTGCGGATCAAAAAGGCTACGTGACTTTTGGCAGCTTCAATAACACAGCCAAATATCATCCGGCAGTGCATGCGCTGTGGGCGCGGGTTCTGTCTGCGGTACCCGGGTCGCGGCTTGTGCTCAAATGGAGGACATTCAATGACGACGCATTAGCGCAGGCGGTGCTGTCCGAGTATGCGGCGCAGGGCATCACCCCCGACCGCATCGAGTTACGGGGTCCGTCATTTCATACTGCTTTGCTGAACGAGTATGCCGATATCGATATTGCGCTCGATCCCTTTCCGTTTTCTGGCGGCCTGACTAGCTGCGAGGCCTTGTGGATGGGTGTTCCCGTCATTACCCTTCCCGATAGCCGCGTTGTCAGTCGACAGACGCATGCATTCGTCAATCAGATTGACCAGCCTGAGCTATCTGCCAAAGATCGGGATGAGTATGTACGAATTGCCCTGCAACTGGTGCATGACCGCCAGCGCTTGCGGCGTCTGCGTACCGAACTGCGCGATAGCATGCGAGCATCCGAATTGATGAACACCAGTGCGTTTACCGCTGGACTTGAGGCGACACTGATCGAGCTGTACCAACAGCAATTCGCGCAACAGCACCCCTAAGCAAAATCAACGGTTGAAGGTTGTTGCGCAACCTATTTAGCAAGGCATTTATGCAGGAGTCCTAGGGAAGCGCTCACTTAATAAATCCGAGAACTTTTGTGACAAGGACAATAACAGTAAGCCTTTGATTCGGCTGGTTCCCGCATCGCATCGTTACGCCGGCTCGCCACAACAATCTAGGTATTTTGACTGTCGTTTGAAAATATTTTCCAAGATGCAGTCTAAACAAAAGACACGCATTCCCCTCTTCGCCAAGCTTGGGCTAGGAGATGGCTGGGCATCGAGGGGTGACGCAAGTAAGGGCAGCCGTAACCCACCGCGACACGCGCCATCAATAAACAACCAAGTTCAAGCCGAAATCGTGTGTCATCGATTTCAATGCTGCGGGCGCTGACATTATAAGAAATTATTTTTTTTGAAACTTAGTGGCGGTCCGGTAGGCCTTCTAGCAATAAGGACATATGAGCGCATTTGTGGAAATATTTCTGTTGTTCAAATTGCGTTTAGGAGTTAGCCTTACATTTAGGAATAATACAGTGCGTCTGCCCAATTAACAAAAATAGAACGGAGCTCTACTATGTCGACCGTGATAGAAGATAACAAATGGCGTACCTTCTCTGAGGATGGTGATGACGGCGGGTTTGACGGGGGATCGATGGATTCGGTCGGAGGTGGCTATGACGACGAATCGCTCGATTGGGGGGAGTTTGACTGGTCGACCACCCAGCCTGATGACTGGGGCACGGTAGATTTTTCTGAGTTCGACGGCGCTGGCGACTACGAGAGCATCAATTGGGGCGCTGTGGATTTCTCTGAATTCGACGATGCTGCGGACTATGGAAATATTGATTGGGATATGGTCGACTGGGGCGAAATGAAATGGGACAACCCCGACGCACTCGATAACATCGATTGGGGTGAAATTGAGTGGACTGAACTCGACTGGGATGATCCCGACGCACTCGGGGCGATCGACTGGGGCGAGATTGATTGGTCTGATCTCGATTGGAGTGGCAAAGGCTCCGACGCTCTCGCCGTTGATTGGGGCGCTGTGGAGTGGACTGATTTCGACTGGGCAGACGATGAATCACTCGATGCCATCGACTGGGGCGAGATTGGTTGGGATGAATTTGACTGGGAAGACCCCGAGAACCTCACCGCCATTGACTGGGGCGATATCGATTGGTCCGAGTTTGATTGGGTGGGTAAAGGGGCGGATGCACTCGCCATCGACTGGGGCGCCGTAGATTGGGCCGATTTCGACTGGGCAGACGATGAATCACTCGATGCCATCGACTGGGGCGAAATTGGTTGGGATGAATTCGAGTGGGAAGACGCCGAGGACATCAGTGCCATTGACTGGGGTGATATCGAGTGGTCCGAGTTTGACTGGACAGGTAAAGCTGCGGATGCTTCAAGCGTGGACTGGGGTGATATCGACTGGAATGAATTCGATTACGAGGATCCGGCCTTTGACAAATCCTTCAAATGGAGTGGTGTCGACTGGCAGGACTTTGAATGGGACCAGGACGCCGCCAAGGTCGATGGTATCGATTGGGGTGAGATCAACTGGAAAGACGTCTCACTCACGGCACCGAAGGGAAGTACGTCGGACTACCAGCAGATCGACTGGGATAGTGTCAATTGGGAAGAACTGGATTGGACCGGTAAGGGATCGGACGCCTCGGTCATCGATTGGGGTGAGATCGATTGGACCGATATCGACGCCGATGCCGCCGATGATATCGACTGGGGTGAAATCGATTGGAAGGATATCGACTTCACCGGCAAAGGGTCCGATATGGCCGCCATCGACTGGGGCAATGTCGATTGGGAAGATCTTGACTGGACAGGTAAGGGCTCCGACGCCTCTGCCATTGATTGGGGTGAGATCGATTGGACCGATATCGACGACGCTGTCGCCGATGAGATCGACTGGGGTGAAGTCGATTGGAAGGAGATCGACTTCGCCGGCAAAGGATCCGACATGGCCGCCATCGACTGGGGCAATGTCGATTGGGAAGATCTTGACTGGACCGGTAAGGGATCGGACGCCTCTGTCATTGATTGGGGTGAGATCGAGTGGGCCGAGATCGACGACGCTGCCGCCGATGAGATCGACTGGGGTGAAGTCGATTGGAAGGATATCGACTTCACCGGCAAAGGGTCCGATGTGGACGCCATCGACTGGGGTAATGTCAATTGGGAAGAACTTGACTGGACCGGTAAAGGCTCTGACGCCTCGGCCATTGATTGGGGCGAGGTCGACTGGACTGATATCGACGCTGATGCCGGCGATGAGATCGACTGGGGTGAAATCGATTGGAAGGAGATCGACTACACCGGCGATGGTTCCGATATGGAGGACATTGATTGGTCGGCGGTGGATTGGAATGAGCTCGATTGGACAGGTAAAGGTGCCGATGCCACGCAGATCAATTGGGATAGCGTCGATTGGGAGGAAGTCCCGCTGGATAATCCGGAGGTCGTCGACAGCATCGATTGGACGCATGTGACGCTGAACGATCAGGATGATATCGACCTGATCGGCCAGAAGACGGGATCGACCTTCGAGGACTTGGCTTCACTTTGATCGTTAGTTAGTCGCTAGACTCGGTCTGCTGGCCACCCGCGAAAGCGGGTCGGCTGGCAGATCAGAGCCTACGGATGTGCTACCTGACAGTGGCTCGTATGACCAAGGGTGCTCGATCCGCGGGTCGGCAGGGATGCCGATGTGGGTTGGCATGACGAGATCCCATTGATCGTTTTTTTAGACTGATCACACTCAAGGTCACGCTCGCTCTCCATGCCACGACACGCTCCATGGCCTGAAGAATGTCGTACTTTCGACTGGTGCGGTGCGGCTGATTTCATGGCGGGCTGCAGCGTTTCGATCGGCAGTCCAATGTAAAAGGCAACGCTGCGACCGTCAGCTACCGCAGCACTTATCGCTGACGATCTTCCAAAAACCGAAACAGGTTGGTGCAACCTGCATGTTTTCGGCGTCCCTCCACAGGCAAAGCCTGTCCACAACATCTGAAAATTCTCACCTACGCGCCCGAAGCGAGGGTTTGATTGCGGAGCTTTCGCCTCTTTTTCATCAGCGCGGCAGCAATTTTGGGAGGAATCCTGACGCTTCGAAGGATTCTTGGTCAGATCAGCGGCGGAAAAAAAATGCTATCGCTAATTAATTAAATGGTAACAGTTAGGTGATGCTGAACCAGGCAGGTATCCGCATTTTCAGGCGATTCAACGCCATCACGTAACAAGGCTGAGGACCAGCCGTGATGGTCTATTTACAGATCTGGATTCAGACGATGAGCAAGGTGATATCGTATGAAACAGCGATCACCGATGTGAAGTTGTCGGATAATTGTATTCAGACTTGATGTAAAAATTCTGTGTCACCACTGATGCCTCTGACTTTTTCCGAATCTGCATAATGAACCATTTCAAGAAAAAATCGCGTTGTCCAGTGCGTGAAAAAACAACTGCCCATGATGGCGCAGCACACTGTCATCACGGTGGTGCGCAGCGCATTCGGACAAGCATGACCATGCGACTAGCCAAGCTCTTTTCCCTACGTACTACGATCGGCATGATCTCCATGCTTGTCGTTGGCTATATCGTTGTATTCGGAACGTCAGCGATAAACATCAATGCCATGGCTGAGGTAAAAAACACTGACGCTGGCAAGCTGCCGGGATCAGACACGCACCAGCCACTGATTGCAAGGCTGATGAACACTTGTTTCGGCCAAGAGCCAAAGCTTCCGCCCACGGTCGGTGAAGACACTTCCGATATTCTCAAAATCGGCAAAAATATGGCGCGCCAGGGCACTGACCTATTATCTGACTTGGCTGGTTTGCCAAAACTATCGAACAGCGACCGACAAAATGCGGGTGATGATCTCGCCAAATCGCTTTATGAGGACTATGGGCAGCCAAAAGCGGGTGTATCTGCACAAAGAGTAGAAAAGATCTCGGCAAAGCTGCTGGAGTTCGTTAAAAGACCTAACGATCTTTGCTGCAATTTTCAGGTGCTGCCGGCAAAAGAGTTCAATGCCTACATGGGGCCGGGAGGCAGAGGGTATATTTTGGAGGGCTTGATCCGCAAGGCAAAGTCGGATGATCAGCTTGCCTTTGTCATTGCGCACGAAATCTCCCACTCGCTGCTGGAGCACCCTGATAAATCCATCCGCGTCTTGCTGGCGGCGACTCGTGTTGGGAAAGATCTGACTGGCACAGATTCGGGCGCAGAGGCATCGGGACTGATCGCTTCGGTAACGACCGACCTGCTTGCGAAAGCCTATTCACAAGATGAGGAGTATGAGGCAGACCGTCTGGGATTGTGCCTAGCTTCCTTAGCGGGATTTCAGCAAAAAAGTGGATCTGAATTCATGGATATCATGAGCCAGATCGCCAAAGAAAAATCTGCGCCAAGCGGCGGTGTGAAGCGCATCGCCTACGATTTGTTGACATCGCACCCGCCGTCTGCCGACCGAAAAAAATATCTGGATGCTTTGGCAATCTTGTTTGCAAAGCAAAGTAATACTAATAGAAAATGAAATTCTGTTCTGATTGCAGTAACGTGAGCGAAGCATCATCGCATTTTTGCGATGACTGTGGCGGCTCGGTCTTTGTGCGCGCTGTAGTGATTGGCAGATCGACCGAGTGTGACCTCGCCATCAATGATCCTAGCGTAAGCCAGCAGCATGTAGGGGCAACTGAAATCGACGGAAAAATCGTCGTCAGAGACTTACACAGTACCAACGGCACCTATGTTAATCATCGCGATAAGAGAATTACGGGTGGTGTTCGTGTCAGTTCCAGTGACACACTCATTCTGGGTGATTTCAAGCTCCCAGTAGCGGAAATCAGGCGCCTATGGGCAGCGCTGCTGAATGATGGTCATAATGACACTGACGCAGCTCCCGTGCTGTCAAAAACCGACATCACGAAAACGTCCTACCTGGTTGGACGCGATCCGGGGGCTGACTTTATCGCCGATGTCCCGACGGTCTCTCGACGACATGTTCAGATAACCCATACTGTCGCTGGCTGGGAAGTCACTGACTTGCACAGTTCGAATGGCACTTTTCTGAACAGTAAAGCAAACAGATTAGAACATCCGACACGCGTAACCCTTGATGATGTGCTGCTCCTCGGTACGTATCGATTGCCAGTCAAGCTGCTGATCGAAACTTTGGAAAAAAGTAGTAGAACATCCTCAAAGGCTTCCGTCGATTTGCATCCCCAAAAGCCTATCATCATCGGGCGCTCAGACCAGTGCGATGTAGTGCTTTCCCATCCTCAGGTCAGTAGTCGGCATGCGAAACTGACCCTGCTGGAAAATGGCCAATTGCGGGTTGAAGATTTAGGAAGCTTGAATGGTACCTATGTTAACGGCAGGCGAATTATTCGAGAGGAAACGTCGCTCAATAGCCAGATCGCAGTCGGATTTATTGCGCTTGATATCAACAGCCACAATAAGCTTGCAGCCAAGGTCGGACATCATGCGATAAGAATCGATGCCCTGCGCATCAAACGTTCAACAAAGCACCGAGTGACCGGTAAAGATTTGACCCTATTGGATAACGTCGACCTCTCGATTTTTCCATCCGAACTCGTGGCCCTGATGGGGCCGTCTGGTGCTGGTAAAACCACCTTGTTGCAGATTTTGTGTGGTGAAGAATCACCGACCAGCGGTGAAATACGACTGAACGGCGACAATCTTTTCGATCATTTTGATCGGTATAGAAGTGCGATCGGCTATGTGCCTCAAGATGATATCTTGCATAAAGATCTCACGGTGTATCAGGCACTTTATTTTTCTGCGCGTATGCGTTTGCCCCCGGATACCACGACATCAGAAATAGATCGCCGTATCAATCAGACGCTGCAAGACCTTAACCTCGTCGATCAAAAAGATCAGCTGATTGGTTCTGTAGACAATAAAGTGTTGTCTGGCGGGCAGCGCAAGCGCGTCAATCTGGGGGTTGAGCTGGTATCGGATCCTGTACTGCTTTTCCTTGATGAGCCTACCTCGGGGTTATCGTCCAGTGATACCGCTGACATCATTACGGTTTTGCGCGAATTAGCCAATCGGGGCAAAACGATTATCCTGACGATCCATCAGCCTTCGGTAGAGGTGTATAACAAGATGAATTATGTGCTGTTGCTTGCCAAAGGCGGGCAGCTCGCATTTTTTGGGCCGCCAAATCCTGATTCTTTTGATTATTTTCAGACGTCCACTCCTACCCCAGATGCAGTCATTGCCAATCTCGATAAGAGATCACCCAAAGATCTGTCAGAGTCTTATCGCCAATCGACCTTGTTTTCAGACTATGTGAGCGATCGGCAAGCTGATCGACAACACCCTGCGATCACATCCACGACCGGGCAGAAAAAAAGCAAGGCATTTCCGTTTTTACAATTTCTCACGCTGTTCCAAAGATTCTGTCTCATCAAGCGTCGCGACAAGGAAAATCTCATCTTCCTCACGGTATTCCCCATCGCTATTGGTCTCCTGATCGGTAGCCTGTCGACGAATAATCTGGGATTTTCGGTGCCGCTGTTCATCATGGTGCTGGCGACGATCTTCTCAGGCTTGCTCAATGCTTGCCGAGAGATCGTTGCTGAGCGCGCTATTTTCAGGCGCGAGCGCCGAGTCAATCTGCAGATAATGCCCTACTTGATGTCAAAAATAGCGCTGCTCTGGATGATAGGTGTGGTTCAGAGTTTAATCTTGATTGTGGTCATGCGCAGCATCATATCCCTTCATGCGAGTACTGCTGAGGTGTTTGCCGTGCTTGCTGCGACTTCGTTGGCATCGACGATCATTGGCTTGTTCCTCTCGGCCGTCGTGGCCGCAGAGACGCAAGCGATGTCATTTACGAATTTGGTGTTGATTATTCATTTGGTCATGGGCGGCTGTGTATTTCCTTTAGATCAGGATTGGAAGAAAATTCTTGCTTCACCGATGATCAGTCGCTGGGCAACCGAGGCGTTGCTGGACGCTGAGCTAAGAGGTATGGAAAACAAAGAGAAGAGAGCCATGTTCAAGATACAAGAAATGGAAGCCAAAGGATTAAATTCAGACAATTTCGAAAAAGATATATCGTTTATCTTTGGCGTCTCTGTCTTGACTTTGCTGATAACGTCGCGTGTGCTCTCACACCGATCCCGTAGTAAAAAAAATTGACAGTACGTGTGTCGAAAAAGGGGTAGTTCATGCGTTGCATGCTATGTGGCACCGCGAATCGCGAGGATGCAAACAAATGTAAAAAGTGCGGATCGGCATTGTCCAAAGCGTCCAAACCATTGTTGACTGGTCGTGGCACGCCGGCACCCACGATACTCGTTGCTCAGCCATCGCAATCGATACAGGGCGATATGGTCAGTAGAACTGACTATATTGTTTCTGAAAATCATGCGGATACGATTGACCGTGCGGCAGTGGCTGATGGGATAGCCCGTCATAGTAGCGCTCTGAAAACTCTCTACCTTTCTCCGGATGATATCGCTGCAACACCGTCCGAAGTCACCAACAAGCCAAAGCTTGTGGGATTTCTTGTGTCTTATACCTGGAATGCAGTGGGCGACGCTTTCAGGATTTATGAAGGTAAAAATAGCGTTGGCTCGTCCGGAGTTGTCGATGTATCCGTTCCCTCAGATCGTGCGATGAGCTCCGAGCATTTTGCTGTTATGGTGCGGGCCGGTCGGATCAAGATAAAGGATTTGACAACAACCAATGCGACCACCGTGGACGGTGTCGACGTCTGGGGTGATTCGGTAGATGCAAGCCATGGAACAATTATCAAAGCCGGTGCGACTGAATTCATACTGACGCTGATCCCATGATTGCTGACTTGTCTTGGGTACCCGCTGTTTGCAGATTGCGCAATGGCTTGAATATCGATTCGCCAGAGTTCCGAATGCATTCGGTACGACGTCCGTACTCGGTACCGTGCAGCTTCAGGCGTCTGGCTTCGTTGAAATTCTCAGGCGCTTAAGTGGGGTCGTCTTTTGCTCAAAATAATAAAAAGCTGAGGTAACGCATGTCATCCAAGGTGTTTATCGGCGAGGGAACCGACCGAGGGCGGGTCAGGGATGAAAATCAGGATGCGACAGTTTTCTTTCGGACCCGTGATGATATTTGGACTTTACTGATTGTGTGCGACGGGATGGGGGGGCATGCAGGCGGCAGTCAAGCGAGCACGATGGCATCCGAGGGTATAGGGCAGGGATTCGCTGACCGTGTTGCGGCGATCGGGCCGGTCGACGCATTGAGAGATAGTATCAAAGCAACGAATCGACAGATGATCGACTTTGCTGAACGTCATACCGAATTTCGCGGTATGGGGACCACCTGTGCCGTACTTGCAGTGACTGATAACAAAGCCTATGTCGCTCACGTAGGCGACAGCCGCGTTTATCGTATACGCGCTGGCTCGGTGGAACAGATGACCAAGGATCATTCCTATGTTCAGCACATGATTGATAGCGGTGTCCTTACAGCGGAGCAGGCCGACCAGCATCCGGACGCAAACAGGCTGATGCGGTGCCTGGGTGGAGCATCCGACGTTATCGTCGATGTGATGGGGCCCGAGCCAGTCTTGGCTGGGGATCGTTATCTGCTTTGCTCGGATGGACTATGGGGGCAGGTCAGTGCAGCTGAAATCGCAGCGATGTCCATGGCTTTTCCGGCGCAAGATGCTGTGAATCGTTTGATTAACCTTGCCAATGAGCGAGGTGGTCCCGATAACATTTCTGTTCAACTTTATCATCAGGGCGATGCTCATCCACCGACGGGTTCATTTTGTCCTGAAAATTTTTTATCCACAAAATTTGGGGATAGGTCTGATATTGGCACGGTACAGGTCCAGCCGAATCCGGCAAAATCAAAATCCCGACAATCTGGGATTGTGGGCCTCGTCTTCATGGCGATCGGCGTTTTTTTTCTTTTAATGATGATATCAACGCTATTGAAAAAGACAGAAACTCCTCCGGAGCCGAAACAGCCTGATGAGGTTGAAAAAAACAGCCTGCCAAAAAAAGAGTCAGCGGTTGAAGTGAGTGTTTCAAATAATCGTGCTGCATCGTCTCCGAAAGAAAACAATACGAACCAGGGTAAGCCGTTACCATCGAAGCCAGCAGATTTAAAAAATAAGCCTGAAAAGTAACACGTTGAGTCAAGCCTGCAGGCCATGCAACGGCAACTTGGGTGCGCACAAGCGATATGGATTTATCGGTATCATGCATGCCGTGTTCTCAATTAACCCCATCCGGTTGTCTTCGTCGTTGGCCGCTTGCCTGTTGGTTTGTGGCTGCGCGAGCCTGGTATTGAGTCCCAGGCAGCACGTTGTGATGTCCGCGCTTGAGGCGATGTGCCGAACAAAAAGCACGCAATCTTTGTCGCCCTTTGTTACGGACGATGTGCAGCTGCTTCTGGACGTGTCCACCCCGGTTGTTAATGTTTTGGAAAGATCCGGCATTTTTCGTCTCTCAGATGCGATAGCCGATGCTTGTCAGGATAGCAGCGTGCAATTCGGCGATGAGATTCAAGTGACAGATGCCAGGTTTTTGGTTCGCTTATCCTCCAAAGAGAAAAAACTCGTCTACGAATTTGTTGTGGTGAAAGAGCGTGGTGAATGGAAAATCTCCTCGTTTAAAAAATGATGTCACTGGCGCGATCTACCCTGCATGTTCATTCGGCAGCAAACCCTCCCCATACGCCTATTGGACGATTCACAGCGTTGAACATGTTTTCAAGTTATACAAGATTCAATGTGATTGACGTGATGAAATCTGCGGTCATCGTTTGCCTTTTCTTATGCCTGTCTGCTTGTCAAAAGCCAGCAGCGACTTCGACCACGACGGATATGAGCGCTGCCGATATCGGTGAAATGATTTTCCATGATGTCTCCCTCTCCGCATCCGGCAAGCAGTCCTGCGCGAGCTGTCATTCACCCCAGCACGCGCATGCACAGCCCAATGCGTTGGCCGTGCAATGGGGTGGCCCATTGCTGAATCAGCCGGGCACGCGTGCAGTGCCCTCCATTCGCTATCTTGCTGATACCCCGCCGCTCGGCTTTGATGCGGAGGGGACACCCTATGGTGGGTTGAATCACGATGGCAGCGTCGACACGTTTGCTGCACAAGCGGAACGTCCCTTGCTCGCTGCGAATGAGATGGCTAACTTGACGCGCGAGGCAGTCGTGGAAAAACTTCGCAAGGCGGACTATGCGCCAAAATTTCGGCAGGTTTTTGGCGAAACAAGTCTGGACCAGGTCGACACCGCATTCGCGATGCTGGGCCTCGCTCTGGAGCGCTATCAGCGTGATTCGGCTGAATTCCAGCCATTCAGCTCAAAATACGATGCTTTTTTGGCGGGCAAGGCTCAGCTAAACGCTGCCGAGACACGGGGCTTGCAACTTTTCAATAATGAGAAAAAGGGTAATTGTGCCGCCTGCCATCCAAGCGCAACACGTGAAGACGGTAGGCCACCGTTATTTACGGACTTTACTTACGATGCGCTCGGTCTTCCTCGTAATACCGCGATTCCTGCGAACGCAAATCCGAGCTACGTGGATCTTGGTCTGTGTCAATCGGGCCGCTCTGGCCGTGCATCGCAAGATGGCAACTGTGGCAAATTCAAAGTACCCACCTTACGTAACGTCGCCACACGGCAGGTGTTTTTTCATAATGGCCAAATAAAAAATCTTCGCGATGCTGTGGCCTTTTATGTCCGTCGCGATATACAACCCGAAGATTGGTATCCCCGTCAAACGGGCAAGGTCATAGCGAAGTTCAACGACTTGCCGGTCAAGTATCACGTGAATGTCAATGTGGAAGAGGTTCCTTATGGTGGCAAACGTGGTGACAAGCCCGCTCTGAGCGAGCAGGAGATCGACGATGTCGTTGCGTTTCTGCGAACTCTGACTGATCAATGAACTGCTGAAGGTTTCGTATCTGTCTTCGTCGAGATCGTTGAGTGCACATAGAAAAACACCGTCGGTAGTGGTGCGCTCGGGACCGTTCCGTACCACTATCCTGATCAGACCCCTTGCGCTCAACCGGTGCACCGTGAATGACCCTAGGGCTCGGCTTTCGCTGGGGCCATGGCGTTCAGAGTCGTTGGGCTACACACGTCGTGAGCTGTGTGTCAGAGATTGCTGCAACGGCGAGAGCCAAGCGCGAGTGATCCATTTAAATAGGGTGGCAATGGAATAAAGCGGTTACTATGCCTGTGGCGTTGGACCAAACACGATGTCGGTTTTGCACGGGGACATCCGCGTCTGCACACCCAATTTTTTTCAATTGATCTTATTTTATTCGCCATGAAAACTTCGAATGCCGCAGGTGACTTGATGGTCGGTAGTGGCGTGATTGCCATGGGTACTTTTCAGGTGCCGGGCGGGGCGACGATCAGCGGCAATGTCCAAGGCGAGCTGTCGGCTGCGGCGGTGAATGTACTGCCGTCAGGCGAGGTCACTGGCAAATCAATCGCGCAAACGATAGTCGTTGCCGGCAAGATGAATCAATCGACGACGGCGACTCAGTCACTGGTGGTCGGCGCCACTGGCGTCATCACGGGTGAGATCGCCTACGGCGATCTGGAAATCAGGCGCGGCGGGGAACTGCGCGGAAACATCACGCAAATCAACAATCAGTCAATGCTGATCAAGTAACGAAGGCTTATCTCTCCCGCAGATCGCAAGCCGTTTTCGATCTGAACATCCTTGGAATATCGCAGCTGCCATTGCTGTTTGGGTGAGGTAAACCAGATGCCACCCAGATACAAGCGCGTGTTGTCTGGCGCACCTATCGTCTGCACACCTCCCACCTGGGTTGCTCCGCCACGATTAATCTGCGCGCCGCCGTAGAACTGCACGATATCTGACTGCCGATAGCGCAGGTAGCTTGTCAGGGCATACGAGGTATCTTGTGTACGAATGGAAGTACCCCGATATCGATTGTCGTCGCCGTACATCGCGATTTCAGGAGAAATATCGACCAGCCATTTGCCCACAATCGGCTGCATCCAACCCGCGCTCAAAACATAGCGCGTACGATTCTCGCCGACATTCAATGCACTGCTTGCATTGTGTTCACCCGTCGGAAGGCTCGCGAAAAGCGCGACCAAGCCATAGGTGCGGTTCGGCCGGTCGATATGGAACCAAAATGCATTGCCGACACGCAGGTCCGCCATGCCGCTGGCGTTGCTGCTCCCCAGTAGTCTGCAGAGTGTCGGATTGGTATGGATATCTGCATAGCCCAGTACCAAGACAGGTGCCCATGCGTATTGTTGATTATCACCGGCAGCAAATACACGAGACGCGCGCAACACGACTTGATGGGCGCTGGCATCACCAGCCCTGGCGACACCATTCGCATAGGGTCCCGTTATTTTTTGCTGAGCACCATAAATCGTGACGTTGACCGAGCCGTTCGGTAAAGCAACAAAGTCAGTGGGATAGATATCGGTCACCGCTGCGTTTGCTGCAGCTGCAAATATCCCTAGCGAGGCGGCGACCGAAAAGCGATGTAAATGTCTCATTGTTCTTAAGTGCTTTTTATGACGATTTTTCATCAAAAATTCGGTAACGAACATCGGCCCCGAAGGCTTTTTTCGAATTTGAATAACTCGACATGTTGCGGCGCCCGAGCATCGTTCCTGCGCCGTGACTGATGAATTCAACTCCGCACTGTCCCGCTATGAATTGCAGTAAGTGGGGTCACTCTACCTCAACCCGCGATGATGTGAACAGGTAAAACTGAGCTGATGAGCGTGTTTATGGTTTGTTCTACGCTTCGACGTGAACCCGGTTGAGACTAATTATTGGCTTCTTACGGCAGAGGCTGGTACGCGGCCAACCACGCGGGACCACATCAGGTGTGGGTATCCGGTACCCAATGGGAAAGCGAACCCGCTGCTCTTCGACCTGACCGCTAGTTATAACTATGAAAACTAAAAATCCCTCTCGTCAGGCTGCTTGCGGCGGTCGCAGTACCTTGCCCCACCAGCGTGCGGTGTGCGGTACCGCGCCCTTGCCATCGGTCTGACGAGAGAGGTTCTCAGGCGCTGACGCAAGACCATGGCAAACGTGGATAATGGGGGCGGCGGCGGGAAGACTGTCGCCCGACCGCGGTGGGGTCACCCTCTGCTGTCCGCTTTACAATGACCGTTCATTTTTGCGAACCGATCAGGCCATGTTGGATAACGATTACGCCATACCCATTATCATTTCAGTTGTTACGGCACTATTGATTGGCGCGCTGTATTTGTTCACGACCTTCTTTCAGGATGGCGAGGACGAGTAAACAGCAGTTTGGCGATTCAATCAGCTGTAGCGTCTCACCTGTCACTTTTTTTAGGATCTTCATGAATCACACCCGTTTGCTCTGCACGCTCGTTGCCGCTGCTGGCTTTGCCACTGTCGCTGTCGCTGAAACACCGAAAACCGAAACGCTGCCGTCCGGTGTCGTCATTGAGCACCTGAAAGAGGGTACGGGTCCGACCCCGACGGTCAATGACATTGTGGTGGCTCATTATCGGGGTACGCTGGCTGATGGCAAGGAATTCGACAGTAGCTACAAGCGCGGAGAGCCATCTGCATTTCCGTTGACACGTGTTGTGCCATGTTGGACTCAGGGTGTGCAAAAAATCCGCGTCGGGGGCAAAGCCAAACTGACTTGCCCGCCCGCGACTGCCTATGGTGATCGCGGATATCCTGGCGTGATTCCTGGTGGCGCGGTACTGACCTTCGAGATTGAACTGGTGAGCATCAAGAAATAGGTGCGAGCTATTCAAGCGGGTATTACCGCTCGATAGTGCGCGTGACCAGATTGCGATAGGCCGAACCCGGGACGATGGGACTCCGTGGCGTGTCGGTTCGGCCCTCGTGTGGTGTGCGCATCGATGCCGCGATGACGATGGTTCGCGACCGAACGCATAGCGGCATTGGGGTGGGGTTTTATGCGCGAAGGTCGACGGTACCACCGGTTACGAACGAACTTGCATCGACAGGGCGATCGGGTGGCGCTTTGCGGGGTTCGTAGAGGGGTGGATAAAGCGATGCAGTGCGTTGCCGTTCGGTCAACTTATTTTGTTCCGCTTTCAAGAACTCGGTTTTCGATACATCGTCATTAAACTGCTCGGTTCTCAGGAATTCACGCTCGGGTACCGCCTTGCTGGTGTTTTGATTTTTTATCTGGGTCGAGTCCTGCTGAAGCGCTCGTACGCGCTGTTTCTCATCGGGGCGCGGTAAATCCTTGTAGGCCACCGCGTGATCCAGGTCTTTTTTGTACGTGGTCAGGCTGCGATCCCGGTTTTGATACATATCCGAGGAAGTGTCGATTCTTGGCATAGGATCCTTGGGCTTGTTCTAAGGGTACCGACGCTGGATCATACGACATAATTTTGATACCCGAGTGTGCTGTCGGTTATCCTCTGGGCTGAATATCCCGTTGATGAGGCATGCCTTGCCTTTGCCTTCATGGTCCCGATCAGATTAGCGCCCATCCCCCGTCTGCTGGGTAAAGTTCTGTTGGCTTTGCTCGCCGTCGTCGTTCTGCTGGCCAGCCTCATCTTCTATGTGGCGGTAGCGGGTATTGCGATCGATGCTGGCCCATACCGCAAACCTCTGCAGACCATGCTCTCGGAACAACTGGGTCGCCGCGTAAATCTTGACGGTGCGCTGGATCTGCAAATCAGCCTGACACCGGCGCTTCGTGCTCGCGATGTCCGTATCGCTCAACCTGACAGTTTTGGTGCGTCCGATTTTGTTCGTGTCGGTGAGCTGCAGGTTCGCCTTGACCTCTGGCCATTGGTCCACGGCCAGTTCAAGGCAGATACCTTATCTGCCAGTGGTGTGAGCATCTACCTGAAGCAGCGGGCCGATGGTACCAACAACTGGACTTTTCCAAATTTTGCCGAGCGCCCCGCCAGCTCGTCCTCCAACCCATCCGATTCGGATGACCTGCCCGAGCAACTATCCGGTGTCGATATCCGCAAGATCGAGTTGCGTGACCTGAAAGTGCAATTTCGCGGTGTGAATGACCAGCCGGTTTTTTTTGAGTTGCGTAAATTCGAGGCCAGCGTGCCTGTTGACGGGCCTGTGCGCGCCACTGCTGAGGGAAGTGTCGACAAGACCATGCCGTATGCAATCAAGATAGACGGCGGGCGGCTGAGTGACCTGGTCCGAGGTAAATCTGCCTGGCCCGTGTCTCTGCGGCTTGATTTCGCGGGCGGTCTGATGACGGCGAACGGTACATTGTCTCAGGCTGACACGCAGCTCCGGTTCGGTCTGGGCACGCCAGATCTTGGCAAGTTCGGACGCATTATCGGTGTGGATTTGCCCAATGCAGGCAATGCCGGCATTGCGGGTGCCTTGCAAGTGAGACCGGGCCAGGTGGACATCCGTCAGCTCTCGGGTGCGTTGGGAAAGTCGGTAATGACGGGCGAGTTGTCCATCGATACGCGTCAAGAGCGCACCCGCTTGTCCGGAGACCTGACACTGCCGGTGCTTGATCTACGGCCGTTTCTCGGCCAGGACACTGAGGAGGAACCGCCCACCGACTTTCGCGCGCTGTATCTGAGTCTGGCCAAAGCTCGCCTCGATCTGCAGCAGCTCAATCAATACGATGCCGATCTCACTCTCACCGTCGATAAGTGGCTAAGCCTGCCCGGTGATATACGCAACGCATCGCTGAGGCTCCGGCTCGATTCGGGTAGCCTCAGCATGCCGGTTGAAGCGACCATCGCGTCCGTACCGTTGAAGGGCGAGCTCAACGTCGATGCGGCCCACGCCGTGCCCACCTTTGGTATCAGTCTCGGCGCCAAAAACGCCAGGGTTGGCAGCCTGGCACAGCTGCTCACGGGGCTGCCGGGGATTGATGGACGACTGGGGCAATTGAAAATCAGCTTGTCCTCCGAAGGAAACAACGGCCAGGTATTGATGAAAAAACTGGCTTCACGCGTTGAGATCAATCACAGTAGCCTAAGCTACGGAAATGTCAGCGGTGGCAAGCCCGTCAATTTTTCCGTCGACAACATGCGGGTGGAGCTGCCTGCCGAAAGCACACTGCGCGGCAGCTTCAAGGGAAAGTTGTTGGGCAAGCCACTCGAGGCGAAGCTCGTCGGTAATGATCTCGTCAGCATCGTCCAATCAGGCAGTTCCCCGATTGAGTTTATTGTCCAGTCCGGACGCATTTCGGCACGCATTGCTGGCGTGCTGGACGCCAGTCACGATACGGCACAGCTGCAATTCAGTCTGGGTGCATCTCACGCGGGTGATGTCGCGGCTTGGCTGGGCTTGTCGCCGGAGGCGCGTGCGCCGGTTGCACTCGCGGGCCAGTTGAACATGGCCAATGACCAGTGGAAGCTGAGCAACCTGGTATTTCAGCTTGGCCAAAGCGGTGTGTATCTCGAACTGTCGCGCAGTCGCCAACACGGCAGACCGCTGCTGTCGGGTCGTGTCGAAGCGACCAGTGTGCATGTGGCCGAGCTTGAATCGATTGTCTCGGGGAGTTCGACAGGCAAGGCGAATGCCTCGCCGAAGTCATCCGCGACGCTCGATATTCCACTTCTGCCCAGGCGGCTCGCATTCGATGATGCTGATTTGCGTCTGAGAGTGCATGGGATCCAGGGCGCGCGCTTGCCGATGGGCGAGCTGGGCTTTGATGTGCATTTGCGTCAAGGCTATATGCAGAGCTCGCCGTTTTTTGCGGAGATCGCCGGCGCACGATTTGACGGTGCGCTGATGCTCGATTTGCGTGAGGAACCGCGAGTGCAGCTGTGGCTGGGTGCTGCTGATGTCGATGTCGGCAAGGTGCTGCGTCAGTTGAAGTTAGTCCGCGATCTGGACGCAGGTTTTGATCGATTGAATATGTATCTGGATAGTCATTCGGCACAACTCTCCAGCCTTCTGGCGAACGCGAAACTCGTGGGTGAAATCAGGGGTGGCCGGCTGGCCATGCGCGATGCAAATAGTGGCACCAAGGCCACTGTGATGATCCGGCAGGGCACTCTGACTGCGATGCCCGGAGAGCGGCTGCGGATCGAGATCGGTGCCGCTCTGGACGATCTGCCGCTCGAGTTGGCCTTGTACAGCGCGCCAGTCAAAGATCTGATCGATGTATCACGTCGGGTCCCCTTTGAGCTGTCGATGTCGGCGGTCGGTACGCGATTGAGTCTCAGCGGTACGATGGATCGCGATATTGAGGCGCGCGATATAGAGCTCGGCATGAAAGTGCAGGGTGAGCGACTCCATCAGCTTGATCAACTGTTGCAGGTTTCTTTACCTCCTTGGGGTCCATGGTCCGTGGCCGGTCGCTTTCGGATGTCGACACGTGGTTATGAGGTTGAGGATATGCAACTCAAAGTGGCCAGCAGCACCCTCAGTGGACGGGGGAGTTTGGTCACTTCGACAGGACGTCCCCGATTGACGATTGCGCTCAATGCGCCACTGATTCAGCTGGACGATTTCCGCCTCAATAGCTGGTCTGCGACCGAGGCACAGCCGACAGGCGCAGCGCCTGCCGACCGCGCAGCGGACCAGGGAGCCTTGCGCAAGACTGCCACCGAAAAGAGCGATCAGATTCAGGGCTTGCTCAGTCAGGCGACGCTGAAAAAAATCGATGCATCACTCGCAGTCCGAGTCGAGCGCGTCATGTCGGGCAGGGATGTGCTCGGCAACGGCGATATCGTGGTCCGGCTGCGTGATGGTCGTGCCGACATTGGTCCAATCAAGGTCGAGATGCCTGGGGGCTCAGCCGTTTGGTCACTTGCCTATGAACCTACGGATCGCGATGTTATGGCTCATCTGAAAATCGATGTCGATAATTTTGATTATGGTGTTCTGGGCCGTCGCATCAAGCCTGAGACTGATATTGATGGTCGCTTCACGCTGCACGCCAATGTCAGCTCGCGCGCGCCTCGCTTGTCGCAGATTCTGCGTCATGGCAGCGGGCAGATTGACTTTGCGGTGTGGCCCAAGAATCTGCGATCTGGCGTATTCGATATGTGGGCGGTCAATGTCCTGACCGCTCTGCTGCCCACGATCAATCCGAACAATGAATCCAGAGTCAATTGCGCGGTGGGACGCTTCGGTCTTGACCATGGCAAACTGGTGCAGCGTACGTTGGTGATTGATACCAGTCAGATGCGAGTTACGGGGAATTCCTCGGTTGATTTCGCGAATGAGACATTGAACATTCGATTGCAACCTCAGGCGAAGACGGCACAGTTTCTGAGTCTGGCTACGCCCATCGAAGTCAGTGGCAATTTCAGCAAATTTCAGGTCGGGGTTCGTCCTGGGGATGTGGTGGAAACCGTGGTTCGACTGGCGACATCCCTTATCTGGGTGCCCATTAAAAAACTCTTCTCCGAGAAAGTACCTGTTGATGGCAGCGATGTTTGCTTGTTGCCCCCAGCATCCTGATACCGGTGGCAGTTACATTGCCTTGCCGACCTGCAGCATCTTGATCGCGAATCACTTGTGGAAAATCCGAGTTCCGGGTGACGGTCGCCACTACCACCGAGACCGAGCCAGACTTTCCTGGGCGCCTGTCGTTCCTTTGATGCTTGGCGTCACAGAGTACCCCACGCGATCCGTGATCTTGATTTCAGCTCGGCTCTGCCACCGCAAGGCGGCAGAGCTGGCGAATGAAAGGCGTGCCGTATTTTGGTCGGTCTCAGTTTTTGTAGGGTGCCACCGGCAGGCTCGGAACGCTGGCAAAATGCGCAGGTACCTCGCCAGTGAGGGTGTTGAGGAAGGCGACGATGTGCGATACGTCATCATCGCTCAGGGTTTTTCCGAGTTGGAGGCGTGCCATCACACGCACGGCATCGTCTAGCTTGGCCACCGATCCGTCATGAAAATACGGCGGTGTCATGGCCACGTTACGCAGCTGGGGCACCTTGAAAATATAGGTGTCCTCCGGTTTTTGGGTATCGTGGAATTTGCCTTTGTCGCGGCCTTTGAGTAGCGCCATTTCCTTGCTGCCCGTTGCCAGCCAATAGTCTTCAGTAAGACCGAACTTCTGGAAGCTTTGCCCGCCAACCACTGAGCCGTTATGGCAGCCGGCGCAGCCGTAGCTCATGAATTTATCCAATCCGATTTTGGCGTCCTTACTGATGGCTTTCTGGTCGCCCTTGAGGAAGCGATCGAAAGGCGCTGGCGTCAGCAGCGTGCGCTCGAAAGCGCCGATAGCGGTGGCCCAGTTCTCTGCGGTGACCGGCTCTTTCTCGTTCGGAAAAGCTTTTTCGAAAAGCGGCACGTAACCGAGCGATCGCATTCGCTCTTCTGCTTCGGCGTAGGTCTTGTTGCCGTAAGCGAGCGGGCTGAGCAGGGCTTTCATGGCCTGCTCTTCAACGCTGACGCGGTTACCGCCGTAGTGCTGCGCAATGAGTAGAGGGGTGTTGAATACCGTGGGCGCATTACGGGGCAGCAGGGTGCCATGAACACCCACTGACAAAGCAAGCGAGTCCGCACCGTAGTAGCTGGGGTTGTGACAGGCAGCGCAGCTCATGCGGCCGTCCGTTGAGACGCGGGTTTCAAAAAACAGCTTCTTGCCCAACTCGATGCGCTCGCTGGAATGCGGGTAGTCATCGACATGCGCCGTGTCGGGCAGGGCTTTGAACAGGCCGCGGGCTCGTTCGAGCAAGGCCTTGTCGGTGTTCTCGGCGACCGCCAAGCCGACAAGAACCGAGGCGGTGATGGCAAGTGCGGTCAGCGCGCTGAGTTTGCGAAAGCGTTTGGTCATGGTCTTGCTCCTGATTGATGGTTTGTAGGCTATTGAGGCGTTTCCTTAAATCAATTTTGCGCCATTTGCTGCAATCCTGCACCCTTCGGGGAACCCCCGGAGTGCCGTGGCGAAGGTGGGGATCAGAAAAAATGACGCATGCCGATTTCCATGCTCCATCTCATTCCCAGACGGTTGTCGTTGCCAGATATGCCCGTGCCGGGCCTCAAATAGAAACCAGTTTTTGGCGTGAAAAACCGACCCAGTTCAGCCTTCACATTGGAGCTGTAATGGTTGGAGCGCTCGTGATCAAACCAGTAATTGACCTCAACAAAACTGTAGGTCCGAGCCGGCCAGCGCGTGAGGAGCGAAGTTCTGAGGTTGGTGTAGTGCACGTGCTCCCGGCTGCCGTCTCCCCCTATCGCCACACCGTGCTGCACAAAAGGGAAAAATACCGATTTCGCGGACGGGATGTCGATCGACCAGAAGGCAAAGGGCGCGAGCACGTGTTTTCCCAAGGTCAGATTCGCACTACTGGCCGTATCCAAACTGATCTCGGAACCCACCACCAAGGCGTAGCCCTCGTTTCGTGCGGCGCGCCAAGCGAGCCGGGTCGTCAGATTGCCAATGCCCTCGGATGGGCTGCTGCTACCGGGATCGTAGTGAGCGATGGGAAGCTCAGCGCGAATGGCGAGCGAATTGCTGAAAGCGTATTCCACCCGGGGAACAATCAGCATCATCGATGCCGTGCCGTAGTCAATGTATTCGCTACGCAAATCAAAACGGTTTTTGAAATCGGTGGGATCAATCCGCTTGGTGACATCCATGGTGTTTTCGGGCGGGCGCGCTTCGGGTGCGGGCCCTTTGGATACCGAGTCCTCAGCGCGTACGCTCGACATCATCAACAAGGCAAGAACGGCAGCGCAAAAATAAGTGATGGGCCGTAGGTAGCCAGATGGAAATACCTTGTAATTGTTCATTTTAATTTTTTTAACTCAGCCTTCGACCCTTGTCGATCAGCGTGTTTCGGCGGGTTTGCGTCCAGCCTGGCACCCAGCAGCCGAATGCAATTAAGGGGTCGTTCAACTCTTTGTTATTTTATTATAAATATAGCACGCATCTGTGCGATATTCGATATTTTGCCCGATTAAAGCTCCACTGCCGTAAAATTCGGGGTACCGATAACCTTCGAGGCAATCGCTGACCTACCCGGACAGTGTGATTGTCCTCCCGCATGACGTATTGCCTACCTATGGCTTGTGTTTTCCCGCGTTTGGTCTCCCTGATCCTTTTCTTGTGCGCTCTTCAGTCACAAGCCCAGCCTACGGTATGGAAAGAGGATCTTCAACCGCTACCCACATCGGCCTGGAATCGCCAGCGAGCAGCGCATTTGCTGGAGCGTGCCGGATTTGGCGCGACGCCATCCGAAATAAACCGCCTCGCCGCGATGACGGCAGAGCAGGCAGTGCGTTCTTTGGTGCGCTATCAGAGCATCCAGCAGACCCTGCCAGCCTTCGATCCCTCTGACAGTTTTGATGATGGTCTTGATCCTTTTGCGGTGTCTCGTCCTGCTGCCACAGACCTGGCGCGTGACAGGGGCGAGGCACTGGGTGTGAAGGTCAAACCTGCGGGTAATCGGCGCATGCAGCAGGTGGCAGATCGTTTCCTTTATTGGCTGCGTGCCAGCAAGCTGGAAACACAGCGCCTGGCCTATTGGTGGGCAAATCGCATGCTGCTAACACAGCGGCCATTGGAAGAAAAAATGACACTCTTCTGGCATGGCCATTTTGCGACCAGCGAGGAGAAGGTCCGCGATTTTCGAAAAATGCATCTGCAAAACGAGCTGTTTCGTGCTCAGGCAACCGGTAATTTCCGCAGCTTACTGATTGCAGTCGCCAAAGACCCGGCGATGTTGGCTTATCTCGACGCCGGCGTCAACGTCAAAGGCGCACCGAACGAAAACTTCGCCCGCGAAATCATGGAGCTTTTCACGATGGGCGTCGGTAATTACGCTGAACTTGATATCCGAGAGGCCGCACGCGCTTTCACTGGCTGGAATTATCAGGGGGTGAAATTTGTAATCAACCCTGCGCTGCATGACAACGATCCGAAAACCGTATTGGGTCGCACCGGTAATTTCGACGGCGAGCAGGTGATCGACCTTATTTTGGCGCAGCCAGTGACCGCGGAATTCGTTGCAGGGAAAATTTACCAGTATTTTGTGCGAGAAGATCTCTCGCCTGCATTGCGGGCTCGGCTGGGTCGCGTGCTGCGTGACTCGCATTACGAGATTGCGCCTTTTCTGGAAACGATATTCCTGTCGCGGGATTTTTACAGCGATGCCTCGGTTGCGACTCGTATCAAGCCACCGGTCGAGCTGGTCATTTCTACCTACCGGAAAATGGGCATGAAAGAGGTGCCGGGCATCCCTGATTTCAATGACCTGACCGATGCGATGGGGCAGAAATTGCTGTTCCCACCGAATGTCGCCGGCTGGGCACAGGGCCGCAGCTGGATCACGCCGGGCTTGCTGCTCTTGCGGGGGAATTTTGTGTATGACACCGTTTTTCCGCCGATTGATTTCGTCGCCAATGATCGCGTGCCAAACGAGCGGTATCAGATATTGAGCGTGGCCGAAAAACTCGCGCTGGGATTCGACGTCACCACAGCGACCAAGCCTGATGGAAAAGATCTGACCTCCATGTCCATGCAAGCTGATCGCGATGAAGATTTCAACACGCGCCTGGCGAGTTATCACGCCTGGCGCAAGGCCATCGAGAAAGTCAAACCCATACCGCGTACCACCGCGCAGCTGGATCTATCTGCCCTGGTGCGTGCCGCGGGCTGCAAGACGGCACGCGAAGCGGTGGAGCATTTGCTGCTGCGCTTTGTGTCGGTACCCGTCAACACCGCTACGCGCGACGGTATGGTGGCGATGCTCGAAGCCGATCTCGGTACGGCAGACCTCCAGCAGGCAGATACCTATATGGAAGATGCATTGCGCAATGCGCTGCACGTGATTTTGTCATTGCCTGCATATCAATTGGGATGAAAATGGAACACGCACATTCGGGCATGACGCGACGTGACTTGCTCAAGGCGCTGGCTGGTGCGGGGCTCGTGTCTGCGCTACCGGCAGGTATCTCACATGCCGCGGCGCCGTTATCGAAACGCATTCTGGTGGTGGTCGAACTGTCCGGCGCCAATGATGGCCTCAACACCTTGGTACCGTACGGCGATGATGCGTATTACCGCCTGCGGCCCAAAATTGGTATTCGCGAGACCAAGCTGCGCAAGATCGATGACCACTTCGGTTTCAATGCGAGCATGTCGGGTTTCGAAAAGCTCTACAAGGATGGCCGTATGGCCATCGTGCATGGCTGTGGTTATGCGCAGCCTTCATATTCGCATTTCACGTCCATGGCCTACTGGCATACGGGTGTGCCGAATGGCGGTGAACCCTATGGCTGGTTGGGGCGAGTCGCCGATGCAATTGACCCCGAGCTCACACCGAATTTCCTGGTCAATATCGATGAGCGGCAGTCGCTCGCGGTACGAGCGGCGCGTCATGTGCCCGTGGTCTTTGATGATCCGGAACGTTTCATGCGCAAAGGCTTGCATCAAAGCCGCTCAGTGCTCGACAGCGTGAAAGAATCGCAATCTGACAATCCATCGCAGCGTTTTCTGGATGAGGTCGCGCAGAGTGCAAAACAGGCATCGCAACGTGTGAGGGCAGCATGGGACAGCTACAAGACCCCGGTTGATTACGGCATCATCACGCTGGATCTGCCCAAGGTGGCCTCAATGATTGCTGCTGACCTGCCCACGCGCCTATATCACGTCGGGTATCGGCACAATGCCTTTGACACGCATGTGCAACAGGTGGATCAGCATCAGCGCCTGCTGAGTTATGTCTCGGATGCGCTTGCAGGGTTTATCAAGGACATGGATCGTATCGGCCGCGCAGATGATGTGACCGTGCTGGTGTTTTCGGAATTCGGACGCCGAGTGGCCGAGAACACAAGCCTGGGCACCGATCATGGCACGGCCAATCATATGTATGTGATTGGTAAACCTGTGCGAGGTGGTCATTACGGCAAAGCGCCGCTTCTCACCGATCTCGATGAGAACGGCAACCTGAAGTACACCACCGATTTCAGACAAGTCTATGCCAGCCTGATCGAGGGCTGGCTCGGATACGCCGACAGCAAATCACTGTTGTCCGGGCAGTTCAGCACATTTCCGCTTTTTACTTAGGGAGACGCTCAACAAATCCGCGTTTTAGGGCGAGCCAGCGCAGTTGTGCGACGCGGGGATCAATAAAATCAGGGTCGTAGTGCCATTGATCTTGCCACAAACATTGTCGTATTTTTTAATCATCGCTTCCTTAGAGAACATCATGGCCGCGCATTTCGATCTTCCCGATATTCGTCTTTTCGTCAACATCGCAGAGGCGAACAGCCTCACTCGCGGCGCCGAGCGCTCGCATATGTCACTGCCTGCAGCTTCCATCCGCATCAAGAATCTGGAAGAGGGACTGGGTGTGAAACTGCTTTACCGCACCAGCCAGGGCGTCACGCTGACCCCTCCCGGTCAGGCCTTCATGCATCATGCGCGGCTGGTACTGCAGCAGTTGACCGATTTGCGTGGTGATCTGGCCGAGTATGTGAATGGTTCTCGCGGTCATGTACGCATGTTGGCCAACACCACCTCCATGGCAGAGTTCCTGCCTGCGCTGCTGCCCCGATTTCTTGCGACGCATCCGGATGTGAATATCGATCTCAAAGAACGGCTCTCCAATGACATCGTGCGAGCGGTCTCCGAGGGCAAGGTCGAGATCGGTATCGTGGCAGGCAATGTCCGCACCGAGGGCCTGGAAGCGATTCCTTTCCGCGAAGACCGCTTGGTACTTGCCACCGCGGAGTCGCATCAGTTGGCCGGACGGGGGCGCATCGAATTCAGCGAGGCACTGGCGCATGATTTTGTGGGCATGCTGGAGGCCAGCGCGATTCATACCTTCCTGGCGCAGGCTGCTAATGAGTTGAATCAGCAGATCAAAATCCGTATTCAAGTCGGCAACTTCGAAACTGCCTGTCGCATGATTGAATCCAACGTTGGTATCGGCGTTGTGCCGTTCTCTGCCGCCAGCCGGCATGCAAAGAGCATGAGGATCAAGACGGTTGAATTATCCGATGAATGGGCGGTCCGCAAGCTGCAGGTGTGCGTACGTAGCATGCAATCGCTGCCCGCATTTGCGCGGGAGTTGGTTGAATTGCTCGTTGCGGAAGAACACGAACTCGCCTGACGCAACACAGGAATGCCGTGCCGAACCGAGGCCCGGTCGTTGAGGGGGGTGATTGGAAGTTCGAACGTCGCTGAATCCCCCCTTGCAGGGCACACCATGGCCGTGTCGAGGTCAGACCGCGTGCGGTCTGAAACCCCACAACACCGTTTGCTGGGATGAGGATATTCAGGCCAACCGCGTTTGAAATGTCATCCCGGTGCAAACCGGGATGCGGCGTCTTTTCGTAGTAATCCTGCGTCGTATGTCCTGGGGAACCCGCCTCACCATTCGATGAAAAATCCTAAATATCAATAGCTTGGGCCTTCTTTGTGAACCAAGACTTTATGTGACGTGACCCAAGTCATGCTTCCTTAAGTCGCCTCTAAGCGCCGCTTCCAAATTTCTGAATTGTTGGGACTGGTGGGATAGGTCAGACTTCGAGACCCGAGCGTTTCCGCCCAGTGGATACGCTGCACCCCGAAGTCAGTCATCCCCAAGGAAATTCCATGTCCCATGCCAGCGACGCTCATCAGGATATCCGCGATGCCATTCGCGCATTGTGCGAACAATTCCCTGCTGAGTATTTTCGGCAGATCGATGAAGAGCGCGGCTATCCAGAAGCATTTGTCGATGCACTCACGCAGGCAGGCTGGCTGGCGGCGCTGATTCCTCAGACCTACGGCGGATCGGGCCTGGGCATGGTAGAGGCCTCGGTCATCATGGAAGAAATCAACCGTGCGGGTGGCAACTCGGGTGCCTGCCACGGGCAGATGTACAACATGGGTACCCTGCTGCGTCATGGGTCGACGGCCCAAAAAGATTTTTATTTACCGAAAATCGCCAAAGGCGAGTTACGACTGCAGTCCATGGGCGTGACTGAACCAACCACCGGAACCGACACCACTAAAATCAAGACCACTGCAGTCCGCCAGGGCGATCGTTATGTGGTCAATGGTCAGAAGGTGTGGATCTCCCGCATACAGCATTCCGACCTCATGATTCTGCTGGCGCGCACGACGCCCATGGCAGAGGTCACGAAAAAATCCGAGGGCATGTCCATTTTCATGGTTGATTTGCGAGAGGCGATCGGTCATGGCATGACGGTGCGCCCCATTCGCAATATGGTCAATCATGAGACCAATGAGCTCTTTTTTGAAAACCTTGAAATACCGGTAGAAAATCTCATCGGTGAAGAAGGCAAGGGCTTCAAATACATACTGGACGGCCTGAACGCCGAGCGCGCGCTGATCGCTGCCGAGTGCATTGGTGATGGCCTCTGGTTCATCGATAAGGTCACCAAATACGCCAACGAGCGCATCGTCTTCGGTCGGCCGATCTCACAAAATCAGGGTGTGCAATTTCCGATCGCAAAAGCCTATGTCAATCTCGAGGCAGCGAGCCTCATGCGCTACAAGGCGTGCGAGCTGTTTGATGCGGGCAAGCCCTGCGGCGCAGAAGCAAACATGGCCAAGATGCTGGCCGCCGACGCGTCCTGGGAAGCGGCCAATGCCTGTTTGCAGTTCCACGGTGGTTTCGGTTTTGCTTCCGAATACGATGTCGAGCGCAAGTTCCGTGAAACTCGTCTCTATCAGGTGGCGCCCATTTCGACCAATCTGATTTTGTCGTATGTTGCCGAGCACGTGCTCGGCATGCCACGATCCTTCTGAGGGGGTGTGATGAAAGCTACCGTCGCTCCGAGCACGCAACTGGCCGAGTTTGCTGCAAATCTGCAGTTCAGCGATATTCCAGAGGCGGTGGTACGTCGCGCGGAAGATTTGCTGCTGGACTGGTTTGGCTCTGCGCTTGCAGGCAAGGTGGGACGGCCAGTGCAGGCTATTGAGGCGATTGCGCACGCCATGGGACCGCAGGAAGGTCGTGCGGAAGTATTGATCTCGCGTCGCATGACATCGCCGTTGTTCGCTGCGCTGGTGAATGGTGCCTCGTCGCATTATGCAGAGCAGGATGATGTGCACAACGGCTCCGTGTTTCATCCCGCAGCGGTGGTTTTTCCTGCAGCGCTGGCCATTGCGCAGGATCGTGGATGCAGTGGCGAGGATTTGATAACAGCGGCAGTCGCTGGCTATGAGGCTGGCATTCGCATCGGCGAATTTCTGGGACGCACGCACTACCGGATTTTTCACACCACAGGCACCGCAGGTACGGTCGCTGCCGCAGTAGCAGCAGCGCGACTGATGGGATTGAATGCGCAGCAGATGCAGCACGCCATAGGCTCAGCAGGTACACAGGC
>Ga0315909_10001531_pt1 | contig 31106 bp, 51 predicted proteins | sample LakEriMetagenome_11_FD_203527 | JGI IMG/M metagenome (GOLD analysis project Ga0315909, IMG submission 203527) | Freshwater fungal communities from buoy surface, Lake Erie, Ohio, United States - Buoy 2 MA125 | ecosystem: Environmental > Aquatic > Freshwater > Lake | place: USA: Lake Erie, Ohio... | reverse complement strand
ATTAACGTCGTCAAGGATAGAGCCAGTGCAGCGAGTACCCCACCCCCACCATGAGCAAACTTAACAGGCAGCGTGGCGCAAGCTATGAACGTGAAGTCGCCAATGCGATATTTGATCAGCTAGGCATACGCATTCGACGGAACCTGAAGCAGTATCAGGTGTCGGATGAAGGTGACTTAATCCTTGGCAAATATCTCATTGAATGCAAACGCAGACGCAAGATTGCAGTGTATGATTTTATGGAGCAAGCAGAGAAGGCTTGCGAGATAGGTCAAATACCCCTTGTGATCATGCGTGAGGATGGCAATAAGTCTTTAGCCATGCTCCGACTTTCCGACTTGCTGACTCTGTTAGGTAACGAATTAACCCCCCATCAGCCACAGGATGAACCTTCGCCTGAAGGTAGTTAGGAGCGTTGCGGGGCGCAGCGTCACTGTGGCACGCCCCACCTTTACGGAGATTACATGGAAAAGCAGAAACATATCTTTATTGCAACACCTATGTATGGTGGGCAATGCACAGGTGTATTTGTTCAGTCGTTGATTAATCTGATCAATGTCTTAGGTGCCAAGGGTTACAAGACTTCTTGCGCCTTTATGTTTAATGAAAGCCTGATTACTCGCGCACGTTGCAACATGGCGCATCAATTCCTGCAAGGGGATGCTGATTACCTATTCTGGATTGACGCTGACATTAAGTTTCGGGCAGAGGATGCAGTCAAAATGCTTGAGGCTGATGTTGATGTCATAGGTGGAATCTATCCAAAGAAGGAAATTAATTGGCAATTGGTTAAGCAAGCGGTACTGGATGGCAAAGAGAACTTGCAAAACCATACCGGCAGCTTTGTGGTCAATCTGCTAGAAGGCGAGTCTTCTATTACGGTGCCAGTAGATCAGCCGTGTGAAGTTTCAGCCCTTGGCACAGGCTTTATGCTGGTCAAGCGTGATGTCTTTGAGCAATTGAAGCCTCACACAGACACTTACGTTAGCGACATGACGCACTTGGCAGGTCAGGAAATCTACGCTTTCTTCCTTGATCCCATTGATCCAAAGAGCAAACGCTTGTTGTCAGAGGATTACTTCTTCTGTCACCAGTGGCGCAAGATTGGCGGCAAGATTTATGCAGCACCTTGGTGCCAAATGGGTCACATGGGAACGTACCTGTTTGAAGGCGGCTTGATGGGTGCTGAGTGAAAAAAACCCCGCCAGAGGAAGGCGGGGTGAAAGCCTAGAGGGAAGACTAGGCCAGCAGCGATTAGCGTTTCGTCTTGCGTGCAGTCTTGGCAGACTTGCGGAATGCAGCATCGGTGGGCGCACCCTTACTTCCGGGCTTTCTCATGCGCTCACCGCTTCCCGCTTTGATTCTTGCGCGTTTAGCATGAATATTGCTATAGAGTCCTTCTTTCATTTGATCCCCCAAAAGTATAAGTCGTGAACCGTATCATTACTTATAAATTCATAGACTTTGAACGCTGACAAGTCTATTTCCTGCCGCACATCATCCTCAGTCAAGTTGCGGTAGTAGTCACCGCAGAATGGCGCATCTTGTGGGCTAGTCCTGCGTGTACCGTGTTCCTTGCGTCCAGTGGTAGCACAGCTAAAGAATACCAAACCTGACGCCATCCTGATCATGTTTTTTAGCGTCGCCACCCATTCAGGGTTATGCTCAAAACATTCACAACTTGCAACAACGTCAAAACTATCATTTTGATAGGTGAGGTCTTCCCCTCTAGCCACCACATCAACGTCGGCTCCCTCGCCAAGATCAACCCCAACATAGGTGCATTGCTCAAAGAATGGTCTGATTGAACCGTTGATATTAAGACTGCCTATTTCTAGAACGCTCTTTCGAATGAAGTATTCAGGAAACTTATGACGCAAGCCAGCCACAAAGTCTAACTGCGCTTGATGACTCATTTAATCCCCAAATACTTTCTTACCTGATCCAAGATCATTAGCTGCTGCGGGGTGTAAAGCTCTGCCGCATTGTCGCCAAACTGATTAAAGGTATAGCCTCGGAATATCTCAGGCACCCCACTGCTCTCAGACCATTCCTCAAAGGGGCGTGTCTCACCAAAGTTTTCTTTGTGATACTTGTATCTTTCTTGCATCATTTGGGGATCAAGCGATTCACGGAACTGACCGTAATACTTCTTCAGCTCTGGATCAGCCTGCACGCCATAGTGCGATACATAGTCACCAAGGATGTCGATTGGCTTGACGTTAGGACGGAATACTTCAATGCCCACTCTGCCCATCGGTAAAGACTTAGGCCGGGGCATCTCAGGCGAACCCGGCTCATCAGGTGGGTAGAACTCCAAAAACCTAGTTTCCTTAGGCTTTGGTGTGTAAACGATGTCTAGCTCTTTGTCTTTTAGGTAAGGGAACGCAGTCTGCGCTTCTGACAGAAAATCAGGCGTGCGCTCTTCTGTCATGGCTTCCATGACTTCATCATCTTCTATCTGCAATTCCACCTCCGTAGCGACGCCTTTGCCCGTGTAGCTGGCCCTTTAGCCTTGCGTACTACACCAGCCATACGCGCACAGAAACTAGCTTTGCGGCCTGCATCCTTCTTCGTCCTTGGATTAGGCGCAGGCGGCTTTAGATTGCTGCCAGTCTCGCGGTTGTACTTAACCCTACCCTTGGCAGTTAAGCCAGCACCCTTGCTCACAGGTAGCTTCTCACCGCGCCCAATAGCCAGACTGACGCCTTTCTTAGCCATTAGTAACTCCACACGTTTGGTCTAGGTGGCGCTTGTACCATGTCCACATGGATGAATCGACCCGTACCCTTTTGCTGTACGCCAATGCCGGTAAAGCCTAGCTTGGCAGCAAGCGTCAGGACTTCATGCGCAGCCCTACCATCCACGCCAATGTCAGCAGCAAGGCCAGTGGTGTGTGCGCCAGAGGTCTTCTTAGCAGCCTCAATGGGATGCTTGGGGCAACGGTAGCCAGAAGTAATCCGCAAGGGTTTGCCATACAAGGTGCGCAACTCTTGCAGCTTCTCCATGAACTCAGGCTTCATCTCGTTCTTACCGCAATGTTTGCAGTCAAACTCAATGGCCTGAAAACTGGGGTACTTTGACCAGTCCATGTCAGTTGTCTTTAGTCAGCATTCCTAGCAAACCAGCAATGCCGAGGCCAGCAGTGACTACGGCCTCAGCCATTTGCGGGGCAATCGGAACGCCTACCGCAGTCAGAAAGAGGATGGCGCCACGCCATGTCGATGGCTCTCTTGCACGATCAAGAATGTACTGTTTCATAAACCTTCTCCCGGCGTGATGTACAGCTTGGCATTGTTGTGGGGCGCAATGATGCGAACGTAGGTAGTCTTACCGGGGCCAACCTGCGGCCCAGTAAATACCTTCTCCGCATACGGTGCAATTGCCACCACAGGAGCACCATTTTCTGTTGGGATAGTCGCAGTAATGTTGGCAGTCTGACCATAGGCCACAAACACTGGATCATTCTTGTCCGGGTTAAATACAAAGTATTGATTGACCGGACTAACCGCAGTGATCGAAACAACATTACCCTCAGTGTTTGCGGTGGCAGCAGTTGCTACCACGCAATTGCCCATAGGCTGAAAGGCAATATTGTTAGCCATTAGATAATCCTTCCACCACCAGCGTTGCCCGGCTTTGATGTTGGCGACTTCTTCTGGTCAGGAGAGCCAGAGAAGCATTGCATACCCATGAAGCCCATAGGATTGGTGCGAGTAGGCTTGCCACGACCATAGGTGTCAGAGATAGAAGCGGAACGATAGGCTTCGCCTGCGCTGCCCTTATGATTCTCGCTCGACATCATCACCGTCGTGCTGGTTTTGCTAATGTTAAGTTTCATGCGATTTCCTTTCAACGATCATGCACGGCAAGTAAACAAAGACAGCAAAGAAACCTGCCATTGCCATCCTTTCCCATGTTGGTACTACCATCGCCCAACAAGCCAACACAAAGCTAAACAACAACGCCAAAAAGGTTAAAGCCTTGTGTGACAATATATCCATTGCAACATTGATAATTCTAATAGCAGCCCCGTCAACCATCACTCATCTCCTTCATCGTCAGGATTAAAAAATCCTTTGCCCCATTCATCGTCACTGATCTTTTGCTTGATCTGCTCTAGCTTCAAGACCCTATCTAGCACCTTGGTCTTGTCTGTCAGTGATGCTGTTGAATCATTCATTGTTTGCTTGAGTAGGTCATAGATAGCCTGCTCAAGCTCTGGATTCAGCCCCTTTTGTTTTTTCATCGCTCCATTTTCCGATTGTCACGTTTCTGACGCAGCATGGTAGTCCGAACGCTTACCAGCATTGGGCCACCTCGTTTGTCTGCCATTTGCTTGGCAGATTCTTTCATCCGGCGTAACTCTTCCACGCCAGAGTTCATCTTGTCATTTCCATTGCCATTGTCGTAATTCATCGCTTGCTCCCTCGCTTCATACGCGATTTGCCAGCTTTTGAGTACGCAATCGCCACAGCCTGCTTGACAGCTTTACGCACGCTTGCAGGCTTGCTCGTACCAATCTTGCCGGATTCCTTAAAGCCACGAACCATCTCGCCAATGTTCTTGCTGATGGTTTTAGCACTTTTACCTTTCATTAGGGGCATTTATTCCTCCGTTTGCAATGGTTTTACAGCCGTGCCAGCAGCTACGCTCTGAGCGCCTCTTTGCAGCATAGTGCTAGGTGTCTCTTTGCCTAACCTTCTTTGCAATGCTCTTGCTACACCACTTTCCAGTCCCAAGGCAGTAGTTCCATATCCTTTAGTAGTACGCAATAAATCAGCCAAACCCGGCCCTTCAGAAACTTTTTGCCATCTTGCTCTTAGCTGAAGTTCTCTGCCTATGTTGCCTAATTCATCAAGCTCACCACCAGCACGACGAACAGCTTGCTTCTGTGCGCCTAACATATTGCCTAAAGATTCAAGGCTAATGTCGCCACCGCGAATACCTTTTTGCCGAATTAAGTCTTCAAGGATGACTGAGTTCCGATACAAAGGACGAATACGATTTAATGTTTCTGCAATTTCAGGATGATTTCTTGCAACCGATCCATCAATAGCATCAACTAACTCGTACAGGCGATGCGCATCACTGCGGTCACTTGCCGACCTTGCCGCAGCCATAAGGTCATTGCGTATTGTTTGCAGCGCATCACCAGCAATTGCAAACGTGCTAGGTTGCGCCCCCTCTCGTGATGCTAAAGAACTAAAACTTTTAACAATTTTGTCTGCTGCACCGCGCACTGCCGCAAGTTGTTGACTTGGCGGCAACTGTGTTTCAAATGTACGAATTGCGTCTAATGCTTGAACAGCTTTGTTATCAATGTTAAAGGTTCTGCCTTTGTAAAGCGTATCAAACTCTTTGCCAAGGTCTTTTAATCTTCCGCGCACAAACTCTGGTGTAATTTCCGCAGCTTCTACACCAGTTGCTTTTGATGCAAGTTTGTTAGCAAGGTTTTGGTTTTCAACCGCATTAAAGGTTGATCCCCTTGCTGGTGCAGGCACATCTCTTCTAACCTGAGAAGGGCTAAACTTAAAACCTAATTTCTCACCAGCTCTTGCTAACGCTTCTTTTGAGCTTGATGTTGTTCCAAGTGCCATTTGACCGCCAGTTTTAAGCAGTCTTGGCAACGCTGTACCAAATCCACCAACAATCTCACCGCCTGTTTTATAACCAGATAACTCTTCTCTTGGCGGTTCAATGCCTAATTTTGACAATCCTTTTTCAATTTCTGCGCCGGTTGGGAAAATAGTTTCCCTACCCATAAATTTATCTCTTTGCCCTTTTTCTCTTAAACCCAAATACTCTGGCACCGTATAAGCGCCAAACTTTTCAAGCTCTCCAGCGCCACCGCCAAAACCAACGGCAGCACCATACAAACCAGCGCCTAACTTTTCTTTTGCCGTTGGTTCTTTGGGCATAAACTCAGAGGCACCTTGCGATGCCGTTGCCTTTTGTTTTTTAAGGCGCAGTAGTTCTAGCTCTTCATTTTCGTCTAGCATTTGCTTTCCTTTCAAGCTCGTCCAAACGCTTTTGATCTTCTTCTGTAAAGGTTGTGCTACCGCTACCAGAAACTAAACCAGTTGTTTGTTGTTCAATTGTTCTAGTTCCGGGTTTTCTTGTTGCCCTAATAACATCAAGCGTAGTGAATGGAACGGCTTTTTCAATTCTATTAACTAGCGCTTCTGCGGTTCTTTGCTGATCTGCACTAATCAATCCAGCCTCAATAGCAGGACGTATGTTTTCAGTCGCAATACGCCGAATATCAGCCAGCTTAATTGCCACCTTTTCTGGCGTATCAATACCAGCTTGGATGTAAGTACCCGACTGCATTTGATTTGCCAAAACTGTCAAACCAGTTGCAACACCACTTGCCTCAATTGCTGCCAAGTTTCTACCGATGCCTGTAAACAACGTATTCATCATTTCGGCGTCGTTAGAACTTATTTTTCTACCAACAGCGTTACGCAAGTAATTGGTCAAACCGTCTTTTGTTTGCAGGTTAGACAATATGCCAATGGTTGTTCCTGCTGGAAGTTCTTTAATAGATTCCAGCGCAGACGCCACACCACCCAAAGAGTTGATAGAACGCTGTACGATAAACCGTTGCTGAGTCGCTTTTGCGCCTCCTTCGCTACCACCGCCCATGCCTTTCAACATAACTTTGCCAGCCAGAATAGCCTGCTGCTTTGCTAATTCAGCATCAGCCTGATCAGAAGCAGCAATAGCTTTTGTAAATAGCTCATAGGCTTTCTGATAGTTTCCTTTGCGTAACTGTGCAGCAATCAGGCCATTGCCAGTCTGACTTTCAATCAGCTTGGCTTCCACCATTGCTGCATTACGATCTTTGGAAAGCAGGTTCAGCATACGGTCAAAGCGATCTTTGAGCATATTGTTATGCTCCTTACGCGCCCTGTCTGCCTCATCAAACTTTAGCTTGGCAGCATTGAATCTTTCGCCCTGCACACGGTCTTCAGCATCCTGCATCTCACGAATTGCAACCAACTGTGCGCGTGCAGAGGCACCGCCTAGTCCTCCGACAATGAGGGAAGATAGAAGACGCATACCTGCGTTTTTCGCATAGTCCGATGCCTTAATCTGCGGCGCTTCAAACTGCGAATAAGGTTGAAGGCCAGCTTCCAGCGTCGCTGTTTCTGCTCTGGATTTAGCTGCCAAGTCGCGCTCTGCTGCGGCTTCTTTCTGTCGTTGACCTTGTTCAATGCCAAACTGTGCTTTAGCCGCTTCTTCTTCAGCCCTAGCGCCAGCCTCAAAGGTTTCGCCTAACTTGCCACGCGCAAATTCTGCACGGCCTTTCATTGTGGGCTGCGCACTCAAACCCTTAACTAAGGATGGTGCTGTACCTAATGCGTCACTCAATGTATCAACTGCCATAATTACCTCCCGGTAGCGGCTGGTACAGGCGCTTGAGTACGCTGTGCCTGCTGTACTTCACGGCCTAGAATGCCAGCAAACAACTGTGCCAACTGCTGATCACGCTGCAATTCCATCTCTAGTGCGCGACGGTCATATTGATCTGCAATGTTGGCAAGACGCAAGGCTTCGGTAAAGCTCTCTTGACGGGCTAGACTACGCGCACGACGCTGCTGCGCTGCCAGAATACCTGCGGCTGCACTGCCTGTTGGCGTACCACGCGCACCAAGTTGCTCTCGCGCACGGGCTTGCTGAATCTCTAACTCTTGCTGTTGCTCTGGCGTTAAGCCTTCGCCAGTCGCACGACCCATTGCTTCAGCCTGTGCTTGACGGAAAGGTTGTGCAGCAGCGCGAGTGGCTTCAATGTCACGGCGCATTGCTTGATTAGCCTGATTAAACATCAAGGCTTGCGCCAGAATGTTGGCACCAGCAGTACCAGCGCGTGTCAGATTTGGATAGCGGTCTAGCAAATCTTGCAACTCATTCAGACCCCTTTCGGCGCGTTGAGCAAGCGAAGGCTCACCAGCAGGTTGCGCAGCAGTTTGGTCAGTCAATGTACGAAGTTGAGGCAAACCCTCACCATAGCCGCCGGGGAATCTTGCCCGGTCTTCCATGTAAGGCCCAGTAGCTTGTCTCGCGGCTCTAGTAGTTAAATCTTCTTGCGGCAACTCTCTAAACCCTGTTCGGCTGATGCCGGGCGCTTGACCAAGATCAGCAGCCGCATAGCTCTCTGGGCTAAGTCTTGGTAAGTAATTTGCAAAATCAACATCAGCATATTCACGCTGCGGTCTAACATTTGCACTTACAACTTGATCAGGTGGCGTAAGACGAATTTCTGGCTCATCAGCTCTAAAGCTAAATTGACTTATTGGCTCAATCTCTGGCTGATCCACACGGAAAGTCTCTGCTTCCGGCTCAAAGCCATAGTAGGTATCTAAACGACGACGAGCAAACTCAGGCAATCCAGTCATCGGGTTGATGGTGCCGCTACCGCCAGCCTCCATCAGCATATCGGCTTCTTCTGGCGTAATGTGAGCAAGCATGGTGTCACCACGACGCCCCATGCGACGCAGCATTTCAGCCATTGCTTTAGCATCACCCATGCCACGACTGCCAACCATCATCTCAAGTATTTTCATATTAGCCACCTAGTGCCTTTCTTAAACGCAAGGAACGGGTGTTCCATACGCTTTGCTGTGCGTCTTCCTCACCGCCAAAGATAGGTTCTTTCTCACCCACGATTGCTGCTGTTGGGCTAGTGCCTACGACGCGAGGACTGATTGAACTTGGTGCTGCCCTTCTAATGCTGCCTCTTGCTGGTCTGACATCCATTGGTCTGAAATCAGGCTCAGGCGCTTCAGGCTCAGTCAATGGAAACTGTTGATTCAGATACTCAATCAACTCTTCGTCAGTGAACTTGGTGAAGTCGATTGGCTCTTCAATCAACTCATCTTCCACCTCAACCTCTGGCAGACGTTCTCTTTCCTCGCCAGCCGCTGCACTTTCAAGCAACTCAGCGCCCGTCATTTCTTCCGGCGCTCTACCACCGCCACCTTCACCAGCGCCAACGCCTTCACCAGCACCCATGCCACCAGTTGCGGTAGTTGTAACACCGCCTGCGGTGCCAGCAGCTTTAGCTCTACCGGATGGCAATGAACTTGGAATAGTGCGACCAGTGCGAACATCTGGTGCGCCTTCAGTTACGATAACTTCTGTTGAACGAACTGGCTGACCCTCTATGTCTTCTGCCAAAACAGGGTTCATGCCCAAGCCAGCGGTAGCTTCACCGAGCTGCCTGCCAACACCGGGGCTGCGAGGCTCAGAGAAAGCAGCAATAATCTGCTTAGTCCTCTCAGTTTGCGGTCTATTCTTTAACTCTTGTAATGCTATTTCACCTTCTCTGGATAAAGCGCCAAATGCAGCGCCAGCTAATTCTTGTCTGAAGTCACCACCAGCAGCAGTGCGGCCTGCCACCTCACCAATATCAGCGGCAATGTCACCGGTAAAGCTTCTTGGTTGTTGACCTAATTCAACAGCACCAGAGCGTGCCAAGGATGCGCCAGCAGAGCCAGCAGCACCCATCAATGCGGCTTCACCTACATCTTGACCAGTAACGACAGCGCCAGCAGCAGAGCCTACTGCGCCACCAGCAGCATTAGCTAAAGCAGTTTGTGCTGTGTTGCCAGCAGCGCCAATCGCTTCTCCAAGACCCTTTGCTACAGGAATGCCAACGCCTTGACCGACAAAGCTTCCAAGCGCAGCTTTACCAATGTCTTCTAAGTCACCACCTTGTGACGCTGAAATCAAACCAGCAGTCACAGGTTGAACCGCAATACCTGTTATGCCAATGCTAGGCAAAAGCGCCGGTGCAGCAACAGCAATAAGCGCAACTTCAGGGTTTTCAGCAACGTATTTAACAGTGTCAACGACAACTTCAGCTACATCTTCAACTAAGTCGCCAACAGCTTCAACAACATCGCCAACTACTTCAATACCTTCTTCTACAACGTCTTTAACGATAGGCGCTGCAACAGCAACGCCAGCGCCAACGGCGACAATGGCAACGACAACAGGCATTATGCACCCCCTCTCGCAGGCCCAGTCTTTATACTTCCTAAGAATTGACCGTCACTAAGTTTGCGTAGGTTGTAACCCATCTCAGAATTGGGTGGGTTCTTTGAGATATAACGGAAGATTTGCAAAATGGCAGGATCATAGAAGGTCGATGCCATTGTGTCGAAGCCCATCTTGTAGCAAGCGCGGATAAACTCCAAACTATTTTGCAGATAGTTGGCAGCAACATCAGCATTAAACGCACGAAACCAGCCTACGCCGGGTTGTGCTTTATGAATGATGAAAAGCGTATTGCCTTGACGGACAAACAAGGTGTCATCCATTTTTAGCTCTTCGTTGACCATAGCGATTGCTTTTGAGCGATCAACGCCTGCGTCCGTATTCATTGCAGCAATGGCTACAATATCTTCTGGACTGAGTTCCTGTTCTCGACTGTCCACCATCTGAACCATCATTACCTCACTGGGTCAAAGATTGCTGCGGAATACACATTACCCATTCCAGCGGCAAGACTAAGGATCAGCCCATCAGGAGTCTCGCAGTCCTCAGACAGGAAAATATCGTCTTTTTCTGTCCGGTTAGGAATAGCAGGTACAACACCATAAACCAGATTGTCAAGCAAAAGTAGCGTTTCTAGCAAGCCCGAAGCGCCCATTGTGTGACCTATTTTTGGCTTAAATGACGTGGCTACAAAGCTATTCAAAGTGTTCATCAATGCTAACTTTTCAGACACATTGTTAGACTCCGTGCCAGTGCCGTGTGTCTTCACAATTTTGATGTCAGTTGGGAACACTTCCCCATACCGCATGGCACCTTCAATAGCTTCTACATAGCCCGTGCCATCAGGCGCTTGGCCTATGGCATTGTTCCACTTTTCTGCCGCATGATAAGCGCCCACCAGCCTAGCTTTTGGGGTCAGACCATAGTGGTTGACCTCACCTTCTGTTTGCAAAACAGCAAAGGCAGCACCTTGACCGACGTAAAAGCCCCCATTTCTGCTATCAAAGGCGCTAGGCACAATGTCTTTGCTAGTTTCTTCAGCCAAGGTTAAGCAGGCACCTGAATCACCAAAGAATTGCAAAACGGAATTGGATACAGCGTCTTCGACAGACAGAATGATGAAGCGGGTAAAGCCGAAGGCTTCCAGCATCAGGCAGTCCATCATGACTTTGAGGCTAGATGCGCAGGCAGTGGAATCGGTAGCAATGTAATCGGGTTGGCAGATCATATTTGCCAGCCTGCCAGCCATCACTTGCGTAAGCGTAAAGGGCAAAAACTTGTACTCATAATGCAACTGCGTGTTCGTTTGGTTCTTGCGCGGGTTGATGCCAGCAAAGTGGGCATTGCCTGCCGCCAGAATGAAAGCAGTCTTACCTAGCGCCGGGTTTTCCCGCAGCCATTCCAGCGTTGCCGGTGCCATTACCATGTTGGCAAGGTTATGCGGTGGGTATTTGAACCCTTGTTTTGCACCTTGGTAACTTTCCGGTATGAAATGCACACGCTGTGGGTGCAGAATGTCTTCCATCAGCGTGGTTTGCGGGTTGGATACGGTATGCCCGTAGGTTAGGAATAGGCTCATTGCATCACCGCTATGGCTGAATTGACATCAAAGCCTTCTACAGTCGCGTTAGCCACCAGAAAGTCTTTCATTTCCCGCAAGTTTGCTGGCCTCATTTCCTTGCCAATCTCTTCTGGCACGGCAAAGGCATCACACAAGTACATGGCAATAATCAATAAATCTAGGCTATCAACGTCAATGGTTTCAAAGCCAGAATCTATTTGTTCGGCATTGACCGTTGGCTTTCCCATAGGTTTAGCCAGTGCCATTGCGGTGTTAAACAGCCGCAAGAAGTCTTCATCGGAAATCATGTCACCCCCAGTGTTCGTGCTATCTGCTCATGGATCAACAAGTGACTATTTACCCAATCGTAAAAGTCATCCTCTTGGTTGAAATCCAAGTCTAGCAGATTAAAGGGGTCATTCAGGTTAAGAATAGTGGAGTACGCTTGGTGTTCTTGTTGATGTATTAACAGCCAATCGTCAAGGTCTTGCGGGTCAGCATCAATGATGGGGTAGCGCGGCACATAGAAGCCAGCGTCAGTCAGTCTTTCCCAAAAGACTTGGTGTTGAATACCATTTTCAAACAGGAAGTCGCGGAGGCTGTCCGGCTCTCCGAAGATCGGAGTCGCCAGCGCATCCATGTTCAGGCTCATACCTGCTTATCTCATAACGTCTGACTTAGACACCTTATCGTCTAAGCGGTCAAAGATTTTGCCAAGCATTCCTTTAATATCTTGGATGTCTGAACGGTAATCATCCCGGTTGACATAGATCATCGGAATTTCCGAGATTCTGTCCTCGATCCTGACGATTGAGCGCGAGATACTGTTCAGTATCCACCCAAAAGCGGCTCCTGCGGCTGCAAAAAGAATGTTGATAAGGAACTGAGGTTCCACTGTCAGACTCCGTAATAAGGGATTTTCTTGGCGCTTCCGTTGACATAGACCGTTATGTAACCTTCTGGTGCCAGCGGCAAACTAGGATCAGGCATTGCCGCCGTGTTGCTGGTTGCTAAATTAGCATTAAGGTTAGATGTTACCGTAACATTCGATAACGTGGCGTTGCCACTGGTAATTGTCGTATTAGAAAGTGTCAGGTTTCCGACACTGGTTGTTGTACTGCCCAAGGTCAACGTCGTGCTACCAAGCGTCGTAGAACTATTTGCTAGGTAGTTATTGGGGAAAGTTGCAACAACACTGGTAATGTTGGCGTTGGCATAAGTGCCGCCATCCAGCGTAACGCTACTGACATTGCCACCTGTGATTGCCACATTGTTGGCATCTTGCGTGGACATCGTGCCAAGGCCAGACACCGCTGAGTTTGCAATGGCTATGGTTACATTAGCAGCACTGGTAATCCTGCCTTGAGCGTCAACGGTAACTTGGGATACTTGGCTGGCAGTGCCGTAAGTGCCGGGAGCCACTGCCGTATTAGCTAGAGTAATCGTGACATTGCCGATTAACTGTCCACCGCCAGTTAAACCCGTGCCTGCCAGCACATAAGCTGTATTCGGCGCAGCACCCACATCAGGGGCGGTTAGGACTACTAAGCCTGTCTGTCCGTTGACCGACAGCACTGCATCGGTATTGTCTATCTTCTGCCAGACAGCACCGTTAAAGACCGCAATGTCATTGACCTGCCAATCAGTAATGCCATTGAGGTTAGTCGAACCTGCTTGGCTGACAACGTAGTAATCACCCTTATCACCAACGCTGGAAGTCAACGTAGGATCGTTGATAGCAGCGTTCCAAGTACCCTTGTAAACAAGAGCGCCGATAACATTGATATAGGTGCTTACGGTCTTTAGCATTTTTAGCTTCCGTCGCCCGGTGTGATGTAGATAACAGCGGAACTAGAACCTGTCGATGCCGTGAAGTAAGCATTTGGCAAGAAGGTAATGATTTCGTCTGTACCAGCCAACAGCGGAATAGCTTGACCGGAAGAAGTCACTACCGACGCAGCAGCATTAGCCGCAGCCGCAGTCGTGCCAACGCCCAAGAAAGCGGTCACAGCACCAGCATTCAGGATGCGGTACTGGTTGCCCCCAAGGGTAGTAGATACGGCTTGTACCGCAGCAGGCGCAGTCGTTGCTGCCGTAAATGTCACGGTATTACCGGACGGGGTAAAGGGTGCATTAACTGCCATTGGAATCCTCCGGCTTGGGTTGCTGCTCGTTAAACTGCGCTACCAGCTTTTGCCATAACGGATGAGCATTAGAACTTGTTGGCAAATTGCCAATGACTTGCAAGACAAACGCAGCTTCATTCTGGTCTAGTTCGAATTTCATTTTTTACCTTCGTTGATAGGTTCGTACTCACCTTTATTAACAGCATCTTGCAACACAGCCAATTCATCGCCAGACCAGTAACCTTTTTCAATCATGATTTTTAAGTGGTCAACATTACGTTTTACCGTATCTATTGCCTCTATCAAATCCATGTTTTCTGGTTTTTGAGCAACGTATTCGTTAATCAGGTTCACGCTGTCCATCGCTGCGCTGTAGTGGCGTGCAATGTCTTCAGGGGTAAGGTCGATCATGATTGTCCTTTCAGTGCGGCTAGTTCGGCGGCTTGTGCTTCGACTTTGGCGTTGAGTTCTTGGATGGCTTTGATGCACAGAGACACCATGTTGCTATACGCAAGTGCGTCTGGCGTTCCATCAGGGGCATACATTACAAACTCTGTAAGACCTGCGGCATCAACTTCTTCAGCGATTAAGCCTCCATATGTTGTACCCCCATCAAGCTCAGATTTGCTCTTGTACGTAACAGGACGAAGTTGCATAACTTCTGCAAGACCGTGTGTTGCATCCTGTACATCACGTTTGTATTTCAAAGACGAGGTGGATTTACGCAGTACACCGTTTGTCCCCACGTTGACGTTTGCCGCATTACCTGTGGTTTGTGCATCGACCGAAGGGAAGTACCAGTTTGTTGCATCGTGGTATCCCCTCGGATTCCCATCCCCATCTGACAGCACGATGTAGTTGCTTGCGGTGGTGATGTTGAGGCCACCTTGGTTGCCGTCGTAGCCGCCAAGGATGGTGTTGGCAGAACCAGTTGTGATTTGACGGCCTGAACCATTAGAGCCGTTGTACGCGCCAACAAAAGTGTTGCGTGAGCCAGTGGTCAAACCGTAACCGGCTTGGAGACCAATGAGGGTGTTGTTGGTAGCCGTTGTTCCGCTAAACCCAGCTTGATAACCAACAGCAGTGTTATTGGAGGCGGTGGTGTTGGCTTGGAGCGCACCAATACCAAAAGCAGAGTTATAACTACCAGTAGTATTGGACTGAAGTGCCGCTGAAGTTGTATTGTCATTTCCGCCAACGGCAGTATTACTTGCTCCCGTTGAGTTGTTGTATAAGGCCAGTGCTCCAACAGCAGTAATGTTTCCAGTTGTATTTAGATACCCAGCCTGAAAACCAATAGCGGTGTTTCTAGAGGCGGTGGTGTTGGAAGTAAGTGCATTTGACCCTATTGCCGTATTGTTTGCGCCTGTTGTATTGGTAAACAATGCGTTAAAGCCGACCGCTTGATTGTCTGAGCCCGTTGTATTGTTGTATAGAGCCCTTCGACCAAACGCTGAATTATCTGCGCCCGTCGTATTAGCCGCTAACGCATCGAAACCAACCGCGACTCCGTAATTGCCTGAAGTGTTTAATGCAAGAGCGCCGCTACCAATAGCAGTGTTTTGAAGGCCGGAAGTATTCGCATTTAGCGCACTCGCACCTACCGCAGTGTTGGTAGATATAGCGCCAGCGCCACGACCGACGGTCAGGCCATAAACATTTAAGTCAGTGCCGGAGTACAGCAGGTTGGCTGAACTTGTAAAGTTGCCACCTGTTGTTGAATACACCACCCGACCAGACGTAATAGAAGAATCTGTTAAGTCGTTGACAGTTAGTGTCGTACCATCAAATGTCAAGTTAGCAGAACCAGTCAGCACCTTACTTGCATTAAGAAACTGAACTTGGTTAGCTGTGCCGTAAGCAATTGTCTGGCTGGTTGTCACATTAGCATTTGTTACTGTGACATTAGTAACCGTGACATTGCCGCTACTGATCGTAGCGTTTGCCAACGTCATGTTGTTCAACGTGCTAACCGTGTTGCCTAGCTGTATCGCTGTATTGCCAAGCGTAATCGTGGTTGCAAAGTTAGCATCTAGTTGCGATAACGGTATCGTTGCCGTTGCATTTGCAAATGTATTAGGTACTGGCATTTAGAACCTCGCTCTCAATTCATGCTCAAACTCGAAGCCGTTAATCGTAAATGGCGTCACACTGCCTTCTAACGTGATGCCTAAATACTTACCAAACATCTTGGCATCTTTCTTGTACAAATAGTAACCACCACCCGCACTGTTTGCCGCAGCCCATCCGATCAACAAAGATGCGTTATTGCTCCAAGAAATAGGACTGCCAACATTATTCACCCAAATGATCGCATTGGAAAACTCAATGGGCGGTGATTGCTGATTTTCTGAATCCACATAAGCATCAAAGATAATTGGCTCACCACCAAGGGTTGCTTCAATGCCAATCTTTAATGCCTGCTTGTCACGAATAGGATCGCCCATTGGCAACAAAGCAGTTTCCAAAATCATATCTACTGGATTTAACACATCTTCGTAAAACTGATGCAAGTCTTTTCCGCTAGTGCCATACAGGTTTAAGAATCCATCCTTAAATGCTGGCACAACAAAGTAGCAATCCGTTAATTGATTGGTAAAGAACCACTTACGCTCAAAGAATGCTGCCTGTATCCAACGCTCAGTACCATCGTCATCAAACTTGAAGTTAAATACGGCGCATAGAATGTTGTTAATTAAACACTGACCACCGCTAATAAATTCATCAAAGTTGACTAGCGGGAAGATTCCATCTAACGGATCGCTGATCTTTGTCGTAGTCGCACCTACCAGCGCATACACCCCGTATTCGTTCATAAACAGCACGGAACGAAAGTAAGGGAAGATAGCGTGCTTTAGCTTGGAGCCGACTGAGGCAGATACGTTGGTATTTGTAAACAACGTGGTGCCAAGTGTCGCATCCACCCGCACATCCGAGAAGACGTTGATACTGTCTTCGCCAAACACATACAAGAAGTTGTTGGCAGAAAGAATACGGGTAATTTCGGTACGCAACGTCGAATCACTTAACGTAATAAAACCAGCCGTTAAGTTAATAAAATCATTGTAGGTATCGGTTGCCGTGTAATACACGGTACGATCCTGCGCAATCCAAGTACGACCTGAAAATGTAGCAATGTCAGAACCACTTTGATTCAGAATCGTGCAAGTGACATTGGCATTGGTGCCTGCGCCAGTAATCGTTACCGTCGGCGGAGAGGTATAGCCTGTGCCAGCCTCAGTTACAATCACTTCTGATACCGCATTGGCAACCACCACTACCGTACCTGTTGCTTGCACGCCATTCGCTTCATTGGGTGCGCCAAAGGTCACAGTGGTATTGGATGTCAGATAACCGCTACCCTTGTTATTGATGGTAATGGTGTTGACGCTACCAATAGAATGTAAATTGGTGCCATCCCAAGTCTTGTAGCCTTTGACCGGATCAATAATTAACGCACGTTCATTGCGCCACTGCGTAATCATTACATCGGCATTCGAAAAGGTATTTGCCGGAGCAATGTTTCCTTGAGCGCCTGTTGTAATGTTGACATACTGTGCCGATCCATTGTCTTGGAACGCCAGCACATACTCATTGTTGTTAATGTTGACAGAACCTTGAAACGAAACATTCGCAGTAAATGCAACATTCGCAAGCTGCTGATTGCCGGGGGTAATCTTGAGGTTGCCGTAGCCAATGGGCTGGATGTTTTCCAACCAGCTAAACTCGCCATCACCAATTACCGTGCGGTTATTCTTGGTGTTAAGACCTTTGAAGTCTTTGACTACGGCGTAATTTTTTTTCTGCTCTGCCGCAGCCATATCAATACCCCGCTGTGTAAGGTGTCGGCAGCCTGCGAGTAAAGGTAGTGTTCAGAGCTTCCATAACGTGCTTGCTGTACTCTTGCTTGAAGATTTCAGCTTCACCGTAAGACTGCTCTTGGTATTTTGCTATGTAAGCGGCGTAGAACGGCACCGCTTCAGTAAAGGGTGTCGGTAATGTTTCTACATCAGCACCGTTGGTCATTGGATCAACCAAGACAACGGTATCAATCTCCATTTGGTACGCCTGATCAGGCTTGGGGCCAATAAAAATCTTCTTAGGCCCGTACATGGAAAAGCCTACCGGACGCCCATTGTAGTTTTGCCAATAGCGCAACTGGGCATTAAAGTCAGTCCAAGGCAGGTAGTACAGCGGAATGCGTGAGTTTCCCCAGTAGAGGATCACATTCAGCACATCCACCGTGTTGACGCCTTCCGGCAAGTCAGCAAAGTCGATGGTTTCGACGTTATACGGTACGGTGTGATTCTGCAAAACGCGATTGCACCCTGTGTCTCGGACAAGGGTGTTACGCCCATCGTTTATGTAGTCCGTTAGCTCTGCATCTGTCCAGAAGTTCGCATTAACGTCATGTAATAAACGCCGGGTTTGCGTAATGTAACCAGCAAGCGTATCTGCCATTTTTAACCATCAAGGTTTGCAACTTTCGCCGCACCCTTTGCCTTAGGCATTGGGGCGGCTACTCGTTCCACCACTGGGGCTGACAAGTGGACGGGCTTTACAGACTCTTTCGAAAAAGAAAACAAGGCCAGTTTTTCCATTGCTGCGTCAAACTGGTTACTCATTTTCATCCAACCAAGTCTTACAAGATACGGCTCTTTATTGTCATCGCCATAACCAAAGACATGCTTTGCTGCAATTTCAGGAATCTCAATCTCTTTCCCGGGCTCGAAATGGTAAACAACACCATCCAGACCGTCAGAAAAAGGCTCAGAACCATTATTGCGAACAAAGATCGTGGTCATAGCGAGACAATATCTCCATACAGGGCAATATCGCAGGTCACTGCGGCATTGACCGAACAATTAACATAAAGCACACGGGCAGTTTGAACGTCAGTGTTTGCAGCGGAAGCCAATGTCAGATCATCAAACTTAGTCGAGCCAGTTGCGGCACTCAAAGTCTGATCGGCTGCGATTGCAGTGCCTCCACCGCTTGCGGCGGTGAAGACACCCACATTGGCACCACTTGCGTTACCACTGAAGTTAGACAAAACTATCCGACGCACAATGTACTTAGTTGCCGCTTGCGCAACCAAAGTCGTGACATCACCTGTGGCAGCAAGGCTTACGCCTGTTTGCTCTGCCAGTCGGTAATTGCCAAACGAATCTGGATACGAACGGCCTACTGCATTTGCGTCCATAGCTCCCCCTTATGCGTAGGTTTCGCCAGCAGCTTGACCGCCATTGATGTCCAACAGGGTCACTGTTGCATTGCCAGAAGAATTCTTGGCATACACATTGACACCATCGGAAATCACGACACCGCCAGTATTAGCAGCCATGACAGTCGAGTTTGCGGAACCATCGTAAGCCAGCACGGTCACGTTAGCCGATGGGAACATCACATAGATGCCAGCGGGGATAACGGTGCCATTGCCAGTCGATACGGCGGTGACGGTAACAGTCTGGAAATAGGCACCCGGAGTATTGCTCTGAGCGCCAGCCAGAATGATTTTATTAGTTGCAAGAGACATGATTTCCTCCTTACAGGCTCAAAGAGTTGTAGCCCGTAATCTTCGTCATGGCTTTCGGCTTGGTGTTTACCAATTCTGCAATCATCAGAACTGCACCAACGTAGCCAATCTGGAAGTTCGGAAGCGTGGACTCGAAGCCAGTGAAGGCGAACGATGCCTGCTCATGGATGTAGAGCGAGAGATAGTTCGTGTTCAGCAGATACAGAGTACCTTCCGGGCAATACGGGTCTGGATAGATTGGCACACCAGCAACCATCAGGGCGCGGAATGCAGCCTGTGGGCCATTGGCATCACCATCAAAGCCGGAGCCGGGAGTGATCATGTAGTTTTCTTGGCCTACATAATCCTGTGCCAGCAGCGTCCAAGTACCGAAGCCGCAAACGCCGAAGGTCGGAACCTCTGCGCCATTTTTCACGGTGCCGGAAATGTATTGCAGTACGTTTTGACGGGTCGGGTTGACCGAGCCAGCAGCGTATTGCTTGGATTTCCACCATGTGTTTGTGCTACGGTTGATGTTGCCGTAGGTTGCGGTGCCAGTACCATCATCCACTGCCGCAGGCAGACCGATGAATTGCTGGTTATTGCTGGTGTTGTTGTACAGCGCGGTTGCCATCGAATCCATCATCACGTTGGTCGCGTCGTTCATACGCGCTTCGATCAGAGGAATGATTGCGTAGTCTTGCTGTACGGCACCTTCCATACCGAGGAACGGTACAGGAGAAACCAGCAGCTTCAGGTTAAATTCAGCTTGGTAAGCACCTTGCTGAACGGAAGGCTGCGCGAACGAACCAGAATAGTCCGACCACTGAGCATTCACGAATTGGGAACCCTGAACTGGAACCGATACAGACGACACACCGCCGGAGGCAGTCTGCGAGTTTGCAATCAGTGCCGCCATCAGGGGCGTTGAATTGTAGATTTGTACGACCAACTTCGGGATAAATGCCCGCCGAGTGACATACGTCAACTCGTTGTACTGATTAGTACCCGAAGCCGGAAGAATGCCGCCACCAATAGGCATAATTTACCTCCGAAGTTTAAAAAATAGCCCCTTACAAACCGATTGGCTTTGGATTTTTGCGTAATTCAGCCAAAGCCGCCGCTGCATTTTCACGTGCAGCAGCTACCGGATTCTTCATATAACCCTTCACATCCATACGAGACATGACGGGCGTTGGATAACCGGGTGTCGGCACTGCCGATTGCTTCATGTGACGCCAGTAATCGGCGGCAGTTTCATGGTTAGCAATGCCTTTTTCGGTCATCAGTTTCTCAATTTCAAGGATGTCATCATCAGACTGGGCATAACCACTCTCTTTGAGTTTGCTACGGCGGCGATTGAGTTCATCACGCACCTCACGCGCGCGCAACTGCTTCTCAAGGTCTGCCACACGCTGTTCGGACGCCGAAACACGCTGGTTGACAACCTCTTCCATCTCCAATTCAGGCACAGGCAGGTCAGGATTGACCTCTTTTGCCAGTCTTAAAAAGGATTTGCGTGTTTTTGGGTCTTCCGACAGGCGTTTTGAGAGCGCAGCAAGCTCTTCAATTGCTTCGGGAGAGTAATTTTCCAGACTCATGATTAGCCCCTTGAGTTAATTAGTAGATTTTCTTGGTGTCGCCCGGCTTGCTCATGGTCATGGAGTTGCGCTTGCCGGTTTTTGAAGCATTCGACAGGCCACCCATTTCCGAGAAACGAGGCGTGTTGTAAATTTGACCATTCATCTGCGAGTTGTCAGTCGGGCGGCGAACGGTCATTGCACCCTTTGGCTTAAAAAGTTCCATGATTGCTCCTTAAATTGGAAGTGGTGGTGCGGTGGTTCCCGCGATAGGCGCTGACATTGCTTCTCTCTGCCCCGGCGTAGCGCCACCCGCTTGTGGTAGAGACTGAATCATTTGGATGATTTCAGAAGGCATCAAGCGACGCGAATCAGACTCGCGCTCACCAAAGCGGCGAGTAATTTCAGCGATCACTTTCTCAATGGTCTTGGATTCTTCCGAACCCATAGCGAAGGCGGCTAGTGCTTGTTGCATCATGTCTAGCGCCATCATGATATTTAGTCGCGCAGCTTCTTCTTCTCCGCGCTTGGGTTCAGGCGTACTCATGGGGCTTGCCATCGGCGCAGTGGATTCCTCCTGCTCAAAAGCAGGCGGGGTAGCTGGTTCGCCACCCATTCCCTGATCAGCCTTCATCAAGTCCATCATGTCCTGTGGTTTCACAGCCATTTGGCACTCCTATGTTGCGCGAACGATAGATATAAATTAACTATCGCGTCAACTAAAAAAAGGGGCAAAATGTTGCCCGTTGCTATTTTACTATCGGCTAGTGCTTCTTGTGCCGATATTTCTACTAGCGCCTTTGAAGGCATTACGGTTAAAGCTCATCGACGGTGGTTGCCGGGTCGATTGAATATCCCGCTGCGTCATGCGGGGCTGATCCCCACTTTTCAACATGGACTGGGAGTTCATTGCGCCTGATCGTTGATCCATTACACGGCCCTCAGTTGCGGTTGTTCGGGTTGCTCTGGCGTTTCACCCGCCGGTGCGCCGCCTTGTGGTGCGGCAGGGGGCTGCATCATTTGCTGCATAGCTGCGGCAGCTTCCATTGCCTTAACCTCTTCCACCAGCCGATCCTTCATTGGCGGCTCGACCATCTCCAGCAAGCTGGCCTTGCCAATTGCGCCAGCGTTAAACAGGCTAAAGGCCAAGTCTCTGGCATCTTCCATGAAGATTGGCGAGTTGGAATGCGCATCTACTTTGACAACAAAGTCATCCGTAAATTGGGCGGCAATGAATTCGTTGCCATCTTCGTCACGGTAGCGCGTATCGTCATAGACCATCATCATCTTCAGATACAGCGTTGCAATTTTCTCAAGACTGTCTTCAATGGTCAATGCACGCTTTTTGGCGCGGGAAGAACCGAGTCGAGCAAGCTGCGAGGCATGGCCTTGGCTACGAACGCCGGTTTCGCCACGACCTGACAGTACGCTGGTAATGCCAGAGGCTTCAGCAAACATAGCGTCAATCTCACTCAGTTCGCGGAACAAGTCGTTCGGGATGTTTGGCGTGAACTCTTCTACTTTGGCGTTAGGCATATCAGACGCCACCATGCCGTTGGCACGATTAAGCGCAAACATTTTTTCATCCAAGATTCCTTGGAAACCAATGAACGCCTTGGGTGGATTGACTTGCTTGTCCAGCAATTCAAGTATCTGTCCGGTTCGTTTATTACGCATCTCTTGCAAGAACACAAGACGCTGCGTTTCAGACTGCCCATAGTAGTAATCGTATTGAGGCGATGGGCAGATTTGTACGAACGGCTGCTCACCTTGTAGGAATAGGCTCTTGGATGCACGGTCGTAGATTACGATGTCTGGATCAGCAATGGTGACGCAGACGTAATCATCTACCTTATCGTCGTATATCCAAAGCTCCCGCATTTTGACGGTAGGCTCTGCAATCTGTGGCGTGTACGTCATGTTGCCAGCCAGATTCATCTGCACGTTACCGTAGATCGTTGGATCAACCGCAGAAGTGACTAGGCGCTCAACGCCTTCAGGGTACTTCTTGGTTTGTTGTTCAGCTAACGCAATGCGACTTAGGATTTCGTCACGCTTTTCATGCGAGTAGAGGCGCGAGTAGAGTTCCGATTTGGTCATATAGAACTCTTGCACCATTGCCTCTTGGCGGTCTGTGTACGGTGTGTCTTCGCGTAGCACGCCAAACACGCCGGGTTCCACCATGTAGGGGTGGATACCATTGCGCCAGATTAGTTTGACAAAGGTGGAGTTGTAGCAAAACGCCCAGTTTAATGCCTGACCGAACACTTGGTCTGCGTTACTAGCAGTCCAGTAGTCGTGCAATGCCTTGGTCAGTGCGGGTATTTTCTTTTTGAACACTTCAGGCACAGACGCGCCGATCTTGACAGAGAAGCGCGTCGTGTCTGCCGAGTACATAAAGGCAGACAGTTGATCAATGTGCGGATAGATTTTATTGAAGTGTGCAGGCGGTGAGTTTTGATCAGCGCCGAATAGGTAGTAGGAGCGTAGGGTGGAGTATTGTGCTTGGCGCTCACCTTGAGACACCAGACACTTATTCATGATGTCAACGTAGAACGCTTGGCGATCAACTGGGTTCTCAGGAATTCTCATTTGATCTGTAAATTCTCATGGTCGGCAATGTAAGACCCCACTTTCGGGCCACTCAAATTCGTACCCGCTTGCTTGACCGCCTGCATTCCTGATACTGACTCACCCGCAATCGAGTTAAGGTTGTAGCCACCCAGTTCCGCAGGCGATCCCCACCGGGGTGCGAACGGATTATTGGACGTAGCATGGCGCGGCGGCTGCGCCTCACCTTCTCTGGTCGATTTAATATCGCTCATCTTGAAGTCTAGCGCAAGTTGTTTTAGCGTTTTGTCATTATGTTTCGTTGCATCACTGGCAATTCCGACAGGTTGCAAGAACACTAATTGCACATCGGTGCAGCCGGAAGGACAAACTGCCTGCCGACTTTCAAAGTAGCCATGCACCGGACACTTGTAATCATGTAATACACTCATGTTAGCCCCTCACTTCTTTAACAAATGTGGTTTTGTATAATCGTACTTGTTAATGGGTTTAACGGACAAGCCAATTTTGCCGTTATTCATCTCTAGCGTGTAGCCGCGCTTCAAGGTTTTGCCAAAATCCTTGGGTGGGTGGTAGTCCAACTTCATTCTGCCAGCAATATCCATCCTCATTCCGGCCTCGCCGTTCTCCAAAGCCAGCAAAGCCTTGGAAATACGGCGCTGTGTGGTCTCAGAAACAGGCATTTTTAGCTCAAAAAAGGCCTTTTTCATGTTCCGATAGTCCACCCCTGCCATCTTCGCAAATTCAGCCATTGAGTAGCCTCTTTTGCGGTTTAGCCGCATATTGTGCAGTCTTAGCTTGATTTCAGCGATGGAAAGTACCGTAATCATCAAAAACCCAGTGCTTTTAGGTAATTTGACACCTGTTTTTGTACCTGAACCTGCCCACCTTGCTCATTTTCGTCACTTTTTGACTCTTTTTTGTCCTTGGTTACCCGGTTTGCGATCAATCTAGGCTGTAATTGCTCTGCAAAAGCGGCAGTAGCTAATGCTGACGCGATCACACGGTCATCTTTTGACCTACCAGTAGCGGCAATCGTGCCTCCATCGCGCACAATCCCCTTCATTTCGTCAATGCACTCTTCCGAATACACCTTCAACATCCCGCGCTCGAAGTAATCCTTCAGGTAATTCAGCATTCGCTCCTTGGAAGAATGCGTTGTCACCCAACCAATGCTGTTGCTAATGCCAAAACTGTCGTTTCTTCGCCATAGGTAATGCTGCATATTGCCTAAAACGTCGTTGAGATGCCTAGCTTCCGACGGTGGCAATGACATGGCCTGCCTTCTCAGGTTCCTCATCTCGTTAATCACGGCCTGTCCGGGGCCGTTGACTTCCAAGTTCAGCAAGGAATTGCCATAAGCGCCAGCCAGATAGCAGATCACCCAAGCGAATTGGAAGGTATTTAACTCCGAGGTGGCAAACTCTGCAACCTGTTCCATGCCATCGGCATAGCAGCGGTACACCTGAATGCAGAATCTATCTGCCCAGTCCGACGATCCATAGGCAGGATCAGCACCCACGACGTAGTAAGCGTTGGGTACGGGTTCCTCCCAAATCTTTAACGTCGCTAATCGTTCGCTACTTTGGATTAGCGTGGTGTCTTGGAAGTTAGCACCCATGCTAAAGCGGTACGAAATGAAGGGTGAGCGTTTAGCTTCCTTCATCGCGTCGGTACAACGGGCGGTAGAGAAGAAGGAGGTTCCCGTCATCACAAAGGCGTAGTCCTCTGTGGGTGGGAATTCCTGATACATCAGGCCATCGTCCTTCAAACCTTCGTGCAGCTTCCAGCGCCACCAAGCAATCTGCCGAGAGTTGATCTCGTAGTTGTACATTTTCTTGATGTCTTTCGTCCATTCCTTCTCTTCGGGCGAAAGTTTGCCATCCCAGTACACCTTGTAGATGTCTGACTTGGGATCAGCCATGTACAACTGGTTACGCCACCAGCCACAGAAGATGGCTTTCTGTGTTCGCGCACGTTTGGCAGTTGTCCACATATCGTGGAACATATTGAAGCCTCGCGCCGTACTCTCGAACATATAGTAGCGAAGCGGGTTAGTTTCAGCCAAGGATGCCAGCAAGGACGCCAAGCCTTCCTCGTCGCCCCATGAAGACGTTTCCGTGCCATGCAAGAAGGTAATGCCCTTGCCTCGACCCAATCCACCTTTAGCGCGAGTACCTGCCACCTGATAGAACATCCGACTTCTGTTTTGCAGTACCAACTGATTGCGGTTATGGCTCATCAGTGGAATCTTGTACTGCTTGGGCAGGCCATCCATGTACATGGAGAGCGTACTTCTGAACTGCTCTCGGTTTTCTTCTGTGTCGGTGGTTAGCGTTCCCTGCATACCGGGATGAATGAAGTGCCAGTAAAGGTCGAGCGCCAAGGATATGGTGGTGATACCAAGCTGACGCCCTTTCAGTACCACAAAGAAATGGATGTCATCTTGCAGACCACGCGCTACCTCATCCATGACATAGGTTTGGGTGCCAAGCAAACGCTCACCCAAGGTGATCATGCCTTGTTCTTTGGACTCAATCCTTAACTGGCGGCAGAAGCGATAGAAGTTCTTGCGATCAAACTGCATGGATGGTGTATCCGTAGAGCTGCTCGAACATGGCTTTGGCCTGCACTTCACCCATAATCTGCTGCATCTGCTCGTCCGTCAGTTTCCAAAGCATCTCGCCGTTAGAGAGCAACTGCCTAAACCGACTGTGATGACCAAATATCTTGGTCGAGTTCATGCCATTGTGAATCGGGCCAAAGTGTTCGAACGAAAAATACTTGGCAACGTCATCAGGTGCATAGCGCATACCCACATTTTCCATCGCAGGACGCATGAAGCAGGATAACTGCACATCCTCGTTGTTTAACATGGCTTCAGGAAAGTGGCGACGCATGATCCCGTACTTAGAAGGCGCTTCCAAGAAGGCTTTACTGCGCAAGGAAAAGCCACCATTCTGGACAATCAAGGCACCGGTATAGTCTTTCTTATCCATGCACCACTGATACATGGTGGAGAACTCACCATTGGGTAGCAATGCTGCATGACTAGGGCCACCAATGTAGTCATAGTTGAACCAGTCATCATTCCAATTCTCTGCATTCAAAGCCCAACCATCGTGCTGCACAATCAAGGCGTAGTCAGTTTCAATGTAGTTGTGCAGGGCGTACATCACAAACTCGGAGTAACCCTGATAGTCCAAGGGCGCACCAATGATCTTCTGGTGCATCATCGTAATGTCTAACTCGGTATTGGTAATCAACAAAGACTTGCAGCCGGGCAGTGCCTCGGCAGTCTTTCTCAATGCTGGCAGTGCAACCTTTCCCCGACCATCGCCATAAATCGCAACTACTGTAATGTCTTCAAAACTTTTTTGTTTTACGTCGCTCATTGTCAAAGCCCTCTAAGTTCCAATTAGCAATCCTGTATCGCGCCTCGTAGTCTTTAGCCACAGCCAATAACTCTTTCACGATCTCAGGGCGGTACACCTCTTTCCACCTCGCTACCAACGCCCTCTTCTGTTTGGCATCCTGTGCGGCAATGGCATTCCTCATCTCCGAGCGCAACATCTGGCGCGATAACAACAGCTCTTCCTGATAGCGGTCAGGACTGTCCATCTGCCTTTTGCGCCAAAGCCTTGATCTCACGAATCTCCAATCCAAAGGCGTCATGTATCTTCAACATCAACTCAGCACTGACTGGCAAATGCCCATGCCGTACCCGACTCACATAGCCAGAAGACTGCAAACCCAAAGCTGCTGCCAACTCCCGGTCATTCCTTAACCCAAACCTAGCCTTCAAATAATCAAACAAGGCGTGCGCCTTCTTTGCGTTCAACATAACCCCTCCCTATTCAAACTTTGTTTTCATCTACACGATGATCGCCACACCAGTCAGTCACAAACACCACCGGGTAGCCATCAATTGTTGGCGCATGGCGGCGGCAACGACCAAGGTCATAACCTAGCTTTGCATCCGGTTGCTTTGGTACAAACCACATACAAGTGTTGCAACGCATTCCTTCAGACCGATGCTTCCAAGGATCGTCTTGAGTAACCCGCTCTTCCTTTATCCATTCTCTGCTTATCGTCATCTCAGCCCTCCCTATTCAATTCGCCATACCCGAATACCGTCACCCTCCCGACGGCACACAAACTTCCTCTCCAACCGCTTACCCCTAATCCGGTTGTAATTACACAGCACATTCATATTCCCACCCGGCACAAAGAAACTCTCCCCCACCTGTAAAGCCTCATGCGGGTAGTTATGCCGAACCTTAACTTCAGGCATCGGTACATCGCTATCTATTTCATACATTCGCACCTCCGTTAATACAGTGTGTTTACTGTATCACAAACACTGCAAAACTAATAGGCAAAAAAAATCCCCGTACTAGACGGGGAAACTCTCTCTGTCAAAACACGGCTGAGGACTGCACTCGGTCAATGAGCCGCCTAGTCACTAAGGACACTCCGCTGATCTCGCCGTTTCGATCCGGACTCTACCTCGGCAAGTCAATCCTTATGCGTGTTGCCCCTAGCAGCGCCAACCACCAAGGGCAGAAACAACCTGACGGCTGCCTCGACTTCACGCACAGATTAACCCAATTCTCAGAAAACACAAAATTCCTTGGGGCGGGGGATGAAATAGGGCGCGCAACCACGGAGGGCCATGACCCATCGCGTTGCCACAAACATAACAAGACCAAGCCTATTGCCTGACCATGCCCGATAGGAATGACCTATGCCCTTGTCATAACGCCAATTGCATGAATGGCACCGTTGACCCTATGGCAATTGACCAATAGACAATGTTGCATAAAGAATAACCATGCTACCCCTTGTTAATAAATATGCAAGGACGCGAGGATTGACAATATATCAATTATTACCCAAACGACAATCCCTAATAGATTGCATATATCCCTATATACAAGCCAATAGAAAAATATATACCTATATATATATAGATGCCCCTTGACTTAATACATACACCGCTTATACTGTGTACATACGCACTAGCGTATTTCTTAAACTGAACAAGGGGTAAATTATGAAGCTATTTCATTTTTCGTACTTTGCAAACAATGAGCTGCAGGGCGGTGAATTTATGGCTGCAAGTAAGCTTTACGTTGAAAAGATGATTCTGCGCGTTCATCCTGACGCTACAAACATTCATATCTGGAATTGAACAAACCGCTTGCCAGTGCGTTAACTGGCTTTCCTAAACTTATCAGGGGCTAATTATGAAAATCGACATCGCGCAGCAAATTACCGACAGAATCATTTCCGAGCTAGAAAAAGGGGCTGCACCATGGGTGAAGCCGTGGCGTTATCTCAAGGGGCAAGTAGGTGAAGGGATGCCATTCAATCCTGCTAGTGGCACTGTTTACAGGGGCATCAATCATTTCTGGCTTTCAATGCAACCCTTTGCAATCCCTTACTACGTTACTTTCAAGCAAGCGCAGCAACTAGGTGGAACCGTACTCGCCGATCAAAAAGGTACCCCAGTGGTCTATTGGAATGTTCACCGTAAGGAAACAATAGGCGATAAGGGTGAATCAGTAACTTCCGCCTATGCTTTTATCAAGCATTACTATGTTTTCAACATTGAACAATGTTCTGGCATTGAATTACCGCCAATGCCTGAGATTCCAGAAGTAGATTGGGATGCCTGCGCTGAAGCGGATTCGATTGTTACTCGCTTGCAATTGTCAGGCGGATTAACTCATGCAGGGGATTCCGCTTATTACAGGCCAAGTACTGATGCCATTGTGATGCCGCCACAAGCGGCATTTGATACCCGTGAAAATTACTATGCCACTTTGCTACACGAATCAGTACACGCTTCAGGCCATGAGAAAAGGCTAAAGCGAATCACTCCGGCAAGGTTTGGAAGCGAAAATTATGCTTTTGAAGAACTGGTTGCCGAATTGGGCGCTGCCATGCTTTGCGCAAAATGCGGCATTGATGGCGACTTGCGACACGCTGGATACATTGAGAATTGGCTTCAGGCGTTGCGAAATGATAAAAAATTTATCTTATCTGCTGCAGCAAAAGCACAAAGCGCATTGGATTATCTGACGGGTGAGCAAGTGAACGAAACTGAGCAAGTAACCGAAGCAATAGCCGCTTAAAACCTGACTGTATGCGTCTTTAGGGGCGCATACGGGCGTGTTTTAACGCCATTTCCTAACTCTAAGGGGCAATCATGAGCAAAATAGACCATGCACGCATTCTCAATGCGTATCTTGCAAGACTGCAGTTATCAGACATTGACAACATTCAAGCGGCTAACAGGGCTTGGACTCAAGCCGCTATGAATCAGGGGAACTCTGCGCAATTGCAATGCCAAGCGGCTTTTTATGCTGCAGTTGCCAATGCAGTAAACAATCTGATTCGCAGTGACATTAGCACCATCGAGCAAGTTATCAGCGAAGAATGCGAAGGGGTGACGCTATGAAAACACTGAAAACACGTCAACCATTAAACATTGGCAAGCTTTGCAAAGTGATAACAGAGCATGGCACGTTCAAAGTGTATCTTGCCAATTCTGTAACTCAGTCTTTTACCATTGGCAATATTTGCTTTGAAGCAATAGGGGGTTATCCAAGTAACGGATTCAGGCCTGACAAGCCGATACCGCTTGCTTGGACTATTGACCTTGCGCAACCTGTAACGGACTAAGGGGGCAATCATGCAAATTATTTTTGAGATTCTCGCCGGATTACTTGCCTTGTTTTTCTTTTGGGCATTTCTTTTTGTTCTACTGTCATTCTAAGGGGGCAACCATGCAAAAGATTTTCTATCAGATTCGGGAGTACAAAACCCCCGTTGCGTATAGCACGCCATTAGGCCAAAAGCTAAGACCTCGTTGGCGCTGCATTAAGCTGATCGCAAGGCTAACCCTTGCGGGGCATCGTGACATTGTGATGGTACCCTTTTCAGTGAATTGTAAATAAGCCGTTTAAGACGTTTTCCCCTTAGCCGGTATCGCTACCGGCTTTTTTTCACCCTTTTAGCCTTCAATGCTATGCTTTCCTTGCCCCTTTTCAACGGAGTAACCCATGCGATTAACCGGCGATAGAAATCAATGTCAAGGTTGCAAACAATACTTTAATTCCACTTTTGCCTTCGATAAACACAGAACCGGCGAATTCGGCGTAAACCGCCGTTGCCTTAGTAATGATGAAATGACAAGTAAAGGCATGGCGCAAAACACTTCCGGCTTTTGGATTAGCTCGCCAATGCCATTTCTAGGTCAACGGTAAACGAAAATTAGCCGACTTCCCCAAAATCTCAATTCCAGTTTCATCCAATGCGGAAAACCGCCCAAAACCGCTTTGAACCCTTTTGCTGCCAGCTGCAGATGCAAAACCCATTCGTAGCTAGTTTGACAACGAACATGGGTTCAGTCTTTTGACATTTGAATCCTCAAAAAAAATCGGAAATGACCCTACTGTGTTCGCGGGATCACGCTCCTATAGCTATACGTTTTCTATAGTTGAAGAAACCGTAGATCATAGAAACCGTATAGTCTTAGTAAACGACTATACCTATAAGTTTTGAGAGATAGATGTTAGAACGATAGACCCTCCTATACCCATATGACGGTTTACCCTATAGCTATAGTTACCGTATAGCTATAGTAACCGTATATATATAGGAAACGTATAGCTATACGTTTACTTAGACTATAGTAAACGTATAGATATATTTATATAGGTGTTCTACTTGCCAAAAAG
>Ga0315909_10001530_pt1 | contig 31123 bp, 50 predicted proteins | sample LakEriMetagenome_11_FD_203527 | JGI IMG/M metagenome (GOLD analysis project Ga0315909, IMG submission 203527) | Freshwater fungal communities from buoy surface, Lake Erie, Ohio, United States - Buoy 2 MA125 | ecosystem: Environmental > Aquatic > Freshwater > Lake | place: USA: Lake Erie, Ohio... | reverse complement strand
ATCTCAATTAAGTACAGGATCTACTTTAGATGGTTCAGAATTAGTTCCAATAGTTCAAAGTGGAGTTACTAAAAAAGTTACCACACAAGATATAGCTGATTTAGGTGGTAGTGGCTCGGGAGTTCAATCAGTAAGCGGTACAAACGTAGATAATACAGATCCTTTAAATCCAATAGTATTAGAGCAAACATCACTAATAAGTCCAGATACTTTTACGGGATTAAATGTGTATGATGGACAAGCATCATTAGGTTCAAGTGATGGGGTTTCTGGTGTTGGTAATATAACAATAGACCCTACAACTATTGCTCAATCTGTAACGGATGGTGTCGATACATCTACTATTACAATAATAAAAGATGTTATTGAATTTACATCCGCAAGTGTAACAATAAATAGCGTTAATGTTGCAACTGTTAATGATATACCTAGTATTGCTGGATTAATTAAAGTAATTGCAAAAGATATAGCAACAAGTTCAGCTTTAACTGGAACAACTGCAATAACAGCTTTAAGAGCTGGATTGTTAATTCCTGCTAATACATTTACAACGGGCGATGTTTGCCGAATATTTAATAGGTCAATTAGAAGTACTGCAACAGGTGTATCTACAAATTACATTTATATAAATACAAGTGATACACTTAGTGGTGCAACATTAATAGGTATTCAATCAACAGCTAGTAGATTTTACGGCATGGAACGTAATTTATACATTAAGTCTTCAACAGTTAGTGAAACTGTTGATACTTCTACTTCAGTAAGTGGTGATTCGGTTGCGGTACAACCAGTGGCAAACTCAAATCTTAATATAGATTGGACTGTAAATCAATATATCATTCATGCTTTTGCTAATGCTGCAACAGGAAATAGCACGGTTTCAAGCGGTTTAATTGTTCAAAAAATGTAAAATGGAAATAGATTTAAAAAAAATAGTTTGGGTTCAAGTGATTAATGAAAATCAAAGTCATATTAATATTGATGGTGATGGGATTAAATTATTAGAGTTTGATAAAATGGATATTAATAATATTACTTATAAGAATAGTAATGATTTTGTAACCGTAAATAATTTAACCATTTTAGACAATGGCATTTAAGTTTAACGAGATAACTTTTGATTTAAAGGATATACTATTAATCATTGGATTAGTAGCTGGATATTTTAACTTTAAATCGGAGCAAAAAGAACAATTTACTCAGTTAAAAAGTGAGATACAGCAAATAATAGCGGATAACAAAATCCAAGAAATTAAGTTTAACGCTAAATTTGATTTGCTAAGTAAACCAACAAGCGAAAAAAAAACGGCAATAGATACCATTAATTTTATAGCTATTTGCAATGATACAAGGATTGAGATAGTTAAAAAAAGATTAGTAAAATTTAGATTAGTGTAATATGGCATCAAGAGATAAAAAAGATTTACGTCCCGAATTGGTTCAAGCTTACGAAAAGGCAGTTGTAAAATATTCTGCTTTATATCCTAATGAACCTCAACCATTCATTACTTGCACTTACAGAAGTGGTGAGGAACAGAATAGGTTGTATAATAGTAATCCTAAAGTAACCAACGCCAAGGCAGGACAAAGCCCTCACAATTACAATCCCTCTTTCGCTTTTGATATTGGGTTTATCGGAACGGATAAGAAAATGGATTGGAGCCCAAGACTATTTACAAACTTTGCTAATTGTGTAAAGTCAGTTAGTGATGTTACAGATTGGGGAGGTGATTGGCTTAAATTCAAAGACGCTCCACATTTCGAACTAAAAAAATGGAAAACTTATTTACCTAAAAAATAATGAAAGCTATATTCACAAAATTATTTGCATCACTCGACAATCACTCGCTAGGATATTCTGGCAGGAAGTTGACCGCATTATTTTCAATCCTAATGGGTGCTTACATTACTTGTGCTAAATTACCTATTGATGCTTATTTACACGCCCTATATGCTTGGCAAGTACTTTGTATGCTATGTTTAGGAATTGTGACTGTAGAGCAAATTATTAAGTTTAAAAACGGAGGCTCATCGGATAAACAAACCTCCAATGAAACCAATACCTAAACCTATTGCACCTCCTTGGAATAAACCTTTACGATATTTTCGTTTTCCGTTTTTAATTTCATCACGAATGGTTTGCTTTAACGAAACCTCATTTATACTATCAACACCTAGTTGGTAGTTTTTTATATCAATAATATCTTGTTGGTTGTTGGTGACTGAAATTAGGTTTGCAATTTGCTTAACCTGGTTATCAATTATAAATTCGTTTGCTGAATCCACTTTTGCACATTGGTTGTATAATGTTACAAGTGATTTGATGCAGGCAGTATCTGCTATCAGTAAACTATCATAAACGTAAATCTTTTTATAAACTACCTTTGATTTAGTTTTGTTCAATTCAAATAAACTATCTCGCAAGGCCTTGTTGTTTTCCTGCAGGATTTTATTAGCAGAATCTTTATCCTTTACAATTTCATTTAATGGATTAGTATTTTCTATTGGACCAGTAAGACCTTTTGGGTTACGATTGCAATATGCAAGAGCGAAAATTATTAGTCCTAAAATGATTGCACCTAAAATGATTTGTTTGATTTGTTTTTTCATAGGGTTATATATTTATTAATTGTTTTATCATTCTTATAGTAGTATCAGACGTCAACTCATCTGGAACCGTCCTTATTATACGGAAACCCATAATGGTTGCACTATTATATTTTTCCATATCCTTTATAAATCCAGTCCCTCTTGTATGGCGGCCTCCAGTCCAAACACCGCCCTCCACTTCCAAGGCAAACTTATTTTGCTGCCAGTAGTAGTCGAACCGCCATTTGCGAGTGGGATGGAACTGATACTCAGCAATAGGTAAAGGAATATTATTTGCTTTCAATACCTTTAAAAAGGCGGTCTGACTGGCAATTTTCTTATTTAAAGCTATTTGCTGCTTTGGGCTTAGGGCTTTCACCCGATAAATGTAAGAAAACTTGTCTATATTTTTACGCCACTTGTCGAAGAAATACCCAAACTCGTCTAATTTCTCACTTTTATTTAAAATAAAGTATTGGTTATCAAGAAAATGTCTATACATTTGTATATGCAAAACAAGGTAAATAAGATGATAACAATAACTGTAAAAGTAAGCCAGTATAATAATAGTACTGCAGAGGTAAAAGTAGAAAAAGAATTATTCTGGTCCAATGGCATACCATATACTTTAGAGGACTATGTAATATTTAACGAAAGTAAAAACAAATAATATAAACCCTAAAAACAAAAAAAATGAAAAAAACGTTTGAGTTCACAAAAAAAATCGAGGTAACATTACCTCACTACAGAAAAAACAACTTTTATTTTTACAAAATAATATCGGAAGATGGATATGGAATAAATGTTGGAATTTTGCCAGATGGTGCAAATATGTTTGCTAAAGTTGAATTTGAAAAACAATACCCACAAGTGGTTTTTTCAGACAAAACAGAAGAAATTACTGCAGAAGAATTTAACGAGGCATTTGCAAATGCTCTAGTATTAATCCAATCTAAAAACGTATAAGACAATGGGAAATATGAGTTACTGCAGATTTCAAAATACCTTTACGGATTTAAGGGACTGCCAGGTTGCGTTGGAAGAAATAGATAATGATTTAGACGAACTTTCTCCAGACGAAAAAAGATATGCTAAGCGCCTTATCGAAATTTGCCGAGAAATATCACAAGAATTTGATGGAATAGAAATAGATTAATAACCATAAAAAATAAGACAATGAAAAAGTTTAACAAGTATTCAGAAAACCTAAGACACGATGATAATTTTATTTACAGTTATGATACCAAGGTTGCAGAAATCAAAGGTAGTGAACTGGTAGAATTAGGAAAGTGGAGTATGACAACTACAAAGCATATTAATTACGCTACAAAGGAATTAAATTTAAAATTAATAAAATGGCACAATTAAACATAAGACTTCCGAAAGGAATAGACGAGGCTGCAGTAAAAAAGAAGTTGAAAACTGCAGCTGAAAAAAAAGGAGTATCAGCAAATAAACTATTAGTAAATTTTATCCTAAAAACAATCAAATGAGATACCTTATACCTGCAATAGTACTTGGAGTACTAATATACATCGGAACAAAAATATACGCTGAAATGTCAGATAATCAAAAGGAAATCGCTTTTAGAGTAATATTATTTTTAATCGGAATAGTACTAGGTTTAATAATCTTCGCTAACAATATCTAATATGAAATATACATCAGCCATAGAGTCAAAAGAAATCGAAAGCAGGATATCAGTACTGGAAAGATATATCATAATGCAAAAGCTTGGTTCAAGTTCTAATGAGTTTCTGGAAATGGAACGGCTAACCAGAAAACTTTTAAATGTAACAAAGCCAATCGAAAAGCATCCTGCCACAAACACAAATCAAAATCAATTTTAATTAATATAAACCAAAAACAAAAAACAAAAAAAATGGGAACATTAGCAACAATTTCAATCGACTTAAACAAGTTAGACAAAACAAAAATCGTAATGGGTAAAAACGGAGGTAAGTATTACAACCTAAATTTATCGGTGAATGAAAACAGTGATAATTATGGAAATAATATTTCAGTAATGGAACCTCAGACGGAGGAAGAACGCAAGGCAGGAAAACCAAAAACGTATTATGGTAATGGTAAAGTATTTTGGACGGACGGAAAAATAGCAGTCGCTAAGAAGAATGAAATCCAAAAGCAACACGAGGCCAACCAAAACAATACTGCAGCTGCAGATATGGATGATTTACCTTTCTAATCAAAATTAAAAAGACAAACAATGGAAACGAAACCTAAAAATTTATACCAAAAGTTAATGGTAATCCAGAACAAAGTTAATGGATTGGGTAAAGATAAATCTACTCACTCGTACCAATATGTTACTGGCAGCAAAGTACTATCAGAAATCAAACCTGCAATGAATGAACTTGGTTTAATTTTAAAACAAGAAATCATCAGTATTGAAAACGTAAGGCAGGATTATACCTTAAAATCTGGAAGTGGAAAATCTGAAATACTAAGTAAAGTGATGATGCAGTTTACTTGGATTGATAGTGAGACTGGAGAAAAGGACGTCAACAGTTTTGGTGCAAACGGACAGAACGATTGGGATAAGGGTATCGGTTCCGCTTTAACCTATGCTGAAAGATATTTTTTACTAAAGTACTTTCACATAGCAACCGATGAGGATGATATCGATAACGATGAAAGAAAAGCAAAAAACGATGAAACCGAAAAGGTAAATGGATTAATTAACGAGGCAACCGATTTATCTGAATTAATAGTAGTTTGGAATAGCTTAACTAAATACCAAAAAAACCTGCCTACCGTTAACGACTTTAAAGAAAGTAAAAAATTAGAATTACAATCCAATGAAAAATCAAATTAAAAAATCAGTAATTGAGCATCTGCAGCGAGTAGGAAAAGCAGAACTATTTAATCTAATAGACTTTAACTATTATTACAGAAAGATTACTGGAGGCAAAGGCAATTTTAATACAAAAATCCTGCCAATGGTAATCGCATCACATTTTAAACACAACGAAATATAAACCCTAAAAACAAAAACGATGAACATTTATCAAATCGAAAATGAGTACCAATTATTGATAAGCGCAATAATTGAAAACGGTGGAGAAATTACCGATGAACAACAACTACAGTTGACTATAAATGAGGAACAATTACAAACTAAGGCCACAAACTATGCATTTGTAATTAAGCAAATCAAAGACAGAATAACTGCCAGAAAAATGTATATGGATAAGTTGAAAAAGGACAATGGTACGGACGAAAATTTAATCGAAAGATTAGAGAATACTATTGAAACTGCAATGAAATTATACGAAAAGGAATTAATCCAAACGCCTTTTGTAAAAATCAGTTTCAGAAAAAATCCCGATTCAGTAGTTGTCGAAGATATCAATGCTTTACCTGCAGAGTACAAAAGAGTTGTAGTAACTGAAAGTGCTATCAAAGATAAAATCAAAGAAGATCTTAAAGCAGGAATTGAAATTAAAGGTTGCAGTCTATCATCTAGTAAATCACTTCAAATTAAATAATATGAAACCGAACGAAACACAACTGGAAAAAGTCAGAAATCATCTTATGAAGTATAAAACTATAACCTCTTGGGAGGCTATTATGAAATACAAAATAACCAGGTTATCTCAATACATTCTAATCCTAAGGCAATCTGGCCTTGGGATTAAATCCGAAAGAATGCAAAAAGATAAAGTTTGGTATGTAAAATATAAATTACAGTAAGAAAATGGCAAAGGACGTATATTATTTTAGCCACGATGCTAATAGTCAAGACGACCCGAAATGTATGGTTTTAATCGACCAACTAGGTATGGAGGGTTACGGAATATTTTGGGCTTTGATTGAGAAACTGAGAAGTGCATCTGGATATAAACTGCCAGTATCAATTTCTGGCTCATTATCCAAGCGTTGGGGAACGTCAAAAGAGAAAGTGCAGGCAGTAATCGAAAACTATAATTTGTTTCAGCTGACGGAAGATAACGACTTTTTTAGCGAAAGGCTGATACATTCAATGGAACTAAAAAGCCTAAAAGCCAGAGAATCAGCTAATAAGCGTTGGAATAAAGATGCGAACGCAATGCAACCGTATGCGAACGCATTGCAATCGCATACGAACGCAATGCGAACGGATGCTATAAAAGGAAAGGAAAGTAAAGGAAAGGAAAGTAAAGGAAATAATATATTAGAACGAAAACTATCGTTTTCCGAAACCCTAAAACCTTTTTTAAATAATCCATACAGTAAGGAAATGTTAAACGATTTTTACCTATATTGGACTGAGACAACCAGGTCGGGGAATAAGTTTAGGCAGGAACTACAAACTACTTGGGATATTAGCAGAAGATTAAGCACTTGGTCCAATAACAATTTCGGAAACAAAAAGACTGCAGAAAACGAAAACTCAATCACTAAAATTAAAATAGGGAAACAATGCTAACATTAAAAACAAAAAACCTACAAACTTTGCCCGAGAGCGAAGATATTGAACGGGCGGTATTGGGAGCCATTATTTTAGAATCAGAGTGTCTCGTGTCAATTATTACAGAATTAGACACTAAATTATTCTATCACGACTACACAAACCTAGTTTGCAAGGCAATTTTGGAATTATACCAGAAAAATGGCAGGATTGATGGCTTGACCGTAAGCCAACAATTAAAACTAAACGGTGACCTGGAAACTGTCGGTGGAGGTAGAGGGGTGATGGCCTTAACAGATAAAATTGCAAGTTCTGCAAATATTGAAACGTACGTAAGGCTCCTGCAGGAAATGTATCTCAAAAGGGAAACCATAACCCTATGCAAAAAAACAATAGCAACCGCAATGGAACACGGAGCAGATGCATTTCACGTTGTAGGTGAACTGGTTTCTAAACTGGAAAACACACAAAACAGACTAATCACTAAGGATTTTGAAACCATTGGCTCAATGGCAAGCGAGTACTTGCAGGAACTAGAGGCCAAGCGTTCTGGAACGGTAAGCCAAGGTATCGGGTTTGGATTACAAAAAATTGACAGATACTACCAAATGAATCCAACTGACTTAATAATTTTGGCTGCCAGACCTGCAATGGGTAAAACCGCCCTAATCTTAAAAGTTGCTCGTAACGCTGCTATAAATTTAAACAAGGCGGTCGGGTTTTTCTCACTCGAAATGTCAAGTAAACAACTACTGCAAAGGGTGGCATCTGCAGAATGTCTTATAAACTCGGAACTGTTACACAATGGAAAAGGATTGACAGATGAAAACATAAATACAGTTTACCGAAAACTACACGAGTTGACGAAAACCAAATTATTTATCGATGATACTGGAGGCCTCAACATACACGACCTTAGAAACCGAGCAAAAAAGTTGGTATCTGAAAATAAAGTTGAACTGATTATTGTTGACTACCTGCAGTTAATTACTGCCAATGAGTTTAAGAACGATAAAACAAACCAAATATCTTTCATATCTGGAAAACTAAAGCAGATTGCCAAGGAACTAAATGTGCCAGTAATAGCACTAAGCCAATTAAGCAGGTCTGTAGATAGCAGACCGAAAGGGGAAAAGATGCCAAGGCTTTCAGATCTTAGGGATTCTGGAGCAATCGAACAAGATGCCGATGCAGTAATGTTTATTTGCCGACCAGAATACTACAAAGAGGATTCAATCGACCTTGGTAATGAGCAAATCAGTTCTAAAGGCAAAGCCATAATCGACTTAGCAAAAAACAGACACGGTTCCCTGCTAACTGATATTTTTAACTTCGAGGGACAATACACGGACTTTTACGATTAATAACTAAAACAAAAAATTATGCAACTAATAATAATGAATTACAGAATACCTGCAGTATTTATAAAGGAAATGAGTATTGACGAAATAAATGAGTTTGTGGAATCGGAAGAACTTTTTGATAACGATGGAAACAACATATACAATTCCGACTGCCATTATATGGTATCAACTGAATCTATTGAAATCGAATACTTAAATTAATAACCTAAAAACTAAAAAGATGAATAACTACCTAGTAAAATTTAATGGAAGATTGGTACATTCGCAAGGCGTTTGTCAAGATTACAGTATAAATGTATCTGCAGAAAACGAAACGGAGGCAGAGCAAATATTATACAAAACTTACGAACACATAATGCGGTTGAAAATAGTACTGCAGTTATACAAAGTTGTTAGGGTGATGGAAAAGACTGGCAACAAAAAGTTAATTGAAAAAGATTTAACTTTGTATGAGGCTCAAAGGTATGTGATGAGATTTAAAACCACTCCATCAAAAATGTACTGCTTTTACAAACAAAATTACTAGGATGCAGACAACACTATTCGAAATACCGGCAATACAGAAACCGTTTAAACACAAAGCCAGAGGAAATATTTACACGGATAAAATTTGGAATGAGTTAGATATCCATACCAAAATAAATATCAAAGTGGCTTACGGATATGGTTATGACTTGAAACCGAACTACCTAATCATTAACCAAGTATTTGAATGTGGATTGGATATGTACTGCCTAACAAATAAAGAGTCAAAACATAAGGGGTTTATGTGTTACTGGGATGCCCCTCCAGAATTAAAACCAATATGAAATTACGGATAACGTTTGGGTATTTGTGCAAGTTTTGCCATTAACATTTGTCCTTTGAATCGAGCATTGTGCAAGGCAAAACCTGACACAAATACCTTGTTAGTAGCAGTAGCTTCCACAAATGTTCATTCGGAGCAATAAACCTTTTTTCTTAAAACTTTTAGGGAGGGTTTAAAAATCTTTCTTAATCAATATCAATGAGTTATGAAAATAAGTGAAAATAAATTTGTAGAAGTGAAACTATTGTGTTACATTTGTGGTATAAATAACAAACATTAAAAAATTAAGGTTATGAAAGATTTAATAATAAAAGCACTAAATGATGCTTATGCTAAGTTTGACAAAACTATACCGCAAACAAAAAAAAATGCAAAGTTTATTAGTATATCTGATGTTACTCCATCTGATATTGTTCAATTTATGAAAGACAACAACATACCTAATGATGCGGTATTTGGTGGTGCAGATAATGGATATGATGCTTGGAATGATATTGGTTTGTGTTGGGATATAGATATACCAACAACAGATAATGATAAAATAAAATTTAAAAGAGGTAAATTTTCAACAACAGCTTTCAAATTTGTTTTTGATGTACTTACAGCAAATGGATATAAACGAGTTGGATTTAATTCAGGTTTACTGAAACAATTTGATGATACATCAGTGTATGATATGTATATCAATGATGACTATGATAGACTTGTAGCGTATTACTCTTTACCCTTTACTAAATTAATATAAAATGGCATACGAAACATTAACATTCCGACCAAGTAAAGAGAATAGCGAACTCCTTGTTCATTTGGCTGAACTTGCAAAACAAGACAACCGAAAGTTGAATAACTATATTGAAACAATTTTACTTAATTGGATTAAAAATAATCCTGTTAATCTTCCTGTGGGTGGGCAAAAAAGTTTTAAGAAAAAAAGATAGTGAAGCACAAATGTTTAATCGGAACTACGGCTATTGCTACTAACGTTTTGGCGCTTGGCGATGGGCGGTAAGCGATATGTACTTTTCCGCCTATTGCCAAACGGCTGTTAGCACCAGTTAAAGTGCGAAGGAATTAATAACTAAAAACTAATAATATGAATTGGATTAAAACAAAAGTACAGAAACCAGAAAGGCAACCAAATGTGAGATATTCACAAGTACCTTGCTTAGTTTATTACAAAGGACAAGTAATGATACTACAATTTAATCACGAACACGAATGTTGGGATGATGAAGATGGTGATGATTATTGCTGTGATATTGAAAGCGTAGAACATTGGATGCCTTTACCGACTCCACCGAGCGTTGGCTAATTGGTGCTAACAAAAAACTAGGTGCAGTTTTAATTGCACTTAGTGACTGTTATCGGTAGTTAAAAACAAATAGAAATGAAAATATTAATATTTATATCCCACATAATCCTATCTCCAGTTTACCTTTGTTGGTATCTGGAGGTTATGGATTACTTACTACATAGAAGATGAAAAAAAATAGACTACCTAGAAAAACAAAAAAGAAATGGAGTAAAATTGGCAGAGCAATTTGTAAAGCTAATGGACACAAATATATTTCTTTCGGTAAGATTAGGATAAAAAAATCTTAAAAAAAGTTAGAATTTACAAAATTTGATTATATTTGCCTTTGTTACTGTGTAACAACTGTGTAAATTAAATCTGAAAAATGAGTAAATTCAAAACTGTATTGGTTAAAATATCTTCGATAAAACCAAACGAAAACAATCCCCGAATTATTAAGGACGACAAGTTTAAATCACTTGTTCAAAGTGTAACCGATTTTCCAGAAATGCTAGAAATCCGCCCTATTGTTGTAAACGAGGACGGAATTATCATTGGTGGCAATATGAGATACCGTGCTTGCCTCGAGGCAGGAATAACGGAGGTGCCAGTAATCAAATTAGTTGGTATGTCGCAAGAGAAACAAAATGAGTTTCTGATTAAGGACAATGTTGCAGGAGGTGAATGGGATTGGGATGCATTGGCAAATAATTGGGATAGTGAAGATCTGAAAGATTGGGGTTTGCAGGTATGGCAAACGAACCTGGAGGATATGAATTTTGATTCAACTGCCAACACTAGCAAAGAGGAAAAGGAAAAGGATAATAGTCCGAGAACTACAGACGACAACTATTCCACATTTGAACTGATTATGTTACACGAAAACAAATTGGATTTACTCGACACTTTAAATAAAGTTAAAAACGAATTCCTATTTGAAAAGCAGGAAGATGCATTGATGGAAATATTAAGAGTTTACAATAAAAAATAATATGAAAAACAGAGAAAACGCAAGTTTCATCAACTTTAAAAATGATGAGGTAGGTTTGTTATTTGATGATAGCACTAATGAAAAATATCCTATAAAATATTACAACGTATTAAACGGCATCGGGTTTGAATCAAAGCCTAACAGTTCGTATTATGGTTTTGTGTATTCTGGAACTACTGAAATTATATCTGACGGCAGACCGAAAGGAAGTATAGCTAAGGGTATGTATTTTTCAATAGCAGGTGAATTTATTATTAATCCGTCTTGCGAAAGCAAAGTTATTTTAATTGAGGTTCTGCAGGACAAAGGTATTTATCCAAAAAATAAGTACAAAGCAGTTTATACTATTGGTGGTCCAATAGAAGAAAGCGGAAGATTAAATTATATTGACGGTTGTACCGATAGTTTATTAATCCCTCCAGTTAAACTTGGCGACCCTTGTTTTAATCATTTGCATTTCCCTACAAACATTGAGCAAACTCCACATACTCATCCAAGCCATAGAATAGGAATTGTTGCCAGAGGTAAAGGTATTTGTGTTACTCCGTTTGGTAATCTTCCTTTAGAGGAGGGAATGATTTTCGTAATCAAAGAATGGGATGGAGTAAGCTTTGAAAAAGCAGAGGACGGTAACGTTTACGAAATAGGTAACCATTGCTTTTATACACAAGAGGAGGGAATGGACGTTATTGCTTTCCATCCCGATTCAGACTTTGGTCCACAAGATGAAAACCATCCAATGATTAACAGAACCATTGTAAAAGGTATTTCAGCAAATTCTATTGATACAATTAGAACAAAATAATTATGGCACACGTAAGAAAAAAAGAGTACATCGATACCAACGTTTACGATGAGGCAATAAAAAGGATTAGCTATTTATACGATTCTTTTGACAAGGTTGTTGTGTCGTTTTCTGGAGGTAAGGATAGTACTGCAGTTTTAAATTGCGCATTGAAAGTTGCTCGAGAGAAAAACAAATTGCCATTGAAAGTTGTTTTCTTTGATGAGGAGGCTATCCATCCGCCAACCATCGAATACGTTAAGCGTGTTGCTGAAAATCCAGAAATCGATTTGGAATGGTATTGCTTAGAATTCAAACACAGAAACGCTTGCTCAAATGAAGAACCATTTTGGTACACTTGGGATGAGGATAAAAAAGATTTGTGGGTAAGGGAACTACCTACTGGCGTAAAACTAATTACTTCGCATCCGAAATTCAAAAAAGGAATGTCGTTCCAAGAGTTTAGCCCGTACTTATACGAAAGAAACCAAGGACGTATTGCAATGCTTACTGGAATTAGAACGCAAGAAAGTTTACGCAGATACCAGGTTATATCCAAAAAGAAAAATGATGCTTATATAAATTCAACTGCAGAGGCAGGACAAAACCAGTACCGTGCTTTTCCTATCTACGACTGGAGCAGCGAGGACGTGTGGTTGGCAGTACATAAATTTGGGTGGGATTATAACAGAACATACGATGTATTTAATCAGACAAAATTGTTTGGTGACTTTTTGCACCAACGTGTTTGTCCTCCTTATGGAGAAGAACCATTAAGAGGGTTGTGGGTTTATTCGGAATGTTTTCCAGAAATGTGGCACAAGATGATTGAGCGTGTTCAAGGTGTATCAACTGCTTGGCGTTATGGCAATACAGAATTGTATGCATCCGCAAAATCGAAACCAGAAAATATGCAATGGTCTCAATACATTAAAATTATTGTTGACAGTTACGATCACGATTCAAAAAAGGAAGTGCAAGACACTATCAATAAATATATCCAAGGCCATTTCAAAAAATCTAAAATGAAAGTGGAGGAAGAAACTCCTAATCCTATTACTGGCATTAGTTGGAAGTGGCTTTGTACTATTGCTATCAGAGGGGATTTTAAAGGTCGTCAAGGGGGAATGATGAATACAAATGCTGCAAAGGAAAGAGAAAGATTGGGTATTACATTAGAGGAGGCAATTAAATTGTATAAATAATGGACAGAGAACAAGCAATAGAATTTATTAATAGCTGCCAATTTAAAGAGGCTAAAAGTTATTCGGAAACTTATCCACATTGGTACACTACAAGAACATTAGTCAATAACGATGCTGACTTTGAGGCTTTTTTAAAATTCTGCAGAGAAAATTCAATCCTTAAAAAATTTTATTCAAAGCAATATTTATATTTGGAGTTGGAGGGTTTTGAGTATTGGGAAATGGGGAGACCAATAAAGTGTGTTGAAGTTTTAAACAAAGCTATCATAAACGACAATGCCTATTACAGATATCCTGCTCCATCAAAAGAGGCAGGAGATTTTTTGAAACGTAAATTAAATTTAAGGGACGAGTATCTGGAAAAGCTATTGAAACTGGAGGCACCAACCGAAATTAATTTGCAGGAGATTGCTTTCCTAATGAATACAGAAAGAAGAATACACGGTGGAGGAAAAAACATAATCGACCATTCAGAATTAGAAATCAAATACAAATAAAATGAAACCACAACCATTAAATGAAATCAGTTGGATTGATAGAAATCTATTAAAGCCAAACAACTACAACCCGAATAAGGTTGCACCTCCAGAATTAAAGTTATTAAAAATCTCTATCTTAGAGGACGGATGGACGCAGCCTATTGTTATAAACCCAGACTTTACGATTGTAGATGGCTTTCACCGTTGGACGGTTTCGGGACACAAAGAAATTTTTGAGTTGACAGACGGCAAAGTACCGACTGTAATGGTTCATCCTAAAGATGCAGCCCAACAACAAATGGCTACAATACGTCACAACCGTGCAAGAGGAACACACGGTGTTTTAGAAATGAGTAATATTGTTACGGATATGGTAAAGCAGGGATTAAGCGGTGACGAGATTATGAAACGATTAATGATGGAGAAAGAGGAAGTTGTACGATTATTGTTCCGTGCAGGAATACCAAAAAGTGATGTGTTTAACGACAAAGGTTTTTCAACCGCTTGGCAACCTAAATAAAAATACCAATGGCTAATAAAGATAATCTAAAGCATCTTGTTCCTTTCAAAAAGGGATTTGATCCACGAAGAAATATAAAGGGACAACCCCCGAAGATTCCTGCAATAGATACTTTACTGGCAGAGGTATTGGGTGAGGAAAAGGACGGAGTTTCTGCAGCTAAGGCTATCCTAATGGCTTTACGTGCTAAGGCATCTAAAGGTGATGTTCGGGCTGCAGAGGCTTTACTTGATAGGGCTTATGGAAAATCTACTCAGATTGTTGACCATACAGTTGCTTTAAATTACGATGAATTTATTGAAAAAATTACCAATGCTTAAATCAGATTTACCAATAGAACCTTATACAATAGCCGAGGCTTTAGTTTGTATAAATGCGGAATTGAAATCCAAAGGCAGGCATAAAATTGGCTCCAGTCACTTCAATAATTTGATTTACAATATTGTTAAAGTGGAACGGATAAAGGTTAAAAAGAAACCAGTATCAATCCACTACAACTCTATAGTTGATATTTATAACCACATCAACACAAAACGCTATCCAAAGAATAGAAAAACTAGGTGCAAATAATCCCAATATATTTCAGACACTTTAAACAGAATGCCAAAGAAAGATTTGTAGGATTAGTTGGAAGTTCAAGGTCTGGCAAAACTTATTCGGGACTTCAATGGTTATTCTTTTTAGCTCAAATGGGCATCAAATTTGAATGTACTGTTGTTGGTCGTTCTATTCCTTTTTTACGTGACGGAGCCGTTAATTCCTTTCGGGAAATAGCAAACGGTTACACAATTATACGCTCACCCTTTAGCGTAAAAATAAAAAATGCCTCTTTCCTATTTCGTTCCTTTGAAAATGAAAACGATGCTAAGGGAGCGGAAAGAGATTTCCTTTACCTAAACGAATGTAATGACTTGGAATATAAAGTTGTTCAACAATTAATTATGAGAACAAGGATTCAAACGATTGTGGATTTTAACCCTACAAAACGATTTTGGATTGACGAATATACTTCTGGCAGCAACCTATTAAAAACAACCTGGAAAGACAATCCATATTTAGCAGAATCCCAAAAGGAAAACTTTGCAGCAATAAAACATAGAGCAGAATTACCAAATGCATCTGCTTACGACAAGTATCTTTATTCCGTGTTCTATTTGGGCGAGTATGGAGATATGCGAGGCAATGTTTTTGGCAGGCTATCAGAATGTACGGTTGCTGAATACGAAAGTTTAACCAAACATAGTCGCAAGCTTTACGGTTTGGATTTTGGTTTCAGTCAAGATCCTTGCGCATTAATTGAAATGTCAATGGTACTTGGAGTTATTTATATCAGATACCTGCTTTATCAAAACCAACTAAACGACTTCCAGTTATCCGAAATACTGAAAGAATATTGTGATGCCAGTAACCCAATAGTTTGTGACTTCGGAGGCGGAGGTGATGCTAGGATGTCAAACATATTTCAGTTAACTGGTCTGACTTTAGTCAAGGCCACAAAGGGACCAAACTCAATTAAAACTGGAGTAGAATTATTGAATACTTATCCTATTGTGGTTTGTGGCGAACACGCAATGAAAGAATTTAGCAGCTATGAATTTGTAGATGATTCATTTTCCGAAAAGGACAACCACGGTATTGATAGTGCTAGATATGCCATTGACTATGCAGTCCGTGCCAATTACTTTAATATTAGTTAACTATTTTATTTATTTTTATATCGTGACTGAAAAAGAGATAGTTAAGGACGAATTAACTCAAATGATTGGTAGGATTGCCAATAATTTGGATAGTACTGGAACGAGTGCAAGTGGTCGTACTGCTAAATCTATGTTTGTTGAAGATACTGAATTTGGCGTTATTGTTTGGACTTCCAGAAGATATTTTAAGGGTGTTGAAATAGGCAGACCTGCAGGAGGTGTTCCAAAAGGCTTTAATCAGATTATCAAACAATGGATTTTGGATAAGGGTATTACAGTCACTCAGTTACCTTATAAACGAAAACCATCTGCTAACTGGCAACCCAAATATAGTGTTCCAGAACGGTCGCTAATTATGGCTGCAGGTGCTATTGCAAGTAACATTAAAAGCAAAGGAACTGGATTGCATCAAAGTGGAGGACGTTCCGATATTTACAGTCAAGAAATAGAAACTACCGTTGGCAATATTAAAAAACGCTTGGCATCGGAAGTGATTGCACAAATTAAATCAAACATTAGGAAGTAATGGCACAAGAGAAAGAAGAAATATTAATCGAGATTGTAGTTTCAAATGAGGCTGCAGCCAAAACTATTTTTGAAAACCAACAAAGCATTGAGCGTTTAAAGCAAACGCAAATAGAATTGACAAAGGCTCGCAAAGAGGGAACTATTACCGAAGAAGAATACAGTAAAAAAAGTACTGCAGTAAAGGTTGCCATTGATAGCCAGAAAGAATCCATACGTCAAAACGAAAAGGAATTAAGAAATAACATTAAAAGCCAAAAGGAAAACACGGATAGCTTGGCAGCAATGAGAGCGCAATTATCCAATAGTGTTAAAGAGTTTGATAATTTAAGTAAAGCTGAAAGGGAAAGCGCAAGAGGGCAAGAATTACAAAAGAGTATTGCAGATACCGTTGAACAATTAAACGAGGCAGAGCAGGCAACGGGACGCTTTCAGAGGCAAATAGGAAACTATCCCGAGGGAATGGGTAAGGCAGGGCAAGGAATAAATCAAGTTACTGGTTTTTTAGGAAAAATGTCCGACCAGGTTAGTGTTGTAAGTCCAAAATTAGGAGGTATGATTTCATCTTTCGGAGGTTTTGCAGCAAAGGCAAGCGGTGTTTCTGAAAGTGTTGCGGATATGAGTTCAAACATTTCGCAAAGTGGTGAGGCAATGGGTTCCATTGAGGGCTTTGCAGGAAAAGCATCTGGAAGTTTAGATAATTTAGCAACCACTTCTGGAACTGCAGCAAAGGCATCTACTGGAGCATTTAGTTCTATTGCCTCAGGTGCAAGGGCCTTAGGTACGGTATTTTTAACCCCTCCCATCATAATTATTGCAGCGGTTGTAGGTGCAATCGTTGCTGCTTTTGCATTATTGAAAAAAGGATTTAATCAAAATGATGAGGCAGCGGATAAATTAGAAAATGCAATGAGTATTTTGCAACCTATCTTTCACGCTGTTGGTGAACTAGCATCTTTTTTAGCTAATGCCATAGGAACATTAGTTGAATTTATGGCTGATGGAATTGCAACAATAGTTGATTTTACTGCAGGATTATTTGGTATTGAAACTGGAATGAGTGCTGCAGCCCAAGAGGCAAAAAATTTATTACAAGCTGAAAGGGATTTAGAGGATGCAGAAACTGAGTTTATAGTTACCGCTGCAGATAGAGCGTTAAAGAAATCAAAATTACTGGCAGATGTTGCTAATAAAGAAAAGTTTACTGCAGAACAAAGGATAGCTTTATTGAAAGATGCAAACGCATTGGATTTAAAAGATTTAGAAGACAAGAAAAAATTTGCAGATGAAAGCTTACGTATTATAGAGGCTAAGGCAAAAGCAGAAAATAAAGCAACACACGAAGTTGAATTAGAAATAGCAAACGCTAGAGCAAGACAATTAAATACTGAAAGGGAATACTTTGATGGATTAAAGGATCTTAATAAAAAATTAGCTGCAGCTGAAAATGAATTGGCAGCGGAACAAAAAGCTAATTATGAAAAGTGGAAACAGATACACGATGAAAAGTTAAGTAAGGAAAAGGCTGCTATCAGACAACTGGAGGATTTAGTTATCCAACAAATAAAAGATGATTTTCAACGTCAGATACAAGCAGAAGAAACTAAAACTAAACGTGCAAATGAAGATTTACTAATAAGATTAAATACAGAAAAGAATTTAACTGCAAAGGCAAGGCAGGCAATTAGTGATGCTATTATTGAGAATAATAATATACTAAACGATAAGGTAAATGAATTGACTGAAAAATCTCTGGAGGAAAACATTAAAAAAGAGATTGACGCCAAGACAAAGGAAAACGAGGCAAAATTACAGTTAGCAGAAAAGGGAAGTCAAGAAGAATTAAATATTAAGATTGCTAAACTTACTCTGCAACGTGATGCTCAATTATCAAATGATAATTTAACTAATGTAGAAAGATTAGCTATTGAGGATAAATATAATAAGGATTCACAAGCGTTAAATGATTCGTATTTAATATCAAGAGAACAAAGATTAATGGAGTCTTTTGATAAAGAGTTTAAATTAAGAATATTAAATGCTGAAAATAATAATATAGCTTTAGAGGAACAAAAAGCTATTGAATTAGAAAGCGCAATTTTAGAGGCTGAGAATTTAAAAAACTTAGATGCTGAAACAAAGGCAGCATTATACCAGACACAATTAGATTACGAAATTGCAATAGCAGAAAGCCAAAAGAAAATTATAATTGCACAAGAAAATGTTACTGCAGCGCAACTAACATCTTTAGTTTCTTTTAACGCAGCTATGACTAGTATAAGCCAGTCAATCGGAACAATTATAAGCAATTTAGCAGAAGATAGTTATGAGGCCGCACAATTTCAAAGGGCTTTAGCAATATTTAATATCGGGATTGCATTATCTGAATCAATTGCAGGTGTTACAAAAATGGCAGCGACTAAATCAGTTACTGTTTTTGATATGTTAGCAACTATTTTAGCAGGAACGGCATCTGTTGCATCTAGTATTGCAGGAGCAAAAAAAGCGTTTAACGAAAGCCCTATGCCTAAAAAACCTGCATTTGCATTTGGGGGGTTAGTTAGCGGACCTGGCAGCGGAACAAGTGATTCGATTGATGCTAAATTAAGCAATGGAGAAAGTGTTTTAAATGCAAATAGTACTGCAATGTTCTCGCCATTATTAAGTGCCTTAAACCAAGCAGGAGGCGGTGTAGGTTTCGGGCAACAACAAGTTAGTAATCAATTGCAGGGTGAAGAAATGTTAGCTAGAGCATTTGCAAAAGGAGCATCAATGATTCCTCCTAATGTATTAACTTTGAAAGAATTTCACGCTGCAAACGACAGATACGTTTCATTAAAAGAATTATAAGATGAGAATTTTTACAGACCCAAGCACAATGTATATTGAATATCCAGACAATTTAGTTTTTTCTGGAGATCTTAATAGAATTTCAATTACAAAAAATACAACTGCAACACACGTCGAGATATCCTATTACCTTGGCGGTTATGAGTATAAAGAGAATTTATATTTTTTTGCAGATAGTGTTATATTTTCACTTTCTGAAACATTAAATTTAATTTTCGATAGAACGGAGAATTCAGACTTCGGAACATCACAATCATTTTCTTTTACTATTAAGCTTTACAATAACACATCACTAATTGATACAGAAAGTTTTTCAATTAATACTGTTATATTAGGTAAGCGCAGAGTATTTGATTTATTAGGTAATGTCCCAAACATTAATACTTTTGATTTTGATAGCAGTTTAGGTTTAATGGATTTTACCTATTACTTTGAATACCTTAGTAATGTTTATGTAGTTTTGGATTCTGGAGAAGAATTTATTGATAATTACCAAGGTATTACAACTATTAGTTTAGGAGGATTTACAGAGCATATTAATTATATTATTTGGAGGGTTACAAACTATATGTTAAATGCTAATTTTCAATATTTAGGCGGAAATAATTTTTGGACGAACATAGATGATTTTCCTGCTTGCTCTAGTATTTTTGAAATCACTACGTCTAATAAAATGCAATTTACGATACCAGATGCAAGTTGTGGAACACAAATGGAGGTTAAATATATTGGACGTAATTTTGTAGAGGGACAACAATATACTGTATTAGTAAATATTGATGCTATTAACAACCCAAGTGGTAATACTATGTTCTTAAAGGTTGCCATTGGAGGAAACGAAAGTACTGCTATTAATACAACTGGCATATCCTCTGTTTCTGTTACTGCAGGACCAGGAGGATTGCTAAAATTAATTGGTTATATGGATGCAGATACTAGCGGTTACGGATCACACGGATTTAGTATTGTAAGCATAGTTGTTTCAGATACAATAGTTCATAGGATAGATTTAGATTATAACTGTAGTGGTGTTGGTGAAAAATTAAAAATAAGATTTAAAAATCGTTTTGGATTATGGAGATATTATTCAGTAACTAAAAAAACAGAAAACATCACATCAACTAAAGGGATTAGCTTATTATTTTCAGATAACAATTATACTGAATTAAATAATTTATTTACTGAGCAAGGAAAAGAGTATAATCAGTCAATACAAGTATTTAAAGAAAGTGTAAGCAAAGAGGTTGCTAATGATTTTAGTGATATTATTTATACAGATCACATACATTTGTTTGATAATATAAATGAGAATTGGCTGCCAGTAAAGGTTAATACAAATGCTTTTAATATTATTGAAAAAGAAAATTTATTTGATATATCTTTAAATTTATTACTACAATCAAACAATGAGTAAACTTTTATTTATAATAGACGGACAGAAAGTAGACATTGATAAAAGCATTGATTTTACTAGAATTTATAGGGGATTAGAAACAACAGATACAAAGAAAAATAATTATTCTTTGACTGTAAAATTTCCTTTTACATATAGAAATGATTTGATATTTAAACGTACAAATTCATTATCCTATAAATCTGATTTCCCTTACGAAACACATACTTGCGATGTTACTTCTAGTTCTGGAGTAATATTGATTAGTAAAGCTAATGTTAAATTATTGTCGACGACTGACTCTTACGAGTGCGCATTAACTTGGGATGATTTCGATTTCGTTGGTTCTATTATAAACAATCCTACAAAATTAGGAGTTTTTTTAAAAGACTTTCCGTTTGTTGAGTGGAATTACAACGACGTTGCGACTTACGACGAGGACAGTTATACAACGTTAAAAGCTAATACTTACGGATATTGTCGTTATACTCATTTTTACGGAAGCGACGAAAACCAACACTTTAACACTTATGCTCACCCTTTAGTAAATTTTAATTATTTACTCGGGTTAATTTTCGCAGAATACGGATTTAATTTAGACGTCCCAACAGTTAAAAACGATTTCTTACAAAAATTAATTATACGACCAAATAAAGAATTAGACATTTGCACAAATAATATTTTTGAGGCTCAGGTGCATTATACAACGGCTTATACGTCGTATATAAACGCTTTACAATTAGATTATAGGAGGAGCGCAGATTTAAGCCCTCTATCTCCTACATTTGGCAGGAATAGTTATTATTTCAAATCTTTTATGAGTAATTATGAGGGTGACGATGCGACGAATATCGACGACGGTTACGGAATGTTACCGCAGACAAAAAGATTTAAGGCTTATGCAAATACTTTCAACAATCAATTAGTTGTTACTGATTATGTAGTCACTACTGGCAGCACTCCAGATTTAGTAAGGTATCGTAACGGGGTTTTCACATTAATTCACTCGATAACTGGAAACGGAACATATACTTTTGACGCTCAGGATGGGGATTGGTTTTATTTTAAAATAATTGTTGCAGGCGATCAGTTTTTTAATTGCACAATAACAACTGCAATAGACGAAACGCTGACAACCCCTAATGAATTACATTTTCCGAGTTTATATCATATACCTACAAATATAGATTTGACCGTTGGGGAATTTGTCCGTGAGGCTTTAGACTTAACGTGCAGTCAATTAATTTACGACGTAAATAGTGATACTTATTATTTCAAAGATATACTAAACGAAAATTCTACTGCTTACGACATTACTGGAAAAATAACTTCTATAAAAGAGATAACATACGATACAAAATATGTTTATTCGAAATTAGCGCAGGAAAACTTTTTTAACTATTTAACTAAATTACCAATAGATGCTGACTACTCAGTACTCGCAAGTGATACAAGACTAATCCCAGAAAAAACATTTATCGACTCTAAATTTTCAACGTCGAGCACTCAAATAGGCGGTTATTACGACGGCTTTTGCATAGCACAAGAGCATAATTATGTTGCTGGCGATGAGTTTGTTTTATTTGTCGAGCAACCTTTACACTTACTTTGGAATGACTCAGTAAATAGCAAAATATTTTTCTCGAGTGATTTATTTATGGGAAATATATATTCTTTATTTTGGGAAAACTATTTTATCGATTTGCTTTCGTTGGTGCTTTCGGGGACTGTTAGGCTGTTAAAAGTTAATACCGAAATATCAGATATAGAATTTAAAAGAATTAATTTAAAGGGCTCTGTTTATATAAAAACTTACGGCAAATACTACGGCATAATCGAAGTAGCTAAAAACGGTGACTTTGCAGAATTCTTTTTATTAGAATTATACTAAAAGAAATACTTTTTGTAAAGTGATAAATTTGTCTGGTTGTATTTTGTAACACACTTGGCGTTATCACTCCAACCGTCCAACTGATAGGCAAAATGCTTTTTAGAAATATAAACGTTTAAGTTTTTACCAATATAGTGGTCTATTGGCTCCGTTCCGTTATAATCAATTATAGTTTGATAAGCCCTTTCGTTTACGATATAAAAATGGCAGCCTGCAAACTTTTGTATTTTGTTCCAGTATTTATCATCTGTATCAATTACTTTTCCAGAATAGCAGCCAAAAATCAATACATCAAAATCACTCGGTAAATTTTCAAGTAATTCATCAAAGTAAGGCTTAGAATTTTCTCGCAAACAGATATCATCTTCAATAATTAGAATGTTTTTTTGTTCCGTTTCATTTGCATACCTAATGCAGTTCTTATGGCTTTCTCTAATTGCCAATGTCGTGTTTTCTAAATTGCTTACGGCATTAGAAACTACAGTTTTAAATTCACCAAAAAATTTAGTCAGTTCCTTTCTGGAATGCTCTAAACGTTCTGTTCGTTTAGGAAGATTTATTAAGATTGAATTTATTTGCATTGAATTTTTTATTAAATACTTTGGCTTGTGCCATAGTTAGTTGGTAATTAGTTTCAGAATCCACTGTTTTTAGCGTATTGCTGCCATTGTCAACGTGATTTACTATTGAGGTAGGTATAAGTAGGTGCTCCACATTAATAGCCTTTAACTGTTCACAATATGCATCATCGGAACACCAAAAAGTGCAACAATCGTCAAGGCCTCCGAGTTTATCCCAAAGCTTTCTAGTAAAAACTATTGCCCAACCTGATAACTCTTTTGCTATTCCATAACCTACAACTGGCTCAGTAGTGGTAAACCATTGCCTTTGACTTTGTGATGTATGGCTGATAGGTGAGCAGGAAAATAGATCTTGTCCTTTGTAATGTTTTAGGATTTCTTCAAACCAGTTTTCATCAAAAATAACATCGTTATTAAACACTCCGATTAATTCGCTGCAGTTAAATAAAATTCCATAATTAGCAAATTGATTATAATTAAATGGAGCGATTATACTAATAGTTTTCACTCCTAAAAATTGGTTATAATCAATATCTGACACACTTTCAATTACAAGTATATTAAAGTTTTCTGAGCCTTTAGATGCCAGTAAGCTATTCAAACAATTAGCAGTTAGTTGGTAGTGCTTATCAGTTTTAGCATAGGATAAAATTACAATATCTATTTTCATCTTCTTTTGTTTTTTAAGTGTTGTTGGGTTTCTGTAGTGGATTGATGATAATTGTAATAGTACAATGTTTCACTTAAATTTAATTCCGTTTTGATTAATGGAGCCAATCTTTTACTGTAATCAGAATCCTCACCGTAAAGAATATCTTTGTACTTAACCTGGAGTGCCAGTTCTCGCTTAACACACATTATATGGTTTGGCAGCCTAAAATATCCGTCTGCAGTATTGAAATCAAATGAGTTTGCGATACTATAATGGCAGGGTTTGTACGGACCATTATTTAGTGAAACGTCAACAATAAAATTAATCACATCAACATTATTTTCGTCAATGGCCTTAACCAGTTGCGTAACATAATTTAGGCTTATTTTATCATCATCATCAATAAAAGTTATATAGTCACCTGCAGCTGCATCCACTAAATTATTCCTTTTTGTACCTAGCATCCGCTTTTTGTTGTCGTACAAATACAGTACCTCAACATCTTCTATCCCCTCTACTTGTCGATTTAATTCGTTTAATAATTCAATGGCTTTACCGTTGACAATTCTGGAGTGAACTCCGCAAACTAATACTGATAATTTCATAATCCAAAAATAGTAAATAATAGTATAAATTAGTATTTATTTTTACATCAAACTTAAAAAAAAAAGAAAATGGCAATTACTTTATGTGGCTCATTAGTGAGCGAAAATATTTCACCTAGTTGTGATAATCCGATTTTAACTGGCATTGAATCGGTTGGTATGATATTAAACCGTGACGATGTTGATTTTGCAAACGTTGTTAAAAACGGAACTCGCAAAAATGTTATTGAAACATTAGCAGTAAAGGTTGGCAAAAAAGCCTATTCTATTTATATCCCAAGCAACACGCCATTTAACGGTACAAAAATTTCGATGGCAACTGGAGTAAATTCGAACAAATTTAATTCAGAGGTTGCTTTTACCGTTTTAAATAATGATCCAGACGTAACGGCTGACATTATCGATGGTTTAGCAAACGGAACGTATGTTGTAGTTATCCAAAATAAATACAACAACACGGACAAAGCAAGTACTCCAAGTGATTCTGTTTTCCAAGTATTTGGATTTGAGAAAGGATTACGTGCAACTGCTATCGAGAACGATAAATATTCTGCAGATACTGACGGTGGTTGGTCTGTAGTATTAACGGAGGAATTGCACCCTAAAGCAGGACACTTCTTGTACGATACTGATTACGCTACAACTTTAGCAAAATTTGAGGCGTTAACAAACGTAGCAACTTCTTAGTGAACAACCAAGACATATTTGATAATCTGAAAGCCCTGCAATTAAGGGCTTTTAGTTTATCTAAGCAGGACAAGAAAGATATTGAAAATTTATCATTAGATTTGAAAATTGATTTTGTAAAGCGAAAAAATTGTCAGAATTGTTATGCCGACCAAATAATTAGATTACTGATTGAGGTTAAAAAAAGCCTTATTGTAGTTGAAAATTTAAACTGCCAGTATATGGTTATCGGTGACAAAGACGTTACAATAAGAGGCAAAAGAATAAACAATAACACTATTACAGATGAGTTAGCGGAATGGCTTATTAGAGTTTATCCGTATCACTCGAAATACATTAAAAGAAAATGAGTTTTATTTTTGGATATGCAACGGGGATAGCTACAGTAATTGTAGCTTTAGTTATTTTAGTGGTAATCGGTAAAGCAAAACAAAGTTATGACAATTCTAAGCATAAGTGATTTAAAAAATTTAATGGACGTTTCTTTTCACAAAAGGGACGAAACAATAACTGCAGCCATCGAGGCCGTTGAAATGTCGTATGTAAAAAAATATTTTAAAGAGGAAGTTTATACTTTCATTTTAAAAAATACTATTGCATCACCAAGCAACACGTTTGCGGATTTAATTGTTGACGGTGGTTTTTATGAGGACGAGGACGGTAAAGAATATTACATTAATGGATTAAATAAAACGATTGCACTATTAGCTTATTGTGATTTATTAATTAATCAAACTGTAGTAACCAGGTTTGGAGCAGTAAATAAAAATGATAGCTATTCATTTAAACCAGATTTTTCCAGTATATTAGAGCAGGTTAGTAGATACAGAAAAACTGCTTTATTATACCTGCAGGATATTGATACTATGCTTAGAGTTTACAACATCACTCCAAGCGACACGGATATTACAGATTTATTAACTGCTTACCGTTTAGAATGTGTAGGTAAAATTGAGGGAATTTTGAACGAATGGATATAGGTTTCGGAAAATATAAGATAAGTATTAGAAATACCAATACTGCAATAGTATCTGGAGATTCTAAGGCATTAATAGTTGGAGGCAATATGTTTGGCAATCTAAACTTATTGACTAATTACAAATTTGCAGATGTAATTTTATACCAATTAATCCAGAAGATTATTGATGCAATGAGTGGTATTGTTTGGACGATGCAAGGGACTGAATTAACATTGCTGCAGGCTAATCTAAAAATCATTTTTGAAAAGAATTTTGGAGACTTTTACAAGGCCTTATACTTTAATGGTATGGCAGTATTCGTTGTAAATTTTGATACACAACACGTCAAGCTATTAAAGGAAAACAAGTATAAAATAGAAACAGACGGCTCAATAACTTTAGATAAAGAATTTGAGGGTTACCGTGTTTTTGTTACCTATTCGGAAACCTATAAAATGTTTGGCAAAACAGATTACGAAACTTGTAAGGATATGTATTTGCATATTGATAATTTGATGAATGCAATAAATTGCACTACTGAAAATTTAGGTGCAATGGGTATTTTAAGTCCCGAAAGTGTATCTGGAGTGATGACGAATTTAGGGGATAAGGAACGAGAAAAGCTACAAACTGAATGGCGAGAAAAGTATGGTTTAAAGGTTGGCAAGTGGTCAATCCTAATGACACAAACCCCAACTAAATTCCAACAAATTAATTTACCGATCAAAGATTTAGAACTAACACAAAAATTAGAGAATGCAGTTAAGATTCTGGCAGGCTATCACAAAGTACCTTATGAATTGGTTGCACTATCGGGACAAAGCACCTATGCAAATAGAAAAGAGGCAATGAATGAATTAATCGATTTAACCTGCAAAGCTTATGCGAATAAATTATTTGATATTGCCAGTCAGATTTTCTTTACAAAACCTATTAAAGTAAATTACATATTTGAAAAAATAATCACAAACAATGGAACAACTATTTAAAATAAACAACGCAACCACTTACAAATTTGATAAAGTAGGTGAAGATGCAACAACTTTGAAATATATCATCAAAGGTGATGTGTCGCATTATGGAGTTAGAAATGAGAATTACGAAATAGACAACAAAGGTTGTTTTTCTAAGCATTTAAAAAAGGTGAAAGAAAATAATTCTGCTATTCCATTGGTATTAAACCACAACGATTCGGATGCTGAAACTATTGGTAAATTTGTCGAGTTTGAGGACGGAGATACTTACCTATGGGGTTCTGCAGAATTGGTAAAAACTCCTTATATAATTAATGAGGTTGTTCCAAAGATTGAGGCAGGAATTTATCCGTGCTTTAGTACTTACGGTTGGGCAACACAAGGCAGTTGGAATAATGAGAAAGAGGCTTTTATTGTGGACGAGGCGGTTTTAATGAATGTATCTCTGGTTTCGCAAGGCGCTGACTTAAGAGCAAAAGCAACTTTGCAGCAACTTAAAAACAAATTTGAGGTTAAAGAAACCACAAAAAAAACTTTTATTTTTAATTTTAAATAAAAGTATAAATTAGTATTTATTTTTACGACAATTAAAAACATAAAAACAACAATAATGAAAAAAAATACAAAACTTGTTGCACTTTTTAAAGAATTAAAAAACTCTTTAAGTGCTGAAACCAAAACAGAAGTTATGGCAGCATTTGAGGCAGCTATTGCAGAGGCAGAATCAGCAGAGGCTGAGGTTACTAAAGATGATTTAATCACATTAGTAGAATCTAAACTTGCAGGATTAGCAACTGTAGAACAAATGGCTGAAATGCAAAATATGATTAACAACAAATTCACTATGAAAAACCAAACTGAATATTTAAAAACTAAAAAATCTTTAACGGATTTTTACAACGTAATTAAAAACTCGAGTCGTGATACTTACAAAGAGAATTGGGCTAAGGTTTGTAAAACAGAAATCAAAAACGACATCGACCCAGACGGCGTTTTATTACCTGCAGCGATCACAACTGCAATTATTGATAACATCAATAAGGCAGGAACATTATTTTCTTTGTTAAACAAAACTGGTTTAAAATCTATCAAGGTTCCAGTAAACACTTTAGCAGAAGATGCAACAACTGGTCGTGCAGGTCGCCATACAAAAGGAACTACAAAGGACGCACAAGTTTGGGATTTAGCACCAAAAACAATTTTAGCGCAAGCAATTTTCAAATTGTTGCCAGTTGATTACGAAACTTTACGCCAGGTTGAAGATGAGGCTGCTTTAGTTCGTTACATCGTTGCTGAGTTAACAAACTTTTGGACTAAAGAAGTTGAAATGGCAATTTTAGTTGGGGACGGACGTTCGACTTCTGATTCTCGTCACATCACTTCTTTTGAAACTATTGCGGTTTCAGCATCAACGGATTACATTACAGTTGTGGATAACACGGCATCCCCTGCAGTTCCTACAATGGAATTAGTACGTGAGGCAGTAGACTCTATCGAGTCTGAGGGACGTTTAGTATTAGTAATGTCAAAACAAAATAAGACTTTATTAGCCAAGCATATTTACGCAACTGGAGGTACAACTCGTTACGCAAGTGATGCTGAGTTAGCAGGTCAATTAGGTGTTGATGAAATTATTATTAACAAACACGTAAACGCAGCGAATGGCGCTTTAGCTATTGTGTTGGACGTTGATGCTTACAATGTTGTAGGTGATACTACTCCAGAACAAATCAATCAATACGACATCTATAAAAACCAAAATGTTTTCGAATTAGTTGGTTTAGCAGGAGGTGGTTTAGTAAGATTGAAATCTGCAGCGGTTGTGAAACCATAAAAATTAATTACAAATTTTTACCTAGAAAGGGTGGGTTAACGCTCACCCTTTTTTATTAAGATGAAAATAACTAAGACTACAAAACTATCTGAGTGTTCAAGTATCATCACGCAAGATGATATAAATACGATTGAAAGTAAAGTGGATGATAGTTATATAAAAAAGTTTCCTAGCATAGTAAACAATACCGTTGGTGAATTCATAATGTTATTAAGAGGGGACCAGGAATATTTAAAGGAATTCTTTTTGAAAAACGAAAACGATATTACTGTTTACGAATATTGCGCAAAACTAAAGCATCTAAAAAAGGAAATAACTAAGGTTTCAGACCACTTAAAAAATTTAAGTATCAAACAGACGGTAAACGAGATTGAGGCTGCCAAAGGTGTCCTTTTCCCCTCTTTCGAGGAAAATATTTTGATATACTGCCAACAAAAGTTCTTTCTTAATTCGATAAGACAAGCGGAAGAAATTTTACTATGTGATTTTCTTTTGCTGAAAAAAAATGATATGGCAAATATTAAATTTGAAAAGAATTTAAGAAAAATAACCGAACCAAAATTTAAAAAATGAGTTTCTACGATAAAATAAAAACGATTGCCAGTACAATGTCTGGTTACAATGTTATTGTTGACACTTCAAACGGTGCAAATGTAGAATTTGATAGGTTGGAAATGCCTGCAATTTTAATTCTTATTCAACAATCTGGAACATACAACACGGCAAACTCACACTATAGAGATTCATCAAATGTAAGAATTGTTATTTTTAATAAAATACCTCAAGGTTTTAAGAGTACTGATATTGATACGATTAAAGAAACTCTAAAAGAGGATTTGGTAAGATTGCACCACAAGATCAGATACAATTTTGATTTCAAAATAAATTCAATCAATCTGAATTACGATTTAGTTTACGATGAATACGATGCTAATTTATTTGGTGTTGTAATGAATGATGTAATAACTGAACGTGTTGGATTAAATTTAGCGTGCTTTAATACGCCACAACCACAACAATTCACTGTTGAAATAAAGGACCAGGACGGCAATATAATAGAAACTTTTACATCAAGCGGTGAATACTTTGTTACTTTATTCAGCGGCGTAAGTGATACAATTACAAATAATGTTACAACAATTTTAGACGATATAATATAATGGGAATAGTTAATGGCAGCCTACAATTAGGTTATAAAGATAATGCTTGGTTTACAGCCAATGCTAGTTTAGTTTTATTAGTAGGTCAAATAGTTTATTTAGAACAAACGGGCACTTATAAAATAGGTAATGGCGTAACGGCTTTAAGTGCTTTATCTTTTTTAGGCGGTGGTAGTGGCTCTGGCGTTCAATCAGTAAGCGGTACAAACGTAGATAATACTGATCCTTTGAATCCAATAGTATTAGAGCAAACAACAATAGCTGGTGAAACTATTGAAACACAAAACAATAAAGGTCAAGCAAATGGATACGTAGAATTAGATGGCTCGAATAGGATTCTATTCCCTGCTCAGGCAAACCCTAGTGTAAAATCAATTATCAGAAATATTAATGCTACTTCTAGAAATTATATATTTCCAGATTCAAACGGAACGGTGGCATTAACTACTGATATACCCAGTATTGCTGGATTAATTAAAGTAATTGCAAAAGATATAGCAACAAGTTCAGCTTTAACTGGAACAACTGCAATAACATTACTTAGGTCAATTTTGATTCCTGCTAATACATTTACAACGGGCGATGTTTGCCGAATATTTAATAGGTCAATTAGAAGTACTGCAACAGGTTCAGCTACAAATTACATTTATATAAATACAAGTGCTAGTCTATCTGGAGCTACTTTAGTTGGAACGCAAACAGCGGGGAGTCGTTTTTACGGTATGGAACGTAATTTATATATAAAGTCTTCAACAGTTAGTGAAACTGTTGATACTTCTACTTCAGTAAGTGGTGATTCGGTTGCGGTACAACCAGTGGCAAACTCAAATCTTAATATAGATTGGACTGTAAATCAATATATCATTCATG
>Ga0315909_10001529_pt1 | contig 31128 bp, 44 predicted proteins | sample LakEriMetagenome_11_FD_203527 | JGI IMG/M metagenome (GOLD analysis project Ga0315909, IMG submission 203527) | Freshwater fungal communities from buoy surface, Lake Erie, Ohio, United States - Buoy 2 MA125 | ecosystem: Environmental > Aquatic > Freshwater > Lake | place: USA: Lake Erie, Ohio... | reverse complement strand
CAGGCCCTAGGTTGGTCGTTGGGGTGGGGCTTCGGCTCCACCCCAGCAGCGAGCCTAGGCTCGATTCGGCAAAGTCAACCAAGGAGTAAAAATGCCGAGCAGCATCATCGACAACGACGTGGACATCGTGTTCTACGAGTTCGCGGCGCAGGGGTCCCTGCACTACGGCCTGCTGATGTTTAAGCAGGCGCAGGAGTGGTGGGGCACGTGGGCCTTCCGGAACGACCCCAGCCTCACCATGGCCATGGCCAAGGCCAACGCGCTCTCGCGTCACGCCAAGGACTACATGCACGGCGCGGCGTATACCGTCCGGCTCCTGATCAACTCGTACCCCGAGGACGCCGACAGCCTGCCCGCGTGGCAGTCGCTCAAGAGCCGCGCCTTGGAGGCGATGGCCGAGGTCAACGACTTCAGGCGGGAGATGGACATCTGGGCCGAGAAGCACGTGCCCGACCTCAGCGAGTACACGGCGAAGGCGCACGTCCAGTGGATGGCCCTGCTGTCCGACCGTTCGTTCTACACGAAGGAGATCTAGTCGATGGACCGAATGACCAACATCAACGGGGACAGGTTGTACCTGACCAACATGCGTCGGCTCGCTGCCGTCCGTAAGGCTGGACGGGTCAGCGGGGAGCAGTGCCTTGGCGAGTGGATCGCTGAGCAGTACACGGCGATGCACACCAAGGGCACTCCCTTGCGCGACTTCTACGAGTACATCGGTGGCGAGTTGCAGTCTTGCTACGGTGCTTGGGAGTACGTGCACTGTGGCGAGTCCGAGACTGCCTACGGCGTTGACTGGACGTGCAACGACGAGGATGCCGTTGGCACGTGGGCTGGCTGGTACTACCTGAGGATGCAGGGGTACGACGTGCCTGCCACGCCCGACTACGACGCCATCTGCGACAGACTTGGCCCTGCTGGCGAGAATATTGCCGCCGAGGTCTATGAAGTCGTGATTGACTCCGTGGACTACGTGAAGGAGAACGGCGTCCGGATGTAGCAGCACGTCCTAGGCACGACGTTAAACTGCCTCTATGCCATAAAGCCCGAAAGGATAAGAAATGGGCAAGGGAATGCAGCAGTATTACGTTAACGGCTACGAGCGCACCGAGCGCTACGGCGGACCGCAGGAGGGGGGCTGGTGGTACTCCGTGTATCGGTTTGTGCACACCAACCTTATCACTCCCAACGAGCAGGCCGCCAGATCGCGGTCGTGGTATCTGCACGACATGCTCGAGGACATGAAGGGCGAGCGGTGGCACGTCCCAATGATCCCCGACAATGACGACGGCGACTACGATCACATGGTGTCGGTGTCGTATGAGGCCCTCGTCTACCGCGTCGAGACTCACCCCGGCGAGGACTACAACACTCACCCTGGCGAATGGTGGTAGCATGGATGCGGTAGATGCGGCGTGGAAGTATTGGGAGATCGACAGGAAGTGGACCGCCAGCATTTGGGGTTACGGCCTGTGCATCACCCAGTTAGAGGAATCCGGTCAGTTCCGGTACACCCTCTTCGAGCCGACGGATGAGGACAACATGCAGCCTCTCCGATTCGGCTACTGCGCTACTCTCGAGTCTGCGAAGGCGCAGTCCGAGCAGTGGGCGCTTACTTACGTCCTGTATGACTAGCGTACGAAAGGAGAACAAAATGTACGCTGTTTGGTATGCCGCTGCGGGCTGTCTGCCCGATTCTGACCTCCCCGAGTTCGTCGGCTCATTCGCGGCCTGCGAGGCTTGGATCGAGGAGAACATCGAGGAGTTCCGCCAGTTTGAGGGGACTCACAATACCTACCAGTTGACCATCGAGCCTTACGAGGACGAGATGGCGGCTGCAGCGTAGGGAACGCTGCTTTGGGGGCTGGGGCCTCGTGCCTCAGCCTCCATGGGAGCATTCGCTCCATTAGCCAAAAACGACCAAGGAGTAATTCCATGGCTATCAAGACCACCAAGACCGCTGCCAAGACCGTCACCAAGAAGCCGGTCGCCGGTAAGAAGATCAACCTCGACCGCTTCGCGGCTCCGCCCAAGCCGATCGAGGACCCCGAGTCGATGAAGCAGGAGGACTACGGCTACGTCGACGGCAAGGGCAACTTCCGGTACTGGCAGGGTTGGGACGCCAAGTACAAGCGCTTCCTGATGGGGGTGAGCCGTCAGCACCCGCAGACGAAGGACAGCAAGAAGGCCGAGTCCATCCTGATCGAGAAGGGTTGGTCCACGGCTGAGAACGAGGCTAAGCAGCGGGAGAAGGTGGCCCGCCGCACGGCCAAGGCGTAGGCCAGTTTCAGGGCAGGGGTGGTGCGATCGCCTCTGCCCTGATGCGGGCCGCGTTCTGCGGTTCGGTAAAACCAAAATAGGAGATGTGATATGTCTTTCACCCACGACACCCTGATCAACGCCCTGCGCGACGTCATCCGTGAGGAGGTCAGGACCCTCGCGGTTGAGATCGTCCGTGACGAGTCGTCGGACTTCGCGATCGAGTTGACTCGCCAGATCGAGATGCTGATCGAGTCGAACGGCACGATCACCTCGATGGAGGACTGGTCCAGCCGGATCGGATCGGTCGAGGACACGCTGACCGACCACGACCGTCAGATCGGCAACATCGAGGACGAGTTGCCCGACACGACTGAGATCGAGCGCAGGCTCGACGACCTCGAGTCGCTTGTCAGCGAGAACGACGTCGACGACATCGTGAGCGACGTCAACGTGCTGAAGGAGCGCACCGACAGGCTGAAGAACGCCATGATCGGGATCAGCGACGCCACCGACGGTCTGAATTACGTCTAGTCGTCCCGCCCTGAGCATGGCGTAAAAAGGCTCACTTTCATTCCATAGCCGAAAGGAACACAAATGGCTGATGACGCATGCACCCTCTCCACTGACGAGATGCAGGAGGAGATGGACTATAACGGGGCCGTCTGGACCCACACCTACTACGGGCGTGGGTTCCGTCCCTCCAACGCGGAGATGATCGCCAACATCAGGGCGGCGTTCAACTTCGCCAAGGCGTTCGGTGGCGAGATCTACTTCGTCGTCGACGAGGACGCCGGGTTCGCGGCCAAGGACGCCCCCGGCGACCCCGAGGGTCGGATCATGGACCAGCCCGAGGACTACCTTGGGTTCGACCAGCCGATCGAGGACGAGCGCATGGCGTTCCTCGTCTACTGGGAGAACTACGGGTTTGCCTCCGATCTGCCGGAGGACTACCTGCTGCGCGACGAGATCGCTGAGATCGTCGGCATCGACCCGAGGCACCTGACGGAGCCTCAGTAGCATCCGGTCCTGAGCATGACCCTAAAAGGCTCACACTAATCCATCCTACCTAGGAGAAATGATGGCTATCAACAATCAGGCGAACATTCTCGACCCTCACGCTACCAAGAATGTCGGTGGCTCGTGGGTGGTCGTCGTGACGTGGGACGAGCCTGAGGCTGGCGTCTGCGTCATGGGTCCCTACAAGACGCACATCGAGGCCCGCTTCGCGTGCACCGAGAATGAGGACTGGCTCGAGCAGTTCGCCGTCCCCGGCTACGAGGACGACGACCCCATGGTTGTCACCGATGACGTGACCTTCACTATCGCCCTGTGTGGCGAGCCTTACCTCACCTAGACGAAAGGATCTACTGATGATCACTGACAAGTACCCCGTGCTGGACGATGTTGCGGGAGAGGATTACTTCCACTTCCGCACTCGTCCGGAATTCAGGTACGGCGACCGCCAGTTTGCCATGGCTTGGGAGGTTGCGCCAAGCGATGACCGTGACGGCGACTGGCGCGTTCACGTGTACGAGATTGCCACCGACACGGACGGCAATTTCATCGAGCGTGGGGAGATGGATTCCCGCCACGAGTTCCCGAGTCTGGGAGCAGCAATCCGGTTTGTGTTCAATCACAGGCCAGACAACCGATAGCCGAAAGGACAAACCATGGCTAACAAGAACGAGATCATCCGCGACGCTGCGAACGACGTCTTCATCACCGTCGATCGCTCCACCGCTTGGCCTATCGACTCCGACGGGGAGGTGACGTGGCCGGACTCCGAGGCGTTCACCACCGCGATGCGTGTGGCCAACGCCGAGGCCAACGCGGTGTGGGACGAGGAGTTGGACCCGCACGAGCGCAAGATCGTCTGCGTGCTGGCTGTGTCCTACTGGATGCAGCGCATCGCCGCTGAGATGGCCGGGGATGGCGACCTCGAGACTTTCTTCGCCGCTTCTGAGGGCTAGGACGTTCATGGGGTGGGGTCACCTAGGCCCCACCCCTCGCCCTACCATCCTGTGAACAAGGAGATACCAATGAGTGAGAGAGAGATGGTTAGCCACTACCGTGAGTGGAACATTCGGTACACGCCGGGTGGCCAGTACGCCGACATCTACTACGGCGGCTCTACCTGTGTGGACTGCATCAACTACATCCACGGCGACGGCACCCGCACTGCGCCGGACATGGCACGGCTGAGGACCGACTTGAAGGAGTGGGTCGACGAGAATGGCGAGTTCTACATCGAAGCCGTCGTCAACTACTGCTAGGAGGAGAAATGCCCGTCCTGAGTACGACGTTAAACTGCTCACCCTATCGAATCCAAGAAAGGATAGAAATGCCTAACGTGCGGAAGCAGATGCGCCCCTTCCTGACAGAGGCGAACGCGCAGGACAACCGGTACGTCTTTGAGACTGAGCCGATGTACGACGTCATTCTCAGCAAGTGGACGTACAAGCGCTGGTTCATCGACTACGACGACCAGTACTGGAACGGCATCGGTGCGTTCCGCGTGGTCGGTTCGTGGATCGACTGCAAGGAGGATGGCACGTTCATCCAGACCGGCGAGTTGTACGAGCCGACGCACTTCGACTCTCTGGAGGAGGCGTTGGAGAACATCACCATCGAGGTTGAGTCCTACATCTAAGGAGAAATATGACCGATCTTCATTATTTGCCTGCCCAGCAGGTAGAGCGTAGTTTCCCTGAGCGCCTTACTATCAGGGGTGACGACGTAGACACCATGTGTGAACTGCTGAAGTTGATCGTTGACAATGTTCCTGTCACCGATGCGCAGTTCAATCTGATCGACCGGGTTATGAAGGCCACGGGTCGTTGGGGGCATGACGAGTGGGCAGAGCCACTCGAGGACTAGGGAATACGGGGGCGGGGCTTCGGCCCCGTCCCCACCCTTAGTGTCTCCAGCGCCGCATAGTAGTAGGTAATCGCGGCAGAATTGCAGCGGTTTTCCTGCTCTGAACAAGTTTGCCATTTCTCTGTGGTGAATGCCAGAGATCTGGCCTCCCGTGCCTGCTGTATGTTGGATTCAGCAGCCCGAACAAACATCTTTGCCTGACGATTCATAGGCAGAGATCATAGCAGACGAATTTGGCTGACCCCACGTGCCAAAGTAAAAGGAGGAGGAGAATTTGTGTCTTCATAACAAAATACATAAATATTGGTTACTTGTGTGACGCCCGTAAATATGGGGGAGGGGAGGAAAGTATATCGAAACGGGACCAACAAATATTGGCAAATTCTGCTAACGCTTGTCAAACCTTGTTAGGTGCACCTGTGGGACTCATAACGCTTATCAAAGTTTATGATATTGAGGCCACACGTGGTTACTAGTTCTCGTCGGGGGACGAGGACCTCTCTTTTTTCTCATGTGAACAGGGAGAGCGGCGGGGGACCCCAAAGAAGGGATCCCCCGCGCCCGTCTACCTTAGGCGGAACCGCATCCCCAACCGGACCAACCATAAGTAATGGGGAAGGAAGCCACAGCAATAGCGATCTGCTCCTGCTTAGTCGCTCCTTCCGATACCCAACGGTAGCCAGTCGCCCTCTGACCATAACCGTAGGTTTGCCTGTACATGCCAAGCCCACCGATGTAGGAACCATGGGGATAATGATTCCAGTTGCCACCGGTTTCACAAGCGGCTACTCGTTCGGCCTTCCGCCATTGGGCCATCCCGATTCGATCCTGAATCTCCTTGACCGAGGGGTTAGGGGGCCACTTCATGTTCGCCCTGCGCTGATTCTCGCGATAAACCTTAATACAGCGCTTCTTGTTTGTCCCCTCATGCGCGTGACAGGGACGTTTGTCTGTCGCCGTATTTCCGGCCCTATTCTGGGTACTCCCCCCGTTTCCGGTGTTTCCCCCTCCACCCTTCTGAAGTACCACTCTCTCGTGCTTCTTCTGGGTGTTCTCTGTTACTGCTCCTGCCTGACCTACTACTAGTACGCTTCCCGTAACAAAAAGAAGGGAAAGTACTTTTGACATTCTCTTTGTTCCTACGTTCACTCAACTACTTCCTTCTCGTTTACATGAATACGGAGGCCCTTATGCCGCGACCACCGCCTTCTAGGGTTTGGAACCCCCTAGGAACATCCCATCCAAGCACACGGGTTCCCCTACGAACCCCCTTCTGGACTCCCTATCGCCCTCCCCCCTTTGGGGGAGACACTTACACCCTTTTCCAGAAAGGACTTTTTCATGCCTAATCTTGCCGCGCAGCGACGTTCCAATCTCTTCTACTACGCCGCCGCCAAAACATCTTGGTCTTGCCCGCGTCTGAGTAAGACGTTCTTCAAGGCCGCAGACGTTCAGTTCTTCGTCTACATCGACTCCGTATTCCCCAAGCGAAAGGACAAGTCATGACTACCATCTCACGCGATTCGTTTGCCCGCCAGACTCTTATGCGGGACTTTGAGTGGTCGCCACCCACCAGCGGTTGCACTTGGTGTGGTGAGTTCCTGTTCACCCCTGCCAAGATCAACTACCTCTGGAAGTACACGGTCGAACACGACGGCGGCGGCTTTGGGCCAATTGCCGTCCTTAGCGGACGCTTCTGCTCCGACGACTGCTTGTTCTCTTACCACGACCTGCCTGAGTTTCAGGATAACTACCACACGATCTAGGAGGAAGTTATGAATAACGATAAAGTTGAAATCACAATAAGCAGACAAGCGATGCAAGTGGTCGCGGCGATGCTCGACGAAAACGTGCCGAACGAACGGATCTTTGCGGATCCGGAGGTTTGGCAGGAAGTTGCCAAGTTGTTTCCGCCTGCGATGGGCGTTAGGCGAGTCTTTACCGGAGATTTGGACGACAATTTCGACGTCGAAAGTTACCTTAGGTGGGAAGACCACGAGGAGGAAGTATGAACAAGCGAATTGATCCTACCGTCCCGGCTGAGTCCAGAACAGTTATCCTTACGCGAATGCGGTTTGGCAAGGACGACTGGTGGCAGTTTTACGACGAAGGCGAAAAGGGGCACCAAGTTTGTCGCATGGAATGGGACGGGATTCCCGGCCATGACGTTTGGGTGCCAGATGGATGGGTGGACGTTCCTCGCACAGCCACAGACGAAGAGCGTGACGAGTTGTACAGGCAGTACGTCGAGAAGATTTACAACGGCATCGACGCCAATACCAACTAAGGAGCATAAAATGACTATCGACGAAGCAATCCGTGTGGTTTCCATCGTGGCGCTTGCCGATCACCAGCACCGCCGCCACGACTCTTTTTACGAAGAAGATCTCAAATTCCCGGCATTGCTGACGCTGGACGAGATAATCGAGAGCGCGGAGATTCTGGGCACGGCTGACAATTTGGAGGTGAATCCCAAGTATTACGACCACCCTGAGAACTGGATTATCGACGTCACCTATTCCGACCGTGGTTGGAAAGCGAGGTATGAAGTTGGGCCGAGGACGCCCCAGCCTATCTGCTGGGCAGATTGACACGCAGCACCGCATAGACTAAAATACATATGGGTAGTACGACCTAACCGAAATAGAAAGGTTACTATCTTGATCACATGGGATGAACACCGAAGCAAGTACGGCGAACTCGGATTCCTAGCGTCACGTTTGTGGCGCAAGCAGCGATATCACATCTACATCGCCTTTGACGACGAGACACGCGCTGGTGACGCTTGGCACTGGTCGATCAGCGAATTTCCGGCTGAATCGAACAACTGGAAGGATTCGGTCCTGCTGGTCAAGGGTACCGCGTCCAGCCTGTACATCGCCAAGGTTGCGTGCGAGTGGTTCTTTATCGACAAAATTTCAAGCGAGAGCAGTCAGGAACGCCCCCGGCTTGTGGTAATTGAGAACAACATCAAGAAAGGAATCTGAATGACTACCATCACGATTCAGTTTGAAGTTCCCGAGAAGTTGGCACGGGACATCATCATCACGGCTTGCGAGGGTGGCATCGGCTACTGGTCGCAGTTGGAGACTTACGACGGTCCGGCTATCGACGACAACAAGCCCGGTGCCCTGCCTCTTCGCATTCGCGAGATTGAGGAGGAGGGTTGGGACGAGGCTACGACTACCTACGGCCCTTGGAAGGAGTTGGGCGTTCAGCAGGTGGTCGACGGTCTGGCCAAGATGATTCAGGAGTGGCCTGACAGCAAGATCACACAGCGAATGGTTCAGGCCATCGCCAACTACGACTCTGGTAACTACGACTACGACGCTGGTGACGCCGATTGCGTCATTCAGTACGCCATCCTTGGCGAAGTCGTCTACGGTTAGGAGGACAAATGAGCACCAACAACATTCTTGCACGGGATATCGAAAACGCAACAATCCGGCTCGGAAAGTTGCTCAATCAGCCCGACGCCGACCTCAATCAGATAAGGATTGAGTGCGACACGCTCTCACAACTGGCCAAGAAGTTCATCCCAGAGGAAACTGAGGATTTGGGCGCGACACAGAACCCGGTCCTCATGTACGACGCGACGGTAACGCTCGAATTCCTGCCAGACGGCGAGCAGGTGCTAAGGGTTGCCCTCGCTGACCAGACGGAGCCTGTGCTTATCAATAAGCGGGGCGACGAGTCGTTTGAGGGTGACGAGTGGCAGCACCACACCAACCTTGCCAACAAGTGGCTTCAGATCGACTACCACATCACGACACATAAGGAGGACTGATGTTCAAATGGATCTACATCGGTGACGACAGCGGGGTTTGGGTCGGCACGTCTGAGCGAGGGGCAGTTACCGCTGGCATCGGCCACTACCCAGATTCCGACTTCAAGTATCGCTACAGCATCGCCGCACCCGACCCCGAATGGCCGGACGGTCCCTACAAGACAGTCATGCAGGGCACGCGTCCCACGCTGTACATGTGTCAGGAAGCGGCTGAGATGGCTGCCCGCAAGTACATCCGAGAGAAAGGACTGTAGTGCCTAAGTACAACGTTCCATTAAAGATAGACCTGTCGGGACCAGATGGCAACGCGTTTGTCATTCTTGGTCGCGTGCGCAGCATCCTGCGTCAGATTGGTGCCAGCGATGAAGAAATCGCGGCTTATCGCGCACAGGCTACCAGCGGTGACTACGACAACCTTCTGGCCGTGACTGCCGAATGGGTTGACTTTCAGCCAGAAGACGACGATTGGGAGGACGAGGACGATGAGTAACATGCAGAGATTTATGGGAATTCTCTATTGCGTGGACGTGGACGACGCGTGCATGACTCACGGCCCTGACCCCAAAACGCTCTACCAACTGAGCGACATATATAAGAAGATAAATCCCGAAGCCACTATCACCCTAAGGGCGGTTGTACGACCCTCAGAAATTCAGCGCATCGCTGGGATTGACACGCCGTTCGCGGTGTGATTGAATACAGGGGTAGGCCAATCCCACCTAGAAAGGCCCGTATGACGAACAATGACATGCTATACCATCTGTATCGCGGTGAGTTCGATGATGTGGTCGATCAAATCATCGCCGCAGCGAAGCAGCGCCTTCGCCTAGCGACAATTGACCGACTCGACATTATGAAGAAGGGTGACACGGTAGTTTTCAATGCAACTGTGAATCCCAAGTCGTTGGTTGGTTCTACTGCCGAAGTGATTCGCGTTGGCAAGGATGTGGTTCGAGTTCGACTCGACTACGACTGCGACCGTGATTTCACTTCCGGTACCACCGTGGAAGTTCCTGCTTCCACGCTGCAGTTCGCATAGCAGATACTTGACACGCCGCACCCGGTGTGTTTTAATTCCAAATAGACAGCAATCCAATAGCGAAAGGTAAGAAATGCCCGCTACCATCAAGACCACCAAGACCACTTCCAAGACGCCCGCCAAGAAGGCACCGGCCAAGAAGGCAGCGACGAAGACCACCACTCCGAGGGTCGCAAAGGAGAAGTTCGTCGCGCCGCCCAAGCCGACGACCGACCCGACCGGCATCAACCGCAAGGACTACGGTTACACCACGCCGACCGGCAAGTTCCGCTTCTGGCAGGGCTACGACGCCAAGTTCAAGAAGAACCTCATGGCGATCAGCCGTTCCCTGCCTGAGTCGGACCTGAGCAACGAGGCCCGCAAGATCCTCGTGGACAACGGCTGGTCGACGATGGAGCGCGAGGAGGCGATGGTCGCTCTCGCCCAGCAGAAGGCCGACCGCGCCAGCGCTCGCATTCAGGCCAAGGCCGACAAGGCGAAGGCTAAGGCTACCAAGGAGGCCATTAAGGAGACGGTTGAGGCCGACTCCGACGACGCCTAGTTCATAACGTAAGCCACATTTGGGGGGCCGAAAGGCCCCTCAATTGTATCCCGAAAGGAAAGCAAATGTCTTGGGAGAAGTTGGCAGGTCCGATGCACGAGTACAAGATTTCCCCCGACGTGGTTCTGTACGTGACCACGCGAGAGGGAAATTGGCACCGCTTCGGCTACGATTCGCCGGACTGGTGGTGGCGTATCGATATGCAAGGAGAGCCGGTGCGCATGGGTGTCGTCGACGAGAGGGTGGACGACGTGGAATCCGCTTTTGAAGAGGCCAAGCGGCAGGCCGAGGACGAAGCCTCGAGTCTGGTTTAGACGTGGTTGTACCGGATGCTAGGCCCGTACGTCCAAATCGTGTCACCTCTACGATTTGTGCGTGCGGGCGGCTCCGGCTTTGCCACATTCCCAGTCAAATGGCTGACTTCGGCTTCTAACCTAGCGACACGATCAACCAAATCAGACGTGTCACTTTCAATTCGCAGTAGTATGTCGCGAATTTCTTCTTTGTCGTTCATCGAATAAACGAAGCCTCTCTGGCCCACTCTTGCGTAAGTTTGGCGTAATCGCGAGTCATGCCGGTCCACACGTCACGCACATTTCGATATTCATCGCGGAGTGTGGTTCCAATCATGACCGGGCCATCAGTACATAACGTAAACTTAACCCCGTTATTACAAAGAGTATCAAGAATTTCGGCCATTTGGCTCCAATTTGCAACAGCACCCGTTCGAATGTTGGATGTGGGACAGATTTCAAGCAGGATTTCCCACTCTGCCAACTTTTCCATCAAGTCAGGGTACCGATGGCACAAGATGCCATGGCCAATTCGGTCTGGACGAATGAAATCGATAACATCGCGAGTTTCTTCATAGAAGCATTGCTGGTTCTTATTCGTGTTACATCCTTCTTCGCCCGCGTGAATCGTGACCCCAAGTCCAGCCTCTCTGGCCTTGTCTACCATGTGACCAATTGACTGCGGGTAGTCGTAGAAGGCCCAACTTGGGCGCGGCCCGCCGATATCGACGCCGATAATCCCACGATCTTTAAATTTGATCGCCCGCTTTACGATCGCCGCATTGAGTTCAATGCTCTGACAGCGATCCATCATGAGGATAATACCGGCTTTGATCCCATAATCAACCACGGCACGGTCCAAACCGTGAATTGCAGCCAAGATGATGGAATCGAGATCTCTTTCGCCGCCCCTGTTGCGCTTGGCCGGGTTGAATCGGACTTCGTGCAGATTGATTCGCTCGGTGCGATAAGCGTGGGCCAGCATTTGGTAGACAGCGCGTTGGACGCCTTCGGGCGACGACTGAATCAACTCGGTGAAGTGGTAGACCTTGTTCAGTCCGTCTAGCCCGTCGGTCCCGCCGCTGACGTTCGTCGACTCCTGAAATTCAAAGAAGTCGGAATAGGGAAGTTTGATGCCTTGCTCGTGAGCCAGTTCCCACATTGTTGCCGCATCAACCCCACCGCCCAGATGTGAGTGCAATTCGACAAGAGGTTCATCTAGTTCGAAAATCTGTGGTGCCATTCTCGCCTCAGGAATTGTTAATTGTTAGTGTTACCCCGGCCCAATACTAGGATATGGGTCTTTGGTAACAACGAAGGCCCCACGAGGGCCTCGGGAATACTATCGGATCTATCCCCTTCTAATCACAGATGCGCCGAGTATCGCCAGACACACCAGCGCGAGGATGACGTGACCGGCAACGGTCATCCTTCATCTGCCAACGACTGATAAACAATATGACGCAGCACTTTGCGCACTGCACCCTTGGCCGCTTTGCTCGAGCCGGGGCATCCCAATTGATGCACGATTGTGGGAAATTCGTTCCCGTCCTGATCTTGCACAGTCTCCCAGACACCACCACAGACACAGTGCCCTGTGATGATTGAGGTAGACAACACAGAGAGGGCTGTCGTCTCGGGCATCGTCAACCCCAAAGTTGCCGGGTCGACAAGCACACCCAAGAGGACCATGCTATCCATTACTTCTTGCGATGCAAGTTAATAACGTTTGTCTCTTCAAATTGCTTGCGGAACTGACGCCAACCACGGAAGTTGCCGCTAAACCGATCAGGATAACTCTGCGGCGTCGCCACATGCTCCAAGGGTGACATGTGGCCATCCACGATCAAGCGCTGGGCAAGCAGGATGTCAGCCGACAGATCACGCTTGCCGTCGTGCGTTAGATAACTTACTCGAGCGCAACGCCCAGCAGAGACTAGCCGGAGCAAGTGGCTAGGGTTTGTGTGCTTCTCTAGGAAGGCGTATTCCTCGTAGTTCTCTTCCACTTCATCGATGTCAGATTCATCTATTAGTGGAAGGTGCCATTCGTAGGGAGCCTTCTCTGCTGGGTAACTTTCGTCCATCGCTTGCTTCATGTATTCAGCGATTTGACGGATTTCGGGCTGGGCTTCTTTGGCCAGTCGCAGCGTAAAGAAGTTGTCCCACTCGGTTGATGTGACGATCACCGTCTGCCACATAAACGGCTCGAGCATGCGATTCGCCCATTGCTTGTGCACGCCGGTATCCGCGAGCATTTCTGCCGTGTCAATCGCTCGCTGCATTCCTAGTGCCCAAATGGCTCGAGCCTCAGCCTGTGCGCCTTCAACTAGAGGCTCACCGCCTTGCATGCCCTTCTTATTCTCTTCAAACACAGCAGGCACGAACGGATTTTCGCGCACGCGTTCAATTTGCTTCTCAATCGGAATAGCGCGAGAGGAGGCGCTGTTGCGAGAGAAAACGCGGTGGGTGTTGAACTCGCTCAACACAATTCGAGGGAATGTTACTTCCAGCGTCGTCAGTCGCACACCACCGGGACGTGATACTGAATCGGCCAAGACGCGGGCTGAATACATATTACTTCTTCTTTGTCGCTGGTTCCAATGCGTAAGTCATGCCTTCATCCGTGATCATCGTTTTCGATCTCTGATCTACATACTCGATCTTGGTTCGAAACGGATGATTCCGGTCATACACTACTATCGACACAACATCTTCAGAAGACAACTTTAGGACTTCGATGTCGTCCTTGTCTAACAGCACGAAATCAGTCTGGTCGCGATCTGTGTCGATGAAAGACACCGGAAAGTTGACGTCGAGCATTTGTTCGACGGCACCGACAGTGGCGGGGGTTTTAGCCATTGATTAAGATTCCAACCTTGGGCTGAACCAAACCACATGGTTTGGATCGATTTGTACTTCCTGAACTTGACGTTCTTTGTTGATCACACCACTGCGAATGGCTGAGGCCAGCCAAACATTAGCATCTTCGCGCTTGTCTTCTGGAATGTTGCCGTCTAGCCAATCCCGAGTGGCCGGGGTGGCCCGCAAACGACCATATATAGAATTTGCGTTGTTGCGAGTAACTTCCATTGGGTAAACATTGTACCATGCCATGTCCGACTTCAGACCGTCGCCAGACGCAACTACCAAATCTCCAGTTGAGACAGGCCGCTCAGGACGGTTCAAGTTCCACGCCGCCAGACCATGCGCACGGTTGTATCGAGTAATTACTTCCCGCGCCTTTGAGCGACGAGAAGTGTCACCCCCGTCGACATAATGAATTTCAATCTCTGGGTTGATCTTGCGAATCGAATCTATGGCTTCGGTGGCGTCCGCGTCGTTTATGTACGAATCGGGGACGACTAGAGCGACGACATCTTCAAGGCGAAGTTCGTTGGGAATGTTTACTTCAGCCGAACCGTCTCGGAAGGCAGACAACCGCTGGGGAGATGCAATTTGCTCCACCGGCAGCGACTCACTGAAAGATCCGCCCCAGCCCTTCATGTAATTGTCGTACTTGGCCCGACGGTCGCCGTGGATGCTCAAATCGTGACCAGCAAACAACAAGCCATGCCCGAACAAGACCTCAGACTTCATAACAAACAAATTCTCAGCGCGAGTGAGAAATTCCTTGCCACCCCTATTGGTGAGTCCTGCGTACACAAATTCGTCTAGACCCTGCCGAGAATCGCTCTCAGATGTCGCACCAACAGCAGACCGGCCACGCCGCCGCAAATCCCAAGAAGAAAGGATGGCCCCATCTTGGGCAATCTCCGAGAGGGCTTTAGCCCCACCCGCTACTTGATGAACGACACCCCAATCGTTGAGTTGGGCCGTCGCTGATCCATCAAGGTAAGCATTCTGAAGGATTGTCGGGTATCCATTCCTACCATTGCCTAGGAAGAAATGATTAAATGGCACGTTCTGCTCGAGAACGGTGCCAAAATTGTCGCCTAGCCAGCGAATCACCATTCTAGGACTAAGATCGCTAAATGCAATCTGTCTGCGATCTGAATCCCACTTGATGGCGCTGCCGCCACCCATGGGCAGGTTTGTTCCGCCCAAAGCACCAGCGTCAGCAAAGACTTTGGTGACACGCTTGACATCTGAGGAACGAACTCTACCCCAGCCGACGAAAGCCTCACCCTTCCTCGCCATCATGAAGTAGTCGTCCTCGAAAGGCGACCTCTCCACAAATACGGCACGCCCACGCTCGGTAATGTCGTTAAGGCGCTGCGCCTCCAAAGTCATGTCGTGCAGCCCACCATCGCCCACGGCCACAGCGCGAGAGCCTGTGCCCTTGGTGAGCATGTAATCATGCGCGTTCTTTGCTAGAACTCTGAAAACGTGGGTTGGGCTGTAAACAGCAGATTCGTGACCGTGAGCCAGCCACCACTCCGACCAATAAGGAATGATCGAATCGCTGTACCGATTTCTTTGGATGGCGTCGCGTGCGAGTTCCCAAGGGTCGCCGTCGCCAGTTACCCACTCTGGCTTGCGCCCGTCTGCAATTTCAATGGCCAAGTAATTATAGAACTTAGCCATCGGATTGAAATCTTGCCCAGAGAATTCGAGATATCCACGGTACTTTTCGTAAGTCTCTTCTCTGACCGCTGAATAACGCTCTTCATCGTCGCCACTTTTGACTTTTGCGGGGTCGAAGAGTGAACTTACACTCGGGAAGCGTGATGCCATCTCATAAGGAACAGGGCCGACAAGTCCGGCTTGCACAGCCCTGCGCAGCAAGGCTGCGCTCATTCGACCGGCAGTCACAAGTACCGGATCGTTGAGGTCGGCATAGTCCATCAGTTCTTCGGCGTCGCTTACCAACTGCGACTTGCGCGAATTCCAAGACTTTTGGATCTGCTCACGAATTTCGTTTGTAAGCCTGCTCCATGCGATCTTCTCAGAACCGTAGAACACACCCACGTCGGCTGCTGCCAGCCTAAAAGCCAAGTCCATGACCTTGGCCCGGTCGTAAGACGGCTTGATTGGCATGGCTCTGTCGTATCCGCCGCGCAGTCGGTACAGAGCCTCATTTAACAAAGCACGCGCCACGGCTCCCTTAGCCGCATCCCGTCGAGCCGTTAGTCGCTTGATCTTCTGTTCTTGTGAGCCGGGGCCGGGGTCGAGCATCGCGTAACCGCTGAAGACGTCAGGGCTGATCGGAAGGCCAGCAGGTACACGCGCAGGAGAATAAACGTGGTCAACGCTTGTAGAGTCTGGCACTTGACCATCTGGGTATAGGTACTTCAACCACCCGTACCCTCTTAAAGTTGCATATGCTCGCCGGTCCCCACTGCGTGCCTTGTCTACGAGCCACGCCCGGTGACGCAAGTCGTGGCTTGGCAAATAGCGCCTCTTACCGGAAGGAGCGCCACATCCACAATTGCAAACGTCTAGTCTGGGGAATGGAGTAACAGAGACAAAACCGTCCCGAATACCAATCATGCTTACTTGAACATTGATGTTGTCGCCCTTGGGCGAATATGAACCGGGGTCGAGCATCCCGTCAAGAGATTCATAGACGTCGGATTGCCTCAGGCGTTCATCGTTCGGAGGCTTACTGGCTTGCGGGGTACTTTTCGGCGGAGAAAGAATTTGTTGGTTGAACCACTCCCCGTATTCGTCACGCTTCGGGGCTTCTGGCTCAACTGCGGCAGACTCCGGTGCTGGTGTGGCATCGGTGGTCGGTTCCTCCGTGTCCGATGGCTGAGAAATCTCGCCTTCGGTGTCGGGCGCAACTTCCGGCTCAGACGCCTCGACTGGTGGTTCAACCGGTACTTCATCAACCGGTACTTCATCAACCGGCTCTTCCCCGACTTCGATTTCAGCCGGAGCAACCTGAGGGGCTTCAACCTGCCCGGTGAGCAACTTCTCGCGCTGATCATGACCCGGCAGATATCGCGACTTACAGGGAGCGCCACAAGTGCACGCACACTCTTTTTCACCCTGAAACGGCGGATCGACGTCGCCTGCTCGCAACAGGTCGTCGAAGATTGCGTTATTCTCTTTAAGTTCCTCGGCCTCTACTGAGAAGCCGTAAGCACCGCTGTAGGAAGTGAGCCGTACTTCCCACCCGTCTTTGGTGCGCCAGATATACGCGGATTTAATACTGGCTGCGCCCTCGACGATTCGACCCAAATTGATCGAATCGCCAACTTTAAGTGTAAGAATCTGTCGGAAGGTGTTGCGATTCCGGCCAATTCCGTCGGCGGGGTTTAGACTAGGGTCCCAGACTGGTGCTTCAGTCGTCATTAAGTTATCTAATCAGACTTCTCGGACTGTGCGATAAAAAGATCTGGCGCGTAATGCTTCATATAGCGAGCAAACACCATCACATATTGCTGGGACTTTGGGTCACCCCACCATTCGTTCTCCATAAGCACGGACCACTTGTCACGCGCCCAATCAGCGATTTCCTCGTCCGACTTGTCTTTTAATTGAGTAAAGTCGATCATGCTGTCAAAGAATTCTTGCTTAGTCATCATTAATCCCGAGGATTAGCCAGCAGGCTTGCGCCAACTGTTGCATCTCTGGGGTCCAGTCATCCCAGTTCGGGTTGTCAACGTAGTAACGCTGAACTCGCTCGCACGCCCCTGTGAAGGCCTCCCAGTAGTTGCCCGCTTCTGGCGGCGGGTACATGAGAGCAACAATCTTGTCGTGTAGGTTATTCAATCGGGGCCACCTTGATGTCGTCCTTGTGCTTTCGGATCTCTGATACCGGCTCTGGTGATGTGTATCGTGTCTTGCTGATTCTCGTTGCAGCCCGGTTTAGAATTACCCAGTTGTACGCGGGCTTGCCGGGATTAGGTGCCCTGAAGTATACAGCATCGTAGCCGTGGAGTAAACCGAAGATGTGTGGCGTGTCCATAGACGTTATTGTGGCCAGATCGGAGAGTTTGTAGTCCTTCTCTCGCGAGTTAGCAAATTCCCAGAATTCATCGATGTACTCGCGCAACTTCTCAGGATCGCTCGGGGGAGGATTGGCCCCTCGCCACTCGTCCAATTCCCGAGTGAGCAGACGCAACCTCGTCTTTTGCACTGAGCGAACGTTGTCATAAAAACGAAGCAATTCGGGATCGCTTTCAGCAAGACGTGAAGAGTCGTAGTCGCTCAACTCTAAGACTCGAGCATCCTTCTTGATTGTCATGCGCTGCATGACGCCTTCGCGCTTGGCGATGTCTTCCGGCGTGCCTTGGTCGCTGGAGGGCAGACTCATGTGATTCGCTGCAGTTCCGGCTCGAGTCGAGGTGTAATATCCGTTTACTACAGGCCCAAGCCCAGCCGCGTATTCTCCGCTTTCAAACTGGTCAGCCCATTGAGCCTTGGACACACCGCGCCAGACTTCCACTTCTCCGTCTGCCACGTGCCCGTCAATGTCGGCGTCGTCAATGACATCGGGCGTCCCATCCTTGCCTTCGCGCTTAGCCAACGACGTCATGTTGATGTCGCCAAAGCCGGGGTCGTCGGGATCAAGACCTCTGTGAAGAGCCTGAATGTGATCGACTACCTCCCGGTCCCTCTCGCTTAGGCTGGCAGTCGGCACGTCGGCAGGATTGGTGAGGTCGCTTACGTCTACATCTGGCTTCTTCTTGTGGCGGCGCAAGTTCAAGTCACCGTTGCTAAAGCCCTTGATGTATTCGCGCATCGCTGCGTCCAACCGGTCCATCTCTTGCGGGTTGGCATTGCTGACGACGATGTGCATGCCGTTCATGCCGCTAACCGCTTGCTTGAACTTGATCTCAGCGGTCCAAGTGTCACCGGCCTGCTCGGCTTCCTCGCGCAGCCGCTCGCCCTCTGAATCGTTCTCCAGCATGGCAGTCCAAAGCATGCTCTTGGCTTCGCGTCGCGTAGTCTCCTGAAAGACGTCGAATGCATGTAACTTTCGCTTACCAGAGCGCTGTCGCGGAAGCATCGGGTCAATCAGAACGAAATCGCCCTTACCAGCACTCGCATACGCCCATTCAAGACCGTATCCGTCAGTGTCATGTGGAGGACTGATGATAGCCGACGACCTAGGCAACAACATATCGGCCAACATGCCAGAACCGGGGAAGACAGCAGGCTTGTCTTCAGTGCCAATGACGTCGTTCAGAGCGCGATTATAAGCAGAATCCGACAGAATTGAATTGCCTACCGCGTGGGATCGGAAATCCCAAACGTCATCGCGAGTTCTGGCACGACTTCCAAATCGTTCCGGACCGTAATTGTTGGCCCATGGCACGGCTTCCATGAAACGCATCACTCCATCATCACCCAGCAATTCGCTGAGGATGACATGCTTGGCCATGTCGCCAGAATTGGCAAAGTGTCGGTTCTCTGGGTACTCAGGAAGGTCAGCCGCCATCGCAAACCCGTCCTTGCCACTGCCGGGTCCCCACTGAGGAGCCCACCTGTCTAGCGCTGCCTGCCGTCGAGCGCGACGAGAAGGATCTTCGCCGGGAATAATTGGATTCTCGGGCCGCACCACCGGCTCTGGCCGTCGGCCCGCTTCGATGTCTGCATTAAACTTGCGCTCTCGCTCTGCAACAGCCTCATCAGCCACTTCGCGCCAGAACTGCTCAACCGGGTCGTTTGTTTCTCGGCTCCAATCACCCCTCTTGGGCTTATTGCTTGGCAAGGGTGAACCCGGCATGTTTCTAGCATTTGGTGACAACACCGGTTGCGGCCTGTCGGGGTTGGCCCGCTCGAGTTCGGCAACAGCCCGCAGATCCATCGATCGAAGAATTACATCGGCTTCGTCGATGGCCTCTTTTGCCCTTTCGCGCAGGCGGGTGTTGACCACTTCCGTGTCCGCCCACTCGCGCATCTTTTTCTGACGATCGCGAGGGTGCATCTTTAGCAATCCGCCGTAGAAGTAATCTGGCGACATGCCCAAAGTGTTGCGAATCTTTTCGTATGCTTCTGACCAAGGCCAGTATGGATTGTCCTTGGACGGCTTTAGTCCTTCAAACCCTACGCTTTCGCCCACGTTGGACAATAGGTGCTGGGTGTACGCTTGAACCAGACCCTCTTCGTAGCCAAGCAGTCCTTCTTTAATGACTTCACGTGGGTTATGGATTGCCTCGGACACACCATGCAACTGCTCATGCAGAGCAATCTCAACGGGATGCATCTTGTCTGGGCCGTCGCGAAGTGCCGATGCGTGCATGCTTATGTGTGGAATGCCGTCGCTATCCACGTTTGTGAAACCGGGAAGATCGGGGCGGTCACGCCTGAGTGCAATGAATCCGTCTGGCTCGTTGGGGCTAGGCGCAAGGCCCATTCTGCGATTTAAGGCTTCTCGAACCTTAAACCCAATATCAGCCAAGAAGTGGGCGGCTGGGCCGTCGACACCACTTCCGCGCTCGATATCTTCCACAACGTCCGGCAATTCGGAATAACTAAGACCACGCGGAATCTCAGCGTTGCCATGGTAGGCCACGGCTCGCTGCAGCCATGGATAATAACCATTGTTAGACGGGCGCTGCTTGGTGTACTCAGTAACCTTAGTGCCGTTGGCTCGTGTCAGAGTAAGCGACACATAGCCGTTCTCCTTGCGTAGGACGGCACCCTTAACGTCGTAGAAGTTGTTGTAGTTCAGAACGTCATCTAGATTTACTTCGTCGCCGTAGCGACCATTCTCTAGCAAATCACGGATGCGACCATTTAGTGCGCTCTTGTCGACTCCGTTAAAGCCCGAGAGATCGGCGTTTGCGATCTCGTCCAGCATATCGATGCGAGCGGCCATGATGGGCGACCGGTCCAGAGCGGCGCGGGCGTCGCCGCTCATGGCACCCAACATCGGGAAGCCACCCATGTCGTCCGAGTCGTCAACCAGTTCAGACCGGTCTTCAGCGTCCATCGCCGCGCTAGATGCCCACAAACCATCCGGATCGGCAGACTGCTCGGGTTCAGCGCCTTCATTCTCCGCATCATTTAGAGGAGAACTGCCTTCTGCATTCTCAATAGCCTGCTGTGCGACATCTGGGCTGTTCTCGTCCGGAATTTCCATGCGGAACTTCCCGCCCACACGACCGACACCCTCGCCGGGAGCAAGATCACCCTCGCCACGCTTTTCTTGGTTGGCCGTGGGCGACATCATCTTATTGGTAATCTTATCTAGTTCTACTTGCAGTTCTTCGGCTTTGGCCCAGTTTGGCGGGTCCTCCGCTTCGGCCTCATCCTTTTCCTTCTGGATCCTTTCAAAGTCTCGCAATAACTTCTCAACATCAACTGAAGCCCGACCGCTGACAGGCTCATCTGGGCGGTCGGGTGTTTCCAGCGTGACTACTGTGAATCCCCGCTCGTCGACTTCTTCAGGTGTTTGAGTTTCGTCGGGTGATGGGGCTTCGTCGGGGACGTCAGGGGTAGACGTCTCGTCGGGTGTTACGTCTGGAGCATTCTCGTCTTCAAGTTCGTACTGAGTCTGGCCGTTGACCTGAACGACAGCCTTGATCTTGCGACCGGCAAGCATATCGCCCACCGACAAAGGCGCCAACGACTCTTGAACGGCCTCAGGTGTAATTTCTTCATCACCCTGAACCAACTCTTGAATACGCCGCTTAATACTCATGTTTTCGGGCGACAACTCGACGGGAGCGCCCACACCGCGATTAACCGCACCGCCAATCACCACATCCATGATAGCCATCATGGTTTTTGCGTCGGCTTCGGCATCGTGCGCTGAATTCGGGTCGTCCAAATTGAGTTGTTTGGCCCACATCTGCTGAGCAAAACTGCGCTGGTTGTTACCACTTACCGGCACGTCTGCCTTATCCAAGTCAGCAGTCGCTTCTCGCAGAATGCCCATTGTGTCGATATGACCGACAACGTTGTCTGGCAGACCTCGCTCTAGAAAACCTTGTTCTTGCAACAGTTTTACCAGAGGGATTTCCATGCCTTGACCATTCTGCGCGACCATAGCGGTAGGTCCCAAACCGGCAAGCCAATTTAAAAACTTGGGCATTTGCTCGGCAAAAGGCAGTTGGTCCTTAATAAAATCGTCAGTTACAAACTGTGAGCCATACTTTTTCTGGTCTTTTTCGCTAAGGGGAACCCCTTGACCCGGCTTATCTTTCCCAGCAGACCACTTGCCAACTTTCTGGTTAGGATTCATCCAGAGTGTAAACGGCTCTCCGACCGGCTTGCCGTCGCGCATGGCGACCCCGGAAATCTGAATAGGAAGGGCCAAAGGACCATCATTCCCCGGAAACGCACCATTTGATGTCGTCTCTATGTCCCAGAATACGGTAGTGATACCTTCGCGGCGTCCCTCCAACAACTCCTGAAGGTCATACCAATTAGCACCCTTCATGGCTTCGAGGAACTCGTCTGTCCCCTCAGGAATGATGTCATTTTGGCCGACACCCTGTTTCATGCCCAACCTAGCCTTTTCAGGGTTGCCTTCAGCACCAGAACGGCTTTGTCGTGTTGAGCCGCTCTTACGCGTCTTGGTTGGAGCCGTTTTCATCATTTCGGTTATACCGGCAGGACGCGTAGCCGGAACGTCCACATTGGGCTTAGATCTGGCAAGGACGCGAGCCGAGATGAGGAATGGCCTGTCGGGTGCAACCGTTTCAAACTCTGGTACAGGCGGATTCACAATTTCTGCCGGAACCTCAGAATTGTTTAGCCCATCCACAAAACGGCGACGTCCATATTCTGCGGCTTCAGCCACAGCCTGTGCCTGCTCTGGGGTTTCGTATCCCTTGTCTCGGAAGACGTAAACACCGTTTTCGTCACGCGTGATTTCGTACTCGACCATTTCGCCGTCGTACTCAGCGTTGCCGACCATGCGATCGCCATCCATCGACCACGAAATGTTGGTGTTTGGAACGAAGCCATTTCGGATGCGATTGTCGATGTCTGCTTTAGCGTCTTCGATGTTTTTGTGTGCGCTAATTTCAACACCGTGAAAACCTAGGCCCTGCCCATGCCGCGCAACCAACCAATCGGCTTGCTGTTTGCCATCTTTATCCAAGAACACTCGGCGTGTAATAGCAAAATTCCCATTAAATCCCTCTGCCAGTGGGCGTGCATACAGCCTGTTGTCTTGAACAAACCAAGCAGCATGGTCGTCGTCCTCTGGCAGTTTAAATGCCCGGTTGCCGCTCAAAGCGACCGCTTCACGCTCGACGTTTAGCAGAACCCGCGCCGCTTGCTCTGGTGTGGCGAAATTGCCGAAGTCTACCTTAAAGCCCTCTCCTTCCGCAGCGACCATTAATTTCCACTCGCCATTACCCTGTTTTCTAATTGAATAAACAGGGTGATCAAAGTCGCGAATGTTGCCCGGTGCGTCATTATTAACCGCATCGGCAAAATTACGGACGACGAACTTGCCACGGAAGTCTAGGCCGTCTGTTACCTGTTCAACATCGAAATACTGCTTAAGCAGAGTCTCTAGGCTGAACTGGGCGTCATCGTAGATGTCCTTGTATTCGTCCTTCTCCCAATGCAGAGCGGGCTTGCCAGACTTACCACCCGGTGTGATGCGTGCAATTCGGTTTCTTTCGGGGTCGTAACGTTCTGTGCTGATTTCCAGCCCACCGTCATCATTCAGGTAAATCTGGACTGTCTTCTTGGACTCCTTTTGACGGTCCATCGCCTGCTTAACAACGTCTCGGATCTGACTAGAGATCGCATGCTCGCGCTCAAAACGTTTACGATCTGATTCGAATTGATCACGATCCCCGGCTACCTTTTCGATCAACTCGATCATGTCAGCGTGGTGGCGTATGCTTTTCGCTAATTCAGCCTTTCTGCGCTCTCGAACAGCGGGTGGATACTCCTTACCCACATTTCCCATTCGCTTTCGAAGATCTTCAATCTGCTTTTCGTGCAGTTCGATATCTTCAGCCGGATTGGCACTAAAACCGGGCTGGTTGCCACCGGGACGTGTGTGCATCCCCCCGTGGCTCGGCACAATCGAACGAGGATCCATTTCAGCGTCGTGCATTTCCTGCTGACGCTTGTCTATCCACTGGATCTGAGGACCGCGATCATTCATCGGGTCCCAAATACGAGCAACGCGCTGGCGACTCGGGTCTACCTGACCGGCCACGACCTCAAAAGATCCGTCTTCGTTTCGGTAAACCTGAACTTCTCTAGCCTTAAAAGCGCCTGGAATCGGCTTGCCCTTAGAGTCTGCCTTTATTTCGCGCTCTACGGGATACTTGTCTTTGTCGTCGATAAGTCGCCTAGCCTGCCCGATCGCGTTTCGGATTGGCTCTCGCTCAGGGGCATTGTCGGTCAGAAATTCACGAGGTACCCAGTTCTCGAGTTGTACATCGAACATTCGAATATTGCCGGGTACATTGTCGCGCAACTCAGCGATAACCTCGCGCTTGCGCTCTTCGCGATTTAGCGCTCCGGCTTCGTTAATAATTACGGCATTAGCGCGACGAGTAGCATTGGATAGACCATAGACAACCGCTCGGTGGTCATTGTCCACCATCATCAGAACACGGGCACGCTCCGACAGCATGTCGTCGCGCTCTGCTTCTAATTTATTCTTTTCAAGAGAGAGTCTGGTGAAGTTCTTCCGTATTCTTTTTGGCTCTTCTAATTCAAATTTGCCGTCTTCATCGGTCTTACCTACAAAGACAAGCGAATCATCATCAATTGATTCGCTTCGTAACAGGAATTTCCCGTTAGAATCTCGGTACAAATATTGACTTTTGCCGGTGGCCTTAGCGGCTCTTTCGGCCCTTTCAATCTCTCCCCCCGCTTCCTTCCGGGCCTCCTTTTCGATTTTCGGAATGTCGAGAATTGGACTGTCATCAAGTTCTTTTTGCAGTTCGCCCAGACGCGCTTCGATTTCTTCTCGCTGCTCGCCACCTCGGATCTGGTCGTAGTAGTAGGGGTGGATGTCACTGTAAAAGAATTGACCGTCTGGCGTTCTGTAGACGAAGAATTCTTTTTTCTTTGATTCTGGCAGTGCAGCATGGGCCGCGAAAGCCCCAAGCATTGCATCGCCCAAGTCGTCTCGCATTCCACCGGGCGGCGCTATCCGCGCATCGAACACCACATTCGGCGGGAGTGGCTGTTGGAGAGCCTTTTGCACACGACCGAAGTCAAACACTTGAAGTTCTGGAATTTCATCTGCATATTTCAGATTCTCCTCAATGTCAGGATCCTCGGACCCATCGGAGAATTCAATGTCCAGACCAGCATTCTCGCCAAGTTGGCTAAGGCGCTTCCTGACCGCCTGCAATTGTCCTTCGATTTTGTAACGCTCTTCAACATTTGGGTCTTCTAGTTGGTCAATGAGGTTATTCGCCTCTTTAACCAACTCGTCGATCTCGGCAGCAATCTCCTCGCTATCTTCTTCTACCCGGTTGAGCAAATCCCTGCGAGACTCATCAGCATCACCGCCCCGATTTCTAATTATTTCTTCACGGCGGAAGAGTTCAGCAATGCGCTGCTTTTGACGCTCGATGATATTCTTTAGAGGACCACGAAGGATTCCATCTTCACGCGTATACTTGGCTGGTACTTCTCCATCGGGCAGGTCCTCGTCCAACACATCCACGTCGTTGTAGATGTCTATAAGATTTGCATTCTCTACAACTAATTGATCTCTTAAGTTGACAATAGTGGTTAGGTTATAAAGACTGTCAACGTCCTCTATGTCTTCGTCGCCGTCGCCCAAAGGATTGATACCGGCAGTTGGGTCGGCACCACGATCCTTTAGAATCTTTTCGTCGTTTGCGGCAGCAATCCGTCTGGCGGCTTCTTCAGCACCCGCCATATCCATGAACTCGCCACGCCGCGTAGCCCGCAAGAAGCCCTTGGCAGTCCTCAGACGACCCTGAGCGTCCTTTTCATCCGAGACTACTTGGAAAGTCTGACCACGAATAGCCTTCATTTCTTCTGCGGAAGGCTCTTCGCCGGTCGCTTCTAGGCGTTCCTGTCGAAAACGCTCAGCATCGCCCCGCTGTACTTCAACAACCCACTCGCGACGCTCCATGGCATCGACATATTCAAATTCTGCTAGGAGGCGTTCAATCTTGGCGTATGCGATGCGCTCGGAATCGGCTTTAGTGTAATCAGCATTCTGCTCATCTAGTTCCCGATAACGATCGTCCATTTCGTCTAGGATCTGTCGCAGTCCTAGACGAAGATCCTCGCCCGAAAGTTCGCGAAGATTGACAGGTGGCAACTTCCGGGACATGACGCGACCACCAAGTGCGTCAACCGCATCGGCCACTTCAGCGGCATCTAACTGAATGTCAGCCTTGGCAAGAGCAATGTCCTCTTCGTTTGCCTGACGAAGACGCCTCTCCGCACCGGGGGTGATGGGAAGCCAACGATCGCTATTCCCATCTTTTTGGAAGAATTGAACAGGGCGCGAAACTCCGGGATATCGCTCGCGCCAATCGTCACCAAGCCTAGCCGCCAAGTCTACCGCAACGAAGAAACCATCCTTGGTTGCTCGAATACCACCTGAATTACCATGAGCCGCACGCTCAACAACCAAGTCGCCATCTGGACCTTCAAATATGATAACTGGTTCATCAGAGTCACGCCACTCTTGCTGTTCTGCTCTGGCCATCTGGCGACGAGCATTGGGGTTGCGCCACACATTGGTAGCAGTACGGCTGTTTCGCGCCTTTCCCGGCCTGCTGCCCTTCGCCGCTTTCTTGGCTCCCTCAACCTCACGACGCGCTACATCCTGATCAACAAAAGCCTCTTCTGCAATTCCAGCAGCGACGTCCTTCCACTCAGCGGCATACGCGTCCCGAACAAACTTTTCTGCAAAACCGTCGGGATCTGCGTCCTTCACATTGACAAGAGTGCCGTTTTCGTCGCGACGGTCAATCCACTGCGCCATCTTGCGCAGGGACCCCTTCATATCCTCCTCGGACGGCTCCTGACCAGTTACGGCCTTGTACATCCGGCGATAACGTGCGCGAATGTCGGTTTGTGCATCGTCTGCTTCTTTCCGCAGATCAATAACAAACTTTCGCTGTTCTTCCTCTGGCACATTATTAAATTCTCGCTTTAATTCAGTGCGAGGAAGTGTTTGAGCCAGAAGATCGCCGTCGTGTACAGCATTGCGCAGTCTGTCTTGAAGCGTGAGGTATTCGCTGTTAGCCTTGTTTAACTTACCTCTTACATCATCTTGTCTACTCTTTGGAGCATTCTTATCAAGAGCATTAACTGCCTTCTGGGCTTCGACAACCGCAAGACGGGCCTCTTCAAGGCTCGCCTGCAGACCTTCAATCTTTAGTTGGCGCTCGCGCTCCTTGTCGTCGTCGACAGGTTCATCGAAAAACAACCCGCGCAAACCACTAGCCGAACCCTTAGGCCGATTCCGAAGAGCAAGTTCGATGCCCTTGGCCACTTGGCGTGATTCTTGCTGGCTCCTGCGACGAAGTTCTTGTTCAGTGCGAGGGAATTCTTCCTTTGCGCTGTCAGGCAGAGAATCTTCAATCTCAGCGATTCTTTTGTCCTCGCGAGGACCAGCAACCGAAGGCGCATTGAAACGAATAGCATCTTGAACAGCCCGAGGCAGTCTGCTAACAACCTCTTCCTGCTTGTCTTCGTCAGCGTTAGCAATCTCTTGGCGAACAGCATCAAGCCCAACGAGGTCTGTGGCGTTATCAACCGCTGCCTTTAGTGCAGCGAGAACGACTTCATCGTTCTCTCGATCGCGAATTGCTTCGGGCGACTCACCCACCGGCTCATTGACGCGTAATTGAACCTCGTCGATAGCCCGCTGCATATCTGTGGGGCTAGGCTCTGGCGGGGCTTCCTCTACTTCGTCGCCACCGAGTTCGTCATTAAGTTCGCGAATTTGACGAACCAACGCCCGACGCTCGTCACCCTCAACAGGGTTTGTAACATCTTCAAGCCTTTTTTGTGCTTTTGCTAGTTCGCTTTCTACTTCTTTTGGATCGCGTGGGGGCTTTGGATTTTCTGCAGTGGCCGACTGTCCGACAGTTTGCGGAACCAAATCAACATATCGCCTTGCACGACCCACACGCGGGAATTCGTCTCCCGAACGCAGATCCTTCGGGCGATGGCTAAACAATTCGTCAAGAAGACGCTGCTCGCCGCCCTTTTCTTCGGGGATGCGCACAAAGGCTTCGCCGCGTGAAAACCACCAAGTCTTAAAATTGCCTTCTGGGTCAACGGTACCCCGAAGGACCAAATCCCCTTTTTCATTTAAGTCTTCACCTGCATACAGCAGGCGATCCTGCACCGTAAAGGCTTCCTGCCTAAAGTCCCAGTAAATAAAATGGGCCTTGTCTTTTTGCATCGCGCGAACCACTGCTTCGCGAACTCTATTGCTTGGGATGCGCGGCACTTTCTCTCGTCGTCCGCGATAAGCCCTGTAATTGTTGCGGAGGCCTCTAGGCATGTCTGTTGCCATTTGCGCCCGCACCGCATCCTTGCGGTCCTGCCTGAATTCCGGGTCCCGATAGGCCGCAATAACGTTGCGAATGCCCTGCATGAAAGAGATCTTTGGCTCTTTGCGCTCTTCCACATCGGGCATGTCATCAGGAGAAGGATCACCCTCTGGCGCGTCATCAGGAACATTCTGATCGGCAGCGTCAGCGAGGGCAAAGCCGTCTTCTTCTTGCACGCCATGACCGGGGAGATACCCACCGAGTGGCGAAGGCTGCCCACAATGGGGACAGCGGGGTGAATCAGGGAAGGGGTCTATATTGTTGATACCCTTTAGCCCGTCCTCAATCACATGAGGATCACGGGTCATCTGCTCAACAGTCGTGCCGAAACCAACCGGACCACTGCGAGTCATGGCCCGCACTTCCCAGCCGCGCTGCGTGCGGAAGATATTTGCGACTGAAATGTTGGGCGCATCGTCTACGACGTCATTGAGACTCCTTGAAGTCCCAACCGGCATAGCCATGATGCGCTTAAAAACATTGATGAAGCGTCCACGCCGGTCGCGCGGGTGAAGATCTGGGTTCCAGACACGACCGAGCGAGTCAATGACTCGCCGCCCGAACGCCTCTTCTAACTGATCGAAATCATCGGCCACAGTATAATTTTACTGCATCGATCGGATACCAGAAACCTTCGGCACTCCGTGTTTAGCCTGTAAGACAGCAATTCGCTTCTTGGCGAAGTCTGCTGTCGTGAAATAATCAATATCCGGCTCTGCACCGGGACGAACCTTGTGAGCGATGGCAGCGACGTGCTTAGTCAAGAAATTCCTATCTGCAGGCGACAAGTCGTAACTATTAAATTCCACAGGGTCCCACACTCCAAGGACCCAGTGTTCTCCATCAAGGTTGCCCGCTACGTTTTCTATCGAATCAGCACCAGTAGGAGAAAATCCCCTGTTCTGCTCTTGAACCACATCATCTACACGATCGGTGGGCTTGTGTACCTTGCGGCTTGGGGGGTTTTGAACGTTGGTTTCTCGACCGAACGTCGTGCGTACTCTCTCAGCAGCAATGCCTTGTGAAGAACTGGCCATTCTGTGCTGGTCCATAGCCGCCCTCACTTTTTGAACCAGATAGGACAAGCCAGCCTTGTCGAGGTTGCCTTGATGGCCGAAATTGTAAGTTACACCATTCTGCATCACAGAGATGTTGTACCCATCAGCCGTCTTGGTAAGACGCCCAGCCGACACGTCGGGCAGATAATTACGCCGAACAAATCGGAACAAATCAATATATGCACCGGTCTGCATATCTCTAATTTTGTCATCTGTGTCGCGGAAGCGACCTAGCCGATTGCGAGCGTGGTGAAAAGGGTCGAAGTCTTTAACACGAACATCTTCGTCAGCAGGCGCTCGAGTCTCATTGACAACCCGAGCCTCAATCAGTTCGGTAAAGACCTCGAGATCTTCACTCACCGCTGTTTTCCATCTGGCGCATCTTCTGCTCAGACCAAGACCTACCGGCATCGCCACCCCAAAGAAGGTGGGCAACATAACCCGGCGTCTCCTTACCCTTGTCTGACCAACCGGGCTTCTTGTCTACGTAATGCCTAGCAAACCACGCCCGCATACGCTTTACTTTGTCGGCTGAAAGGGCCTCGCCCCGCGCCATCTTACGAGCATCAGCGATGGTCGCGGGGACAAGCCCATCTCCGCCCCGACCAGCCTTGTAAAGTTCAAGGCCACGCTTCGCGGCAGAACGCATGCCAGAATTAGGCACAAGCGAAATGTCCGCTTCACGGAGCAGAGTCAGATACTTCTCACGGAGGGCGTCGTCGTTCATGCCATCCCCAAGTGCGAGCGCAACTGCCACGACCACTTCTTGTGCATGTCGTCGCGACCAGCCAAGAAGTCCATGATGCCCTGCTCGTTCGCCATTTCAGCAGCATGAAAGGCTTCGTTGATGCAGTTGATAACAATACCGTTGGCGTCTAGCAGATCGCGGGCCAGCATCAGCCCGTCTGAATGATCGACTCCATCATCAAGTTCGCGCATAACGACGAACTGACCAAAACGGGTTGGGGCGAAGTGACCCAACTTGCGAATGTTCTCGGCTAGAGGATCTAAAGAGTCATATACATCTGCAGCCACCTCACCGAAAAACGCATGCCACTCGGTGAAGTTGGGGCTAACAACGTTCCAATGAGCGCCATGGGCGCGAAAGTAAAACGAAACAACGTCAGCCATCAACTTAGCCAATTCGTGAGCAAGAGATCCCTCAATGATCTCATTTGCCTCAACCAAGTCGTCGGTTGACGGTGCCGGACTGTCTGCCAACAAATGCTTATACTTGTCGCGCAAGTCCTCGCTCATACTACCGGTTCCTTTCCTTGGGCACTACGCATCTGGTTGATCCGGTAGCGCATATAAATTCCCTGATTCCATGGGTCGTTGGAATCAATGGGAGGCAAGTCCTCCAAAAAGAAATGCTCCAAATACTCAGGCATCAAACGCATGCGCTCATCACGAGCAGCCTTTGATACGCCAGAATTGCCATCACTTGCCGTTGGCTCGTCGGGTGGCGCTGGCTGCTCGAGTTCTCTAGCCGCAGCCGCCAACTTCTCTTCAAGACCGGGAGGATCCTCGCCTTGATCCTCCGGCATGTCCTGTGTAACAGGAGGGGCCTCCGGAGCGCTTTCCGGGGCCTCCTCCTGCGGCGGCATCTCATTGGTACTCACAGTAGACCCATCTCTCGCATCACATACTCACGGAGAGCCAGATAATCACTCGGGTGCACTGAATTTTTAACAGCAGCCTGATCGCTCAGTGACATCTCGGCCACCTCGTCCTCAGAAAGATCATTTTCCGGCTCGGCCACTCTTACTCCTACTAGTCGGGGATAACGGGAGTGTCACCCTTGGCAAGCCATGACTTGCCCTTACCCTTGATCGGCTTCTTCTTCGGGTCGCCGGTCTGGCCCATGTCGCC
>Ga0315909_10001528_pt1 | contig 31142 bp, 53 predicted proteins | sample LakEriMetagenome_11_FD_203527 | JGI IMG/M metagenome (GOLD analysis project Ga0315909, IMG submission 203527) | Freshwater fungal communities from buoy surface, Lake Erie, Ohio, United States - Buoy 2 MA125 | ecosystem: Environmental > Aquatic > Freshwater > Lake | place: USA: Lake Erie, Ohio... | reverse complement strand
TTATGATACCTGACTATACCAATGAACAGTTATTGGAAGTGGCTCAGACTAAGACTAAAGAGATGGTTACAGTGAATTCAGATGTGTGGTTTAGACAACAGCTGGTGGAGGAGATGAAGAAAAGGAATATCGAATTTAACTATGATAAAATACTTAGGGGTAAGGTTGTTTCTTTCTCCACCATTAAGTAGGTTTAGATATCCAAGGCTTTAAGTACACCCTCAGAATCAAACCCGAATTGTCCTTGATGTAAATCAGGGTCATCCTTTACTTCGTGTAATCTTTTAATTAGAGAATAGAACATCTCAATCTCATGAGATATATTGGAATCCTTTGTATGGTCCAATAAGTTATCCCAACTATCTTCATATTTGTATGGATTGTTAATCATATAATAAAGAAAGGAAGGTGGTTTACTTACATCATTAACTTCTTTATTTATATTATTTATTTGGTTCCATAGATTCAAAAATTTATTGGTATCAAGTTCCTCAATCACCACATAATAATACTCACTCTCATCAAAGAAGTTATGTTTCTGAAATGATTTTATCCCAATCTTGTTAATCCATTCTCTGTTTTTAAGTGGATACATTCCGTATACTTTGGGAAAAATATCGGGATTTTCTTCAAACATATAATACCATTCATTCACAATAAAATCAGGACCAACCTTAATAAGTTTGTTTGGGTATTTGATTGATTTATAGATATTATGTTCCACCCCGTAACCGATAGCCTTCTTATCCGTTATATTCAATTCGTTTGTGGTTTGTGATTCGTTCATTCCTTTGGGATATCTCACCATACTATGTGAAACCTCTTGGTCTGTGTTCTTTGTGAATCCGAACCTTCTGTAGAACCTTTTAAGTCTATTGATAGATGTTCCCCCGAAATTGGTGTCAGGTGTTAAATAGATGGGTTTATTGACCCCATCAGAGTATTCTATCACCTTATTCATCACCTCAGTTCCCTTTCCTTGACCCCTGAGATGTTTTGGAATAACAATACTGGATAATTCTAACTTCTTTTCATCCTCCCATAATTCAAGAGCAATATCTTCATCCACCGGAATGTTTACATAACCCTCCATTAACTTATTATATTGACTCTCGGTGATTGTTATTTTCATCGTTACTTATTTGAAATATTGTTGACCAAGAGCAACATTGAAAGATTGTGCCATCTGATCCCCATTTTGTGTACCATATAACTTACCAGCATTGGTAATCATAATCAAATCAACACCCTTGGATTTCTCTGACACAATATATTGTTGTAGTTTATTGTATTCATCTAAGTTTGGAATTTGAATCTCTTTTACAATTTGATTGGTCTTTCTATCCTTAATAATTCCACCCACAGGACGATACTTAAGTATGTGTTTAAGTTTGGTCTCCTCCATCAAATCAAAATTCTCAGGGTTTGTTTTATAAGATTGAATATAATCATTTTTAAACTGCTCATTTGTATTCAGTTTATTCAAAAACTCCGTTGGGTTTTGTAGTAACTCATTCATGTAATCCCCGAAGTTGGAATACTGTTCGTTAATGACTCCCATCATCTTTCTCATTCTCTGAACTTGTTCTGTTAGATTTTTCATATAACCATAAATAGTTTTAACGGCCGGAATCTTCACCGGATTTGTTGACCTTTATATTAGACTCACATCTTTGTTGAGTATCTTCTTTAAAAATATATTTGCAAGTTCCCTGTGACCACCCTCACTATAGTGACCATCATCAACCACACCCTTTGTTTCCTGTCTTATGGTTGTGAGTTTTTTAAATGTGATTGCGTTTATCTGTGTGTCCACAAAATAGGACCAATGAATAACCCTACAATTTTTAAACGCAACATCTATTAGTTTTATCCACGAGTTAACCTCATCTGAATATCTGGACTCATATGTTATTCTGTTGACAGCAAAAATATCCAACAAATCCATATTGAATTCTTTTGACTTATCAATTCTTAAAAATGGAAGTATGGATATCCAATCATTTAGTTTGGTGACCATCCTAAAACGATTTATATTTGACCAACCAATGATTATAATATCACCATCCTGAACCCTGTCAACAATGTTGCATACATTTTCCATAATGGTATAGTTATCACAACCACCCTTGGCTTTGATAACACAATCCATACCCAAACTCTCCGATACTATTTCAGAAAATATCTTCGGTATATACCCCTTAAAGTTTATGTAGTCCTTACAAGATAAGTAAGGATCTTGACTAAATGGTGTTGAAAAACTATCACCGAAAGACCATAATGTTCCCATGTATAATTAAATATTCTCTATACGTGAAATAAAAAACCCCCTTATTCAGGGGGTTCTTTCTACTATAGGTGGATTTATATTAGTTATTCATAATCTTGGCCAAATCCAAAGAAACATGTGACCAATAGGTGTCCCAAAAGAACTCATCATTTGAGTTTACACCATATTCATCAATTTTATATTGAGTTTGTGCCATCGAAGCCAATAACTGTTGGAAACCCAACTTTGACTCCTTCGGTAAATTCAAGTATATTCTTCTGTAGAAGATATGAGTTGTATTGATACAAATTACAAACTTGTTGTTCTCATAAGATAACTTCCAAAAGATACCAGTACTCTCAAATGGTTCAAATCTAAAATCTATGATTTTTTTATCAATAACCTTAGCCTTTCTATTTGTCCCTTCTTTAGAATCATCCTTTGGTTTCTTGTTAGGATTTGCTGTGAAAGATACCTTTACCTTATCATCTTCCGTTTTAGGTGCAATAAATCCCGCATTAACCGCCGATTTATTTACCGCTCTCGCAATTTCCTCATTCTCTCTTTCTTGTTCGGCTGAAAGAACAATTTTCTTTTGTTTGTTCTCCTCCTGTCTTTTGTTTCTACCCCACAATAACAAGGATCCTATTTTATTATATAAATCTGGCATCTTCTCTTTATCGATTTTGATACCAGATGTTTTATTAAAGTTAACATTGAACTGGGTAGTTAAACTTTTTGGGATAGTGAACTCAATTCTACATCTACTATACCAAGAGTCAAATAATTTTGTACCTAATGTTGTTCCACCAATTTCGATATATCTTCCACCGTAATTAACAAAACAACCATACTTTTTAAATGACCACTTGTCATCACTCTCACCTTTCTCTTCATCCCCCTTTTTTTCGTCCCAAGGAATTTTCTCTTCCAATACATCCAAAGCAACCGCCTCTATTTTAATCACCTCATCTTTAACAATTGTCTCAACAAAATTAGTTTGAGTTTTATCGCTATTTCTGTATAATGGGTCTGTACAGACTACTTCATCATCATTAACGAAAATCTTAACAACACCATTCTTCAATGTTGGATAAAACACAACACCCAAATTCTTTTTTAAAACAGATGGGTGAAAATTAACACAATTGTTAATTAAAATTGTGGTACCAATTTCAGAATCTTTTGGGAGAACAAATGCATCTAAATTTCTAACATTTGTTAATGGCTTCCAAACTATTTTAGTTTTTTCTTCACCATTGTTTGTGATAATTTCGATGGCAGAATAAACTTCTGTTTCGTTTTCAGTGTTTAATAAATTAAGCGTTGAGGTTTTCATACCCATACCAAAATAACCAACTTGATTATTTGTATAGGTTCTATCACAACCCAAATCCATGTTGTTGAATACTTGATTCAATGACATTCCACATCCATTATCTTTTACGATTAAGGTTGCGTTCTTTTTGTCATAAACTACATCGATTCGTGATGCTCCGGCATCTTTGGAGTTGTCCAATAATTCGTAAATTGCCGTGTAAGTGTCGTAGTTAACACTCGTTAGAGATTCAAGAAAGAATCTGTCCGTTGTTTCAATTTGTTTAGAACTGTGGTAAACGGTACCCGTTTCGTTTTGAGACACAATTGTAGTGTCTTTTGTTTGATTTTGCATAAAATTGTTTTTTTTGTGTAAAAATTTTATTTACATAACAAAATTACGAAAAATAATTGAGATAAAAAAATAAATTAAAGAATATTTTAAAAAGTTATCCACATTTTACATAGTGAAGATATTCAAATATCTTCACATCTTCATAATTTCTATTGATGTTATGTCCGTCTTCTTTCTTTTTATTTACATCTGACTTGTATCTCTGATATTCTTTAGTAAGTAAACCATACTCACCTTTTGTAGACATAATTTTTTTGATTTCCTCCAATGACAATAACCCTTCATTATTATAACTTACGAAGATGTACTTTGCATTAGCATTTTCAATCAAATCAGTAAACGCCCTCTTCACATCGGTTTTTCGAGAATATTTTGATTGTGTTTTGTTTACCCTATTACCCGTAACTCCTTTTATTTGTGGACTATCATATTTTGCAATCGTCTCTAATACATGATAATTGTCACCATAAACTCTATTATTGTATGGTGGATCCATATATAAGATATCAACTTCAATATCTTTTACTAATTTATTTGCATCGGTATTATATACCATATTTATTTTATCACTTTTAATAACCTCTAGCGGTTCCAAAACAACTAAATCCAAAGCACTTTTCTTAAAACTTTTTAAGAATGCACCATAAACAGATGTGGTGTTTGCCTTTTTATCTACAGATTCAATTAACGATGCAAGTAGAAAGTAGTATTCGTTTTTATTTATTAACGAATCATTTTTCCATGATTCAATTCGTTGTCGAATGCTGTCACATATTCTTGCGTTCTCATCTGAAAAATACATTCTTACAAATTCATTATTAATTGTACCACCAGATGCGTAATTGTTAAATACAAACCCTTCAACTCTATCAATTTTGTTTAAGTAATCACAAACAACTTTTTTCTTCTCATCAATCTTAACATCTATCAATAAAGGAATTACTTTTTCTAAATTTGAAAAAGTTAAATCATCATTATTTACAATTAGATGTCTATTCAACACATAACTATAATATTGTAAATCATTAGAGATTATTTGATATCCTAATTTTTTAAAATGTTGACCAACTATACCAGTCCCCGCGAATAAGTCACAGAAACTTATACATCCATCATCAACAACGGACTTTATAGATTCCTCTAAAAATCCCAACAATCTTAATTTACTACCAATATAATTCATTTAAATGAAAACAACCATGGCCTTGGCTGAACAATTATTTTTAATACCATTTATTATTTTTTCAAAACTTATATCATAAACTTCATTAAAATTCATGTTCTTACAAATATTATCAATCTCATTCACATTTTTATATGAATCTGACAAATCAATTATAAAAATTCTATCATCACAATTAAATCTATCCTCTCCTTGATTTTTAAAAAGGTATTCCGCAACCGTCTTCGGATTTTTTAATGCAACTTCTTTCCATTTTTCTCCGAAATCTTTTTTAAATTCACTCGTGACACCTGACGTATTTTTAATATCCCACTTCTTATCTAAAAAGATATCTAAACCTTTCGAATTTGATAAGGTAGGTAAGATATTTTGTTTGTTTCTTACTAAGAAATACTCAAATAAAAATGATCTCGCATTATTATATGATTTTATTACAAGATTCTTATCGGAGTTTTTTAAGTTCTCAATTCTAGCTTCATCGATACTACTGTATTTTCTAATACATTTTATCAAATAATCTTCATACGATGAGGGATGAAATCCCCATTTCTTATCGTTTTTAAATTCCGTTTCGATTATTTCAATACATCTTTTATATTTTTCAGATTCTTCTAAAAATCTTTTTGTGGAGTATTTTGATTTTAATGCCATCAATCTAACTGTTGTGTGAAACATTTCATAATCAAAGTTTTCATATAACAGATTATATATTTCATTAGATTTAAATTTTGTTAGTTCTTTAAACGAATAACTTGTGTTTAAACCAGTTAAAACATTAATAGCATTATCTTTATTACCTACAATTCTTTTTATTTCGTATTCATTCATCGTCATTGTTAATAATATAACCAATTAAATTGGGAATACCAAACGATTTTTAAAGAAACTCAGGTAGAATTCGGAATATTCCAAAAATATTTATATCTTTGTACCAAAATAAAACAATATGGCAAAAGTTAAAATTAAAACTATCTACAAACACAACAGGGTTTCTAAGAGTGGTAAAATGACAACTGTTAAAACTCATAAAAGAAACGTGGCAAGAAAAAAGAAATAAATTTGGAATATACTAGAATATCACATATATTTGTGATATGATTTTTCTTTATTTAATTCTCGGGTGTTGTGGGTTTGTTCTGTACTATTCTATAGTCGAACTTTTCAAGAAGAAATATTCAATCAATTGTGATATGGATGTTTTGTGCGAGAGAATTATTTGGTGGGGGATGAACAACATCCCACCTCATACCCAAAACAATAAACTTAAAATCATTTTATCTGATAAAGATAAAAAGGATATGGCCACTTATTATCCACAACTTAAAAAAATTGAGATTTTCTTAGACCACCATTATGATGTGTATGAATTGGTCGACAGTTTATTACATGAAGTTACTCACTATAAACAATACAGAATCAACCCAAGAAAATCAAGAAAAGATTATCTAACACTCCTTAAACAATACGGTTACAATAAACATCCAATGGAAATCGAAGCCAATAGTAATGCTAAGAAATACCTTAAAAATTGTCTCGATTATTTAGAAAGAAATGGTTTTATATCTTAATAATTTAAGTATGTGTAATTTTTAACTTTTCTTAATTTATCCCCATCAATTGTTTTCTTGGTAGACTCCAAATCATTACCATTAAATGGAAACATATCTTCCCAAGTAAATAGAACTCTTTTCTCGGGTGAATAATATTTCATTGAACCATGTTCAACTACTCTAATCCTATACTTCACACAAGACTGTAATGTTAACACTCCCATTAACACTACCAATAATTTTATTTTTCTCATTGTTACTTTAGTAGTTTATAACTAATTTATATTCAACTTCCGACTTTGTCACGATTTTACTTCCGACTTTGTCACGATTTTACTTCCGACTTTGTCATTTTTAATAAAACTTTCTAAGGACCTGAATAACATCCCACGCATCTTCAAGTGCGTCGTGAGTAACCTCACCACTTATATTAGTTCTTTCTTTACAAGTTGTCAGTGATGGGAGTGAGTTATCTTTATACCAATCAACACATAAAATTGCTGGATCTAAAACTCTTTGTCTTGTTCTAATAAGTTTCTGCCACCAAGGTAGTTGTTGTAGAAATAATTTATCGAAGGTTCCAAAGTTCTTACCTGCAACATTTAATGTAATCGGTTTTGAGTTTGAATCGATTTTCGATGTTACCAATAATTGATTTGGAACGGCCTCACCATACCCATTTACCCAAAGAAACTCATAAAACTTTTTCACCACATCTTCCTTCTCGTAAAAAGAATAATTAAGGATGGTATCCATATTGAATCTGGTTTCATCATTCCCTTCAAGGTATTCTCCAATCATAGCAATTAAACCTTTATTCATGGTTAACGCTCTTGGTGAACCAACGATTTCTCGTTGTAGAATAACCGCATTAAACTTTGGACACTCCTCGTAAGGTAATTTCTTTTGAGTATCTTCAATAATGGCACCTATTGATAAGACGCAATTTTTCTCGTGGTCAAGACCAGATGTTTCGATGTCTATACTTACGTAAATCATAATATTAGTGTTTACTTCTACCTCTACCTAATTTTTCTAAATCAGAATATGAACCAGAATTTGATGGTTTTCTTCTTGGTGATTCGTACCAAGTTTTTAACCATTCAAATGGTTTCATTGCATCAGTGAAGGGTCCACCGAAAACAGGATATTCGTCTTTCGAATATTCCTCTTCAATTTCTTCCCACGTTTCGGTTTCAAGTAGTGTCATAATCTCCCTTGTCAAACTACCCGCGGTTTTGGTCCCATCATTAGACCACTTTATAATTAAATTTTCAACTTCTCTATAAAGTTTAATTTGATGTTCTTTCATGTTACTTATAAATTTTTGATGATCAGCATATTCTTTATCTTTCTCTAAAACTTCCGCTTGTCTGATTAATTCATTGTATTGTCTTGGTGTCATATTATTTGATTAAAGTTATTTCAACATTTTTTAATTTAATTGGATTATGTTCATCATCAACTAAGACATCAATCCTATTTTTGTGTCTTTTATTCATCAAATCTCTTATTGTATAAACACCATCAAACTTACCCGCTTTTTTAATTCTAACTTTCTTTCCGAAATTCCAACCTTTCTTTTTTAAATCTCTTGATACTGCAATAATTCTATGTTTACTTGGATTACTTGTGTCTATTTTAAATCCAGAAGCGGTGATATTTGGAGTTGAATCTGTTTGTGATGGTGATGGTGAATAAATTGTGAGAGTAACAAATTGTTTATATATCTTCTTGTATGATTCTTTAAAGTTAAAATCATTTAAATCAAGAAAATCAACATTACCAACCGTTTGTGGTAGTATTAATAACAAGAATGTGAATATGTTAATTCTATTAATCATCTGTTTCTTAATATCCAAAATACTGGTGAGTTTTGATTTCTTCCGAGGTTTACTTTCTTTCTATGGTTACCTGGTTGAAACTTATTCTGTGATAAATTGTGGTGCCTCATACCGGAACCCACGATGTGTAGTTCAGGATTACATGATGTGAATAATAACATCACAACAAAAAATAGTAATAACCTTTTCATTATGTAAAAGTACAAATATTATTTGGAATATCAAAAAAAATATGAAAAAAATAACCCCCAAATTTGGGGGTTAAAAAATATAGTTAAAAAATTAATTCTGTTTGGGTTTCCTACCTTTTCTATTTGGTGTCTTTTCAGTTACAACCTTAACAACGTCCTTGCTTTGTTTTACCACTTCTTTTGCCGCCTTGATTACATCTTTGGTTTCCTCAGCAACCCTTTTGGTTTTGTTCTTAAACACGACAACAACTTCTTTCGCATCCTCCACCTTTTCTTCTAATTTATCGGGAATTCCGTCTTTATCCTCATCTTTAAATGCTCCGAAGAACTTTGTTGCAACAAATACACCGATTGATGCCACGGCCAAAATTGATAGAACCACTAATGTTGTATTCATGATATTTTCTTTTTTAATAAATATATGAAAAAACACAAAATTTATCAAGTTTTAACCTACGTAATATTCCTCTATTAATTTATCCCCACTAAACTCCTTTCTAACCATATAACACTCTGATTCTGAATTTCTTAGTGATTTTAACTTTCTTTCAGCCTGTTCGAGTGATTCACATTCAAACACTTCTTCCCCTTGAATTACCTCAAATTTGTACGTAATCTTTATTTTCATTTTAATTGTTTAAGTGACAATAATGTTTAGTTGCAACTATCAGTTTCAAATACCTAATACACTCAGAATCACCCCTGTTGATAGCCCCATATAAATCATTATCGACTATGGATTGAACAAAACTACCCCCCATTAAGTAATGGTCTCTTGTCATCATAACGGAAGCCATGATACCTATGATGTGTTGGGGTGGGGACTCATCATATTCTTTTGCAAATTCTTTTGCTCTTTTGTAATAGTTTTCTTGTGTAATCATGATTTGTATAGTCTTGAGTTATTATAATATGCAACCGAGTTTTCCTCAGCAATAAGTCCATATTCCTTTTTTACGTTTTCGTATATGGTATCGGTGTTTTCGTTTATGTACTTAGATATGATGTTACAGAAACCATAGTTAGACTCATCAACAACATCTTGTGGGGTACCAGGTAAACCACAATAAGACGCCTCACCAACTTCGCTGATGAACATGCCACTATAAAATCCCTTAAGTTCATATTCGTTTACAAACCTATCGGCGTTACACCATATAAAAACATTATTATCTTTTTCTTTCAGTAGTGATACCACGGTATGGTCAATTATATAACCACCACATTTTCTAAATTGACCTATCGAAAACAAACCAAATATAGATCCATGTCCCATCATCATAACCCTATCGTGAGATTTGATTAGTTCATGTAGTTCTTTTTTAGTGATTCCACCTGTTATAAGTGTCTTGTTTTCAATAGGTTGATAGACTATATCTAAGAAAGATGTGGTACTATCTTTTGGGTGTACAATTAATGTTTTCATACCACAAAGATAGTCACTATTTTTAATATACCAAAAAAAATCTAGTATTTTTTATATAATACTAATAGTTGTATATTTTAGTAAATATTGATAGAAAAGTTCTCCTTGTACCCTATGTCCCGATTCTCCCATATGGTGTCCATTTAAAATCTTATTGTCGGTTTCCTGTTCAATGGTTTTTCCGCCGTACTTAAAAATTACATCAAACATTGTTCTAATCTTTTGATTATTAAAATTAAAAGGTGGTAATTTGGATATCTCATCGTGAAGAATGTATCTATCATCCTTTAACTCATTGTTCGGTAAATCATTTATTATATCATAATCGGCAGACCAAAAAAATAAAAAAAACTTTTTTGATTTAGAATATTCTGTTAGTATTTTCTGATAATTGTAAATCTCTTGTATATGAAGTGGATGAGATCTGTTCATTGCAATTTCTTCCCTAATAAATTCTTTTAAGTACTTTCCATCTTCTCTGTTTACTGAAAATCTTTTCCAATGAAATTTATTTTCATCTTCATTCCATACAACCCACCTAAATCTATGATTGAAAGTCCAATTAACTATTACAATGTCATTAGGATTAAATTCATCACTATGATTACAAATTGTTTGGAATATTTCAGGATTTGACATTCCAGCAACCGCATTATTATTAAGAACGCATTTAAATTTTTGTTGTAAAATATCCCCCCAAGTTGGTGGTAAATCTTTTTTTATGTATTCTTTCCATTCTTTATAAGGTTTGAATGTGTTATCTAAAAAATGACCTTGGGTATAACTGTCCCCAAATAAATGTAATTTTATTTTCATATTAAATGTAACATGTGTTTTCTAATGTGTTCATAAAATAATTCGAATTGTATTTTATGACCAGACTCCGCAAGGTGAATGTCGTAAATTAATCCATTAGTTTCTTCATTAATTCTCAATCCACCCCTTCTCAGAACCTCATTAAAAATTGTTTCTCCTTCACCTTTTATTAAATCTAAACATAAATAAAATTTATGTGTAGTTTTATTCATTAAAGAATTATACTTAAAATTGAAATCGGCATTCCAAAAGAAAACACTAAATCCAACATATTTTGATAATGTTATAATTATATTTTCAAAATCATGTAATTGTTCGTAATATGGATCTGATGTTCTGTTTAATCCAATTTCTTCACTGGTTGTTTTTGAAATATATCTACTCATATTTTCATCAAAATGTATTGAAAAATTATTCCATTCTTTTGAATCACAATTAACCCACCTAAATCTATGCATATAAGTCCAATTAATTATTACAATGTCGTCTTTTCCAATCTTATCTGACATTTTGCAAAATCTGTTAAAGATTTCATCGTTACCTATTGAACCCTTAGCATGATTTACTAATTCATATTCTAATTTTTCAGATAAAAGTTCTCCCCACGTTTTAGGAAATATTCCATTTCTAAATTCCTTGTATTTTTTATAAGGGATATGTCCTTCTTCATAAGGAGCACTATAACTATCACCAAATAAATGTAATATTTTCATTTTAAAATTTCGGAGTTATCTCTACAACTTTTATTGTTCTTCCACCCATAGAACCTTCTGAATTTATTCCTATAAATTTAAATACACCATCAACAACAAATGGTTTCAAATAATCAACAAACAAATCATCTACCTTTATCTCAGTAGTTAATCTATTAAATTTGGTTCCATCATTCCTCCAAATAAGGTTATTTAAAATGATACCCTTTTGTCTTGATACCCTAAAAAGACTTCCATGATGAAATGGTCTCAATATAATATCCTTATCACCGTCACCATCATAATCAATCAAATCAAATTCTCTGAATTCCATCTCACCAACTCTTTCATTATAATCTGGTGAGTCTTGTATTGGTGATGTAAATTTTAATAAATCTTTCGGTATAAATTCTAAGTTACCCTTATTTTCATATATCTGTATCCCATTGTATTGACCTTCGAAAGCTAACGCAAGATCAACATCACCATCACCATCAAAATCATTGGCCTTTATAGATGTTGTTCCTATATTCGGGTTATCATAAATTCCTAATTGGTTCGGTTCTCGAAATACTTCGTATTGTCCAGTTAAATTATTAAACGAATAAATTAGTAGTGAATATCTTTTTTCTGATGTGATTTTACCATAAGTTGCCTTTATTATTTCTGGTCTACCATCCTTATTTAAATCTTGGACCAGAATTGCACCATTGCTATTATACCAATTATAGTTTCCTTTATCATGATTTACTAAATTTCTATTCTCAATAAAGGAACCATTTGTCGTTTGAGTAAATGTATGGAAAACATCACCCCAATCGTGATTTCTGATACCCATATGAATCCCAACCAAATCTAATAAACCATCTCCATTTATGTCACCAGTTGACACTGCGTGATAAAAACTTCTACCGTTACCAACCGTAACTGTTGTCCATTTAATGTCGTCTCCCTGAAATTTACCGTAGTGTAATTTACCAAAGGGTCTCGGTTCACCCTCCCATCCGTGGTCAGCATAAACAATTCCATCTTTTGTGAATTCATAGTTTCTACCAACACCCATAGACGCTTCATGATATTTCTTTAGAAACCCCCAATGACCGTTAATTTTTTTTAGTTGAATGGTTGGTGTTTCATTGTTATTATTAGAACTCAAGAGAATATACTCTTGGTTACCAACCATATAATGTGTCATAGGACTTACATGATAAGCGGATAATGAAACCTCTTTAGGTGACAAACTTGGTTCATTTATGACCAATGTGTCTACCTCAACTGTGGTTTTTAAAACCACGGGAGTAGTAATTTCAGTGGATTGGTTTACCGGTAATATGTCCGTTTTCTCACAAGAGATTATAACAAGGGACAAAAAAACAATAAAAACTATTCTCATCTTTGTTTAATTTTGAATACAAAGATACGAATAATTCAGAATATACAAAAAAATTCTAGTATTTTAATAAAGAGAATATATCTTATTGATTATCAATTGAGTATGTTCTTTATATCCCTCTTCGGTTTCACATCTATTTTTATGAGTTCTAACTGAATGAATCGCGGTTGTATGATCACGACCATTAACCATTTGACCAACAGTCACATATGAGTATCCGAATTCTTTTTTCATGATTGCACAGAATATATGTCGAGCATTTACGATGGTTCCTTTCCTTGACCTTGATAAGACATCTTCTTTGGTTACACCACATTGTTCAGAGACAATTCTTAAAATATCTTCAGGGTCTACTCTTAATCTTTTTTGTGTTTTGGATAATTTAGGTAAATCTTTTGTTCTGATACCAGGAATAACATAGGGACTTATTTTCATACATTTTATTTTGTACGAAGATATGACTTTTGTTAATAATTTCCTGATAAAAATACATAAACAACCTCAGGAACTTTGGTGAATATCTTTGTTTCCCCTTTTTCGTTAGTATACTCCAATGAAGGTAAACCCTTTATGTATTTTTTAAGTTCTCTTGGACCATTTCTTAATCGGTCTATAACATACTCCCTTGAATATAGTTTTTCAGAATCATAGTATTCTAAAACTAATTTATTGTATTGTGATTCTGTGATGATAAGTTTCATATAAGAATAAATATCTATCAGGCTCTATTTGTTACAAGTATGTCTGATGTGGGTTCTGAAAAAATCGGGGTTTGAGTTGTTGTTATAAAATAGTTTTCACTTACCTGTTCTTCAACAGGTCTCTCTAACTCTTCAGCGGCTCTCTCTACTGCTCTTCTTATATAATTTTCTCTACCTATTTCTACTGGTTCAACCGGTTGACTTTCTTTTAATGACATCATACCGGTGCGTTTGAAATATTCATCTTCTTTAATTCTTTCTTCGTCTGATAAAAGAAACCTATTGGTTCTTGACCCCTTACCCTTAGATTCCTCCAATATAATTTTTCTTAATTCGTCTGTTAATTCAGTATCTAAAGAATCAACTCTATTATCTTTTTGATTCCAAAAAGAAAATTCTGGATCGTTTTTATCTAATGAATAAAATGATGCCACTTTATAACCCGTCAATTTATTAATACAATAAATTAAAACACCCTTTGTTGTATATTTTAAAAAGTATTCGGGATTGTTTTCTGTGGTCGTACACCATTTTGTATTTGATCCATATTTTTTTGAAGATAAATAAGTAAGTGGTCTAACTAGTAACCACTCTTCGGTATCAAATAATATCTTAACTTGTTTCTCCAACTCTTTATGGTCTGAAACCATTTCAGCAACACTTAAAGAATTTATTATTTCATCAAAAGAAGAATAACGACTCAAATCGTTTTGTTTAATTAAACCTCTCTCATTTAGTTCACAAAACTTTCTGAATGACCTTAAATCAGAAAAATTAAAACTGTCTAGTAATCTATAAAAAAATAAGACCTCCAATCTCTCCAATTCATTCATGGCTTTGGTGTCTATTGAAAATTCTCTTTTTAGTGTTTCTTTTACTTCCGTTAAATGAGTTTCAATATTAGGAGTATTTTTAACAATTCTAAGGAGTGTTTCAGTATATTTGTCTTTTCTTTCGGGTACAAGTAATGAAAATAATTTAAACAGGTTTATATTGTTTTCTGTTGATAGTTTAATTTGTTTCATTCTAGACATATCATTTATTATTTTTTAAAGTTATAACCATAAAATTGGTAATTTTTATGTACCGACTCTTCGTCGTTATTTAATATTGCATCTTCCTCATTTGGATAGATAGCGTCAACGGGACATTCAGGTAAACATGCACCACAATCAATACATATGTCAGGATTTATATAAAGTTGTTTTCCTATCAATTCTTCTTTAGACATTCTATCAACTTCCAATCCCATACCATCAACATTAATTGGTCCGTTGATACAATCGACCGGACACACTTTTACACAAGCAGCGTCACAAACAGAAACACATTTATTTCCAATTATATATGACATATTATAATCCCAATACTTTTAATTGATCAATGGTGTGTTTTGCATTCACATGATGAATACCAATTCCACCCTTTTCTCTCCAACCAATGATGTTATCTATTCTATCATCTATTAATATTGATTCAGGGTCAGATAAATCTTTTTTATCACTAGCATATTTTAATATTAATTCAACGCCAGGTAATTCTCTCTCTAACCATCTGAACTTACCTATACGGGATTCCACCTTTTTTGATGGTGCAGACAATATTTTTGGCCCATACTTACCAATATACGACCATAATCTTTTACCATCACCCATCCAATCCATATTCAACCAAAATTTGACACCCGCTTTATTAATTGGTTCCCAAAAATCAGGACCATTGTGGAATTGGTTCTTTATGTCAATACCTGTTAAATCGTAATATGCTTTATCAAAGTCTGTTAAGACCCCATCCATATCACAATAAATTTTATACTTTGTGCCCATAATTAAAATATATATAATTTTTTATTAAAAACAAAAAAACCCCAAAAAATATGGGGTTTTGATACTAAAATCTTTATTTAATTATTTTGTTTTCATAACAATTTGTGGTTCATTCTCTCCATTGTCTTTCATTACATAAAAATTACCATTATCATCTTGACCTAAAGATAATTCAACCGCATCACTGTCTTGGTCCCCACCTGATACCTCTTCTGGACCTTGTTGTCCTAATTGCATCACATCAGGGTCAGAAGAACCCTTCCATTCTTGTTCTTTCACAATACCCTCCACAATCTTCTCAATGTCGGATTGTTTTAATTTAATTACTTTAGCCATATCTATTAATTATTTATATATAAATACTCAAGATTTTGATAATGTTACATTTTAAATTGATTCCCAATCTATTTCACCGTATTGGTCAAAGTCATCATTCTCATCATGACCTTCACCATCTTGTGCCTTTCTATATGCCTCACAAGTACTCCTCGCCATTACTGTATGAGTCCAAGTCTGAACTGCGGTTCTTGAACATTGAATAGTGTATTCGGATTCTTCATTGTTTTCCCAATCCTCATCATCCTCCTCACATTCGTCAGTGTTAATACTAACCGACACATCTTCTCTACTCATCTTATCACACTCTTCGATAATGTCGTTTCTAAATGCTTTAAGTTGTTTTAGTGAACTGAAATCAAAACTAAAACTTCCTAAATCTGAATTAAGAGTAATTGATACGTGTTCGGAATCACTTTCTTTATATTGATTTTCCTTTACATAACTAACACTATAATTGTCACAATCTCCAAAGTCAACAAACGATTCACTGGGATAAAGACCTAACCAATAACCATCGGTATTTTCTTCTCTCATTTGTTTGTATTCTTTCTCTAATGATTGCAATTCTTTAATTGCGTTTGAGTATCTTTTCTCAAAGTCTTTCTCCCATTTTTTAGTACGTTTTGGCATATATCTTAATTTATTGGTTTATATAACATAGGTGCTTGTCCATACACCGGAAGTTTACCATCCCATTTGTTAATCCATTCTAATTGTAATAACATTGGTGTGATTGTCTTTTGTTTAAGACTATTCGCCTCAGCTTCAGCCTTTGCTGATGTTAACATTGCCTGAGCATTACCTTGTGCAGTTGCGACTTTAATCTTGGCCTCTGCCTCCGCTTGTTTAACTTTATTCTCAGCCATCAATGCACCTTGAACAGCGTTATTCTTAGCCTCAATTGCTTTCTTAAATGTCTCAGGATATAATAGATTAGATGTGAATTGAGTAATAACAAATCCTTCCTTACCTAGTTCTCCATCTAAAATTCTACGAACCTCAATCTCAAATTTCTGACGATTACTAATTAATTCATCTGCAGTGTAAACGTTAGTCGCTAATCTAAACGCATCAAACACCGCAGTCTTTAAAAACCCCTCTTCAATTTGGTCTAAACTTCTACGATACTTAGCGAAGATTTGTGGTACCTTCTCTCTTTGTACTGAGTAGTTAATGATTGGTGAGACGTGAAACTCACTACCATCTTTACTATTCACTACGAACGAATTCTCACCCGTATATTCCTTGTGTTGAATGAATGTGGGGAACTCATAAATTGAGTGGGTAATGGGGTTAAAAAACACCATACCAGTCACTTCTACCACATCACTTACTCCTTTATTATCACCATACTGATTAACCTTAACACCAACGTGTCCCGCGTCGATTCTCTCACAAGAGAAGAATAAAAAAGTTAGTAGGAAAAAACCTACAATACCACTTGTAATTAACTTTGCCATTTTTTTAATTTTTAATTGTTGTTCTAATTTTAATTGTTCACGCTCTTTTTCTTGACGAGCGTATCGTTCTTCAAATGATTCATAAGCCATATTATTTATTTTTTTATAATGTAACAACCTGGAGGTAAACCTGAGTCATCTTTTGTATACCTTAAATTAATATCTAATTGTTGGTTGGTTACGGGATGATTTAAGAATTCAGGTATACCTCTTTGTTTAAAAAATACTCTAATTGCATCTAAGGATTCATATAGACCAGAATCATCAAATATAATATATCCACCTAATTGTACCTTATCGTATAATTCTTCTAAAGTTTCTAATGTGGCTGAAAATGCATCCACATCTATTCTTAATAATGATACTTTTTCTATTCCAGATGTTGGTAGAGTATCTTTAACAAATCCTTTTAAAAATTTAATTCGTTTGTCGTCACCTAATCCATATGATTTAAAGTGTGATTGAACTTCTTCTAAACTAATTGCTATCGGACCAACGGAATTGTGTGTGTAATGATTTGTATGTCTTTCTCTAGCATAACTATGTTTAGCAATTTCAATAGGTTGAAACCCCTCATATGAATCGCATACCCAAATATTTTTATCTTGAAAAACATAACTTAAAAATATTGAAAATCCACCCCTCCAAACACCACACTCTACTATGTCCCCATCTACTTCGGATATCTCAGAATGATGGTTGAATATTGTTTTAAATTCATCGGGACGAACCATCGTAATTTTATTATCGATAAGATGTTTTACTAAATCTTCATAACTTGTAATTATATCCATCTTATTTATTTTTTAATTGGATGGTGAGGAGGTAATGGAAATTCTGATTTCTTTTTTTTTCTCGTCTTTACGAATTGTTCGTCACTTTTAACACCATCGAATTGTTTGGGATTTCTTTTCTTTTTTGGTTGTAGTTCTTCTGGATTGATGTAGTCTAACTCCGTTTCACCTAGTTCAATGTTAATATATTTATCAACAAATTTGTCCATGTTGATATAATAATAAACAAAAATTATTGTAAACAACCCAAGAATTCCTGATATAATATTGAGAATAGTATTCGCAACTGTTAGTCCAGGAAAAACAATAAAGGTTAATATTGCAAATGTACCAAACCCAACAAAAATTGGTGATGATGTTTTCTGTGAGAAAACCTTTTTAAATAGTTCTTTCATTTTTTTTATTTTACAAATTAGGGATGGTTGGGTTCAAAGTTCCAATTAAATAAATCTAAAAAGAGTTTTTAAGTTTGATGATTAACTGTTGACTTATTGATTGTTAAATTTTGAGTTCACTAACTTCATCAAGATTTCAGACTTAATAGATTGCTTCAAATGGTTTGTGACCATTCGTCTTGATTTAATTAATATTCACTTATCCCCCAACCAATATTTTAATCAATCAATGTATTGTGGTTCCATTGATCAAGTTCGTCTTGAAGTTGTTCAATTCTCAATTCGAGATTCTTAACCATCGAATCCTTTTCAATGATGTTAATTTCCGCATGTTTAATCACGGGTTCACCTTCACCCCATCTACCTCCTCCAACTTTACCCGATGTACAGTTAAGTAATTTCAAATGTTTAATTTGATTCTTAAGTTCTGACAATTCAAAAATCTTATCATAAACCGGTAGATTAGCCTTATGAATTTGTGTTTTTAAAACAATCAACTCATTTGTTAATTGCATCCACTTACCAATTGATTCTGTTGCAGAATATGGACGAGGATTACCTTCATCAACAACATTATATTGTGATGCTTTGTGGAATTCTTCGTTAATCATTCCAACTAGTTTGTTTTTCTTTTTAAGAGCTTGTTTAATATTCATATTATTTTATTTAAAATTTACCCCATTGAGATTTGTCACGGTTTTCTTCTGCTATTTTAAACCCTAACAAAATGTCTTTAATTATTGATTTTAATTTTAGAATTATTCTTTTCATAATAAAATATAAATTTTATTTTTGATAATACAAAATTTTAACCCACAATTCCAACAATATCATCCAAGTGATGATCCAATGGACCCATCTCACTTCCAACCTCTTTCTTCTTCAACAACTTAATTACATCATGAAGATTGTATGGTGCGAAGTCGGGATTACCATCCATTCCAATGTCCATTCTTCTACCATTACTGATTTTTTGGTTGTGGGGTAGATGACAATGTCCATGTAGATGTACACGACCCTTACGAAGACTGTTCCAACTAGATATGGGATAGTGACACATCTCAATCGTTTCACCTTGATATTCAAATTGTTCGAACCAACTAACACTTTTGAAGAGGTCTCTAACATTACCTCTATTTCTGTCGATGTGATGGTCATGATTGCCGAGTATTAAATGAATATTCTTACAAATTAATCTACTATGAAACTCTTCTATATTTTCAAATCCACCGAATGACCAATCACCTAAATGAATCAACACATCATCTTGACCAACGACTTCATTTATGTTGTTGACAATTGCACTATTCATCCTTTCAATTGTATCGAAAGGACGTGTTTGTTTTTCAGGTACATCACCATTTGGTAATCTCCAATTAGTTACCCCTCGACATATATTCTTATGAGAATAGTGAGTGTCAGAAGTAATCCAAACTTTGATGTTGTTATCTATTTTAATCATATTAACAAAATTCCGTTGATGAACTCACACGAAGTCCGTCGATTATTTTATCATCGTATTTTGGGTCATCAAAGAATAATCCCATACCTTTCATTCTTTCCGATTTACGATATTCTTCATTAACAACCCAACCGTTAGGTTCTCCCCAATTAAGTGCCATCTCAATAAATTCATCCACATTCAATTCTTCACCATACTCATCTACCACTCGACCTGATTGAATAAAGTTTAATAAACCTTCTTTGTTAGAATAGTACTTGTTCTTATGGAAATTCCAACAGAACTTCCAACCACCACTTCGTTTTCCAAGATGTATATTTGTTCCATTAATGAACGTTTCCCAAGGTGATTCTGAATTCCATTGGTCGTCAATTGGAACTTGAAATCCACGTTCAATGTCATTTGGTGACAATGTCATTTTTCGAATATCATTTTCAAGACGGATTTTTCGTGATTCCATCTCCTCTACAGTTGGTATTCTATAATAGTTAGTTCCCATTTTAGTAAGTTTGTTAGGACAAATATAGGTATATTTTCGTATATTCCAAAATATTTCAAAAAAAAATCCCCAATTTCTTGGGGATATACTAAAACCTAACTCAGGTCAATCTATAATCAATTGTTATAGATAGGTACTGTTTATTTTTTCATTTTTTTTATAACATCCTTAACCAAACCATCAAAGACATTTTCATTTAATCTTCTTCTACCACCTTCTATATCCGACCTTTCTGGTGTTGCCTTTTTTAATACACTCTCAGGACTAATCGATTCCATTTTTCGTTTAAATTCATCAATTGCGGCATTTAATCCTTGTACAATTTGTTCATTATCCATTATAGTCATATTAGGTGAAAATTCAGTACCAGGATCAAGCTGCACATTTTTTACTACACCAACTTGTTTACCATCAACTAGTGAACCAGGATTATATTCTACCGGTTCTAATCTACCATCTACTCTTGATTGACCAGGTTTTCTTCTTGCAAATTTATTTACAAGAATTATTGACCAAGCAAAAGAATTGTCACCAATTTTTTCTCCTTTTACTTGAAAGGTCATCTCTAAAAACACCTCATTTTCTTGACCTTCGACATAACCACTCTTACGTAGTTGGTATATATCTGTAACACCATAGTCTTTAACGCTTCCTTTCTTTTCTTCCGCAGCCCAATTAGTATAATTTGTATTAAACTGTCGTGCCAAATATTCTGTGTTCATTTGTGGTGTATCCTCACCGAATATTCTAGCACTAACAAATTCATTAAATTCTTCGTTGGACTTGTAAATATTGTAACCCAACGTTGTAAATGCAACTTTATCATTTGTCCACACGTCAGTATGTCTATCAAAATATTTTCTATTGTATAACTCAATAGTCGGTACACTTCTTTGATTCAATACTTTGTTGAACTCTTCTCCAAAATTATTTCTAAGTGTTTTTAAGAAATATGTTTTAATTCTTTTAGATCCCTCTAATTTTTCACCTGTTGAAACATCTTGAGATGTTTGTTTAACAGTTCTAATTGGTTCACCTTCTTCACCTGGTAGTGGATTACCCACCCTTACGTTTCTATGTGGTCTATCGGATGGACACTGAGTATCTGACCACCTAAATGACCCAAAATCTTGTTTTAATTTTTGAACAACATCTGGATGTTCCTCCATAAATTGTTGGATGTCACATGTAAAAATGATTTGAACTCTTTCGGAATCCGGGTCATCACTGAAGGGGTCAACCATCATGTCATAACCAATATGTTTTTTATTACTATCATATAATTTACTTGATGCAACCTTCACACCTGGTTTCTTTTTGGTCCAATATTGAGCCATTTCCTCGATGTCGGCTATGTAGTTACTTTCATTAAGTAGTGAAAGAAGTTTTTCTTTAGATATCTCCATTATAATACGTATTTTATTTATATAAATACTAGGAAAACCAAATAGGATCCTGTCTATTTTTCCATTTACAGAAATCTTTCTTTGCTCCAATGTAATAATTCCTATAAGATTGAGTAACATCCTCGACTTTGAATACATCGGGCATTGCTCTTGGTGGGTCCTGAAAGGGTACATCAGGTATTTGGGGTTTGTTCACGATACACCATTCAATGATTTGTTGCGACTTGTGTTTCTTACCATATCTGTAGGAATACTCCTCACATAACTCCAACCCTAACTCACATAACCAAAGATAATTTTCCAATGAACTTCTTACCCAAATAGAACAGGGGTGGTTTTTATGAGATAACTTGTATGGTGCCTCACCACCGTTAACCCAATGAACCCCACATAGAAGTTGTGCGGTTTCCAATATCATCTTGACAACATGTTTGTCATTATGATACTCTGCACATTTTTTTGGGTCACTATCTAAATAAAAAATATTCATTACTGAGGTTTTTTCAATACACACTCCAAATGATTTGTTCCAACTAAATAATCATATTCAATTTCAGAGGTATCTTTACCACAAATTTTACAAACCCATTGGTTTTCGATTGGTGGCTCCTTGTCCTCATACTCTCTCCAATAATGTTGTCTAACTTTTGCACCCAACTCATAATTGTTAGAGTATAGGTTTACCCAATGTTTTGGAATTGTAATGTGTTCCCTATTTGATGAACTTCCATTCAAATAACATTCGGTACAAAGTTGTCCTGCTCCTTCAATATATCCAACTCTAAAATCTATATGAGTAGATACGTCAACTGTGGTTTCTTTTCCACAGATAATACAAATTTCTTTTGACATAGTGGTTAAATTTTATATTAAAATAACCAAAATATCCAAAAAAACAAAAAAAATATTAGAAATTATGCTAACTCTTTAATTTTAGGATTTGACCCTGCATTGTATGATGCAACAACCTTACCAACCAAATCCCCCGTCCCCCATGTTTTTAGGGACTCACACTTAGCAATATTGTCCGCACCGATATCATTTCTTAAACCATCAACAATACAATTATATCTACCGTTTTTAAGTGTTTTAATCGTGGCTACCATACCGTCACCTAATGTTTGATAGTTTTTTACACCGACACTATTAAAGTTAGTGGAACCCGGTAAATCCCAAGTAGTATTAAACGGATTAAATTTACCAGCTTTACCTTCGGATTGTCTCCAAGCATATAAAAACTTTAGATTTTCCTCAGAAACAGGTGCACCCAAGTTTTCTAATAGTTTTGCGTAAAAGTTTTGATCCACTAAACCTTCTAAGTTTACTTTATCAACCAGTTTTCCTAAATCTTCAGAACTGACCCCTTTGTCTTTTAATAACTCAATCAATTTATTTAACATTTCAGGACTCGCACTCACAATTGGTTCCGTATCTGAAGTAAAGTTATCACTTACTTGTGATCCAATATATGGCATTGGGTCAACAACCTTACCGTCTTTGTAGACCTCAAAGTGTAAATGTGCACCATCTGACCTACCTCTACCAGGATCACCCGAAGCTCCTCCTGTTAAACCTATGACTTGTCCCTTTTTTACTATTTCACCTTTAGAAACGTTGATTTGTTTACAATGACAGTATCTTGTTTTAATATTGTCAGCATGTTTTATATAGATTGTTCCACCACAAGCATCGTTTCTAGTTTCCGCATCGATAACTTCACCATCTAATGGTGATTTAATTTGTGTACCTGATGATGCACTCAAGTCTGCACCTGCATGCATTCTACCCCATCTAGGTCCGAATGGTGAATTTAATTTTGTATCTCCAATTGGTGAGTCTAATGTTGCCTCATTTACTGGTTCTTTCTTTTCGAGGTTTTCTTCGGTAAACTTTTTTACCGCAGCAGCAGTTTCTGGACCAAACAAACCATCTACACCAAATTTTGGTAATTGATATCCTAATAACATCAATCCAATTTGCATTGATTCTACGCTTTTTTGAAAAGTCATAGAACCCCTTTGCTGTTGAGTTAGTCCTCCAGATTTTGCTGCGTCCTCAATGGTTTTGAAAAAATCATTTACGTCGTCGGAAACTAAATCAGCCTTATTTGGCTCGTCAACTTTATCTTTTAACCCAACTCCTTTTAAGATTTTGTCTAAAAATCCCTCTTGTTCTATAACCTGTTTACCATAAGTTATAGTATGTATTCTTTCTAATTCTTCGGTGAGACTTCTTTTCATACTTAAATAAATATCTCATATCTCAACTTTAATCCATTTTTGTGTTGAGTCTAATTTAAAAGAACCTACATAGTTTTGTTTCCATTGTGAGGGGTGTATTAAAGACAAAAAAGTGGTGTCATTATCCCTAACATATAGGTGATAAATTTCATTCATTACAGGAATAAAAGAATAAGACGATGAATATACAATCTCATTCCAATTAACCTCATCAATAAGTTTACGAAACTCTTCCTTAAGTTCCTCATATTTTGTTTTAAACTGTTTATTTGCAACATTGGCTTGATTCTTCTTCCAACCCCCAACATCTTCAATCTTGATTGCCGGTGCACCCACATTAGAACCATAGGTTAGTTCTTTGGAGTAGAATCCCCTTTCCTCATCCCAAGCAACTAAATCTGGCACCTTTTTCTTATCCATTCCCTATTTGATTTTTATCATTTTCATCGAATTCACCAAATAAATCATCACCCTTATAGTCAGGATGATTTTTGTGCATATAATCAATACCCTTAACCCAAAAATATGATATTGGTGCGGTGATAAGTAATGTTATTAAAATTACAATTAGATATGACATGGTTTTTTATTTTAAGAATTGTAAAATTTTATCTTTAATACCACTTTGTTTAATACCCTCAGTACTCTTTGGTGTTTCAACAAAGTTATCCAATCCCCATTCGTGTTCATAAAGTACACTATAATGAAGACAGGTTTTACCCATTTTCAAATCGTCAATGGAAACCCAATGAGTAACTTCGGGATGGTCAACCAAATATTGTTTAATTTCGATAGTTCTAATTTGTTCTAATTCCCATTCACGAGACCAAATGAATCCCGCGGGATACGCATCAATATACCAAGTACATTGTCCTAAGTTTGGTGTGAAGTCTATTGGTTTCTTTTTGATACCCTGTGACTCATAATATTCACCCATCTCCTCAACAGTGGCCCATCTTTTCCAATCAGAAGAGATAACAATTTCAGTACCAGTTTCTTCCAATATTTCATTTAAAACTTTAATTGCTTTTTTGTTGAAGTTATCAAAACGAGACATTACGGGTAACGATGATATTGATTGAGATAATTTCCTACCCGCTTCTCTTTGTTTTTTATGACGACCACCCCATTCGGTTGATAAACAAATAACACCATCGTGATCAAGAAATATTACTTTCATCTTTTCTTCTTTTAACTATAAATCTAATAGTACTTAAAATTCCGAAAAACATAAAGATTTGAACAGTCCAAAACGGGAAATTTTGTAGTTCGTGTAACATCCAAAAGATATTCATGAAAACCCATGAAGCTAATGTGATATTACCATCTATGTTATTTTTTTCTGTTAAAAGAATGTATATGGTTAATATTGAAGTAGGGATTACCATAAATGTTGCCATCCAAGTAAACTTTAGACACCAAAAAATATCTTTAAACAACCACGAAGTTATATGTATTTCTTGGATATTCCAAAATTTTTTAAGATTTCTCATTGATATAATCAATTTGTGGATTCCAAAACCCTTCAGATGTTACTTTAGGGAAATCGTTTCTATCAATCATAATCCATTCATATCTTACAATACCCCAAGATTCAAATTGTTCCAACACATCTTCTAAAGTAAAACACTTACACGAATAAATATCAAATTGAGCCATTGCTGGTTCATAATGATCCCATATGTGAATTGATGCGTGAGATGTTGCTAAGGTTACAGTTCCTGTTAAACCTTCATTACCTGGGTAATCCACATAAACACTAGTTGGGCCAGCAACCACCTCCATTCTAACTTTATGAACTAAATCTATAAACCATTGATTAAGTACTTCTGTGTCTTTAGGTGGGTTTTTAATCCAAACTTTCATCAAAAGGTGTTGATGGTAGGGTTGGAATTCTACTTCAATTAATTCTTGTTCTCCTGTTTCAATATTAGTAACTACTCTTTTCATTATGTAATTTTACATTACATATATATATCTTGGAAATTAGTATTTTTATAAGATTATTGGAAATCATTTATTAAATTCCTTAAAATTTTTTATGAATCTCTTTTCATAAACTTTTAATTCTTTTGTGTTTAAACCATTATATAAACCGGTAGACATAAATGCTTGAATTTCGTCGTCTATTATTTTCTTATCATCAAGATATCCCATCTTAACAATTTTACTTTTTAGTTTCTCATAATGTTTAGGTTTCATGTCTGAAATTAAATCAAGACAATTTTTTTTATATTCTTTACTTGTGTAGTATAACCCGTGTGCAATTTCATGATTCATTGTACTAGATTTAAAACTATCTGCACCAATTAGATACCATTTGGTTCTTGGTTTTTCAAATCTTAATGGGTAGTTTTCACAATAAAACCAAATGTCACTCATAATTTCATCATATGGACCTTTATCTTTGTTAAAAACACCCATACCTTTCTCAACAATATTTGATGGTATATTAAACCCACTCCAATCTTCGGGGTATGTGAATAGTTTCTTTTTCCATTTATTTTTATAGATAACCATATACTTTTCCCACGTAAAAAATTTACCTCTAATTTCTTCGAATGGTGATTCGTAGAACTCTTGATACCTACAAAACAACATAGTTCTTTGGTAATGGTCTTTTATTGATACTGCGAATATTTGTGGTCTAATTTGTTTGACTTCACCAACAACATATTCATTTTTTATTTTCATAAACAACTTTTTAATATTTCTTTACAGAGTTCATCTGGTATTTTACTTCTCTCGTAAGCATTACTTCTTCCTTGTGTTCCTGTTCTACTTCCTCTTGGTGCCGCAACATGACACGGATCTCCATTCTTACACATGGGTCTTGGTTCCCATAAAATACTATTTGTCCAAATATCCGTTGGTTTCATTCTCTCATCTCCATATTGACAATATGTTATGGTCTTTCTTGGTAACCCTTGAACAACAGGTAACTTACGAAGAACACCCCTTGGGTTTTCCATAAACCAAAAAGTTGGTTGAAAATATTCAATAATTTCAATTGTCTTTTTTACTAATTCCAAACCAAGTCTGGCCCCATCAGTTTTTGGAATATATGCACCTTTACCCCCTGTCCAATGATGTCCAATTGATGCAACACTAAAACTTGTACAGGGTGGGGACGCCCATATAATGTCTGGTTTGAATGGTACTTTACTTAAATCAAACTCCAAGATATTCACAACATAATCAATTCCTTTAAAATCATTTATATCTGAAGAGAAAACATTCATCCCTAACTTCTCGGCTTGTTTGCCAATTGATCTACTACCTGCAAATAGTTCTAAAACATTCATTATATATTTCTAATTATAATTGTTAATGATATTATAATCCATATTGTGTTGAAAACAATAAGTGTCGGTAATGATTTCCTCATACTCGCCCATATTAATAGTGACGAAGTTGTTAATGTTAGAAAATGTAGATACCAAATTTCGACACCGAATATTAAACCAGGCACTATAATCATCGCCTTCGCCATCCATGCACAGAACTCAATTACGTTGTAGTCTGTCCAATATGTTTTATTAGTAAACATCATAATTCTGCTCCATATTTTTTTAAACCCAACAAAATAGAACAGACTTACTAAGAAAATCAAATACGTTAAAAAATAACCCATACTTGAAATATAAATAAAAATAATAATAATAAAAAATTAAAGAATGGTTTTGTTGGTTTTTGTTTTTTTGTATTGATTAAGTGTTCCCACATTATGTATGTTGTTAAAAAATTGATTTCTAACCTTTCTCACTTCTAAGTTTAATTTATTACAAGTTGCATATATAATCAAACCCTCTAAAAATCCGTTACGTCCGTTATTAGGTTGATGATTTATTGTTTTATCATTTAGGTTATCCCAGCACTCAATAAACTCTTTTCTTCTCTTTACATCGTCAATTCTTAATAATAAAATGAATTCATTAATAAATTCAATATTTTCATCACCAATCAATTTACCGTATTCAGTTTTATTCATATCACCTATGGTGACTTCTTTACCCATGTAGTTAGTTTTGTTCGCTTTCCAACGAACTTCCATACCCTCACCTATGGATTGGATGTATTCAAAATCAATACGTTTGTTAATCAAGACATCGGTATCCATAAACACAACAATATTATGATACTCAAACGCAAATTCAATTGATTTTCTTTTAAGGTTATAATTAAAAGGTTCTTTGATTTCTTTTATGTGAACATCCTTGTTATCTATTAAGTTTGGGTTATCGGTGATAACAAAAATGTCTAAATGATTATTTAAATCAAATAGACATTTTACAGTTTCATTAAACTCAATTATATGTTCTTCACCGAAAGCTAAAAAGGTTATTCCATAGTTTTTTATCATAATGAAAAAGATTCACCACATCCACATGTTCTCGAGGCGTTTGGGTTTACCCATTCAAATCCTTTTCCATTTAATCCACTTGAATATTGTAATTCGGTACCGAACAAATACAGTACAGATTTTTTGTCAATAACAACTTTTAGATTTTCCAGATTAACAACCTCATCGTTTTCGGTTATAGTATCATCGAAGTCCATAACATAAGACAAACCACTACATCCACCACCTTTAACTCCAACCCTTAAATTGAACCTGTCTGTAGGTAGGTTCTCCTCTTTCATAATATCAAATATGTGTCTCTTTGCGGTTTCACTTATTGTAATCATTATAATCCGGTTTTTTTCAAAAGAGAATCTAAACTCTTTTTATCGGTTTTAATTTCAACCTCTTTATTAATCTCTTTTCTTAATCGAGCTAATTCCTTTTGTTGGAAATAACAGATGAGTAACAACACAACCGCTGCACCCATTGTTATATTTTTTTGATTTTTTTTAAAGAATTCTATCATAATAATAAATATTTTAATTAATTAATTCATCCGTGATAATATTATGGTCATTTAAGATTTCGTGTATTTTTTCATACACCAATTCCAAAGCATCATATTTGTCAATTTCTTTACCCTCCATTGACCACTCTAAACCTTTCTTGGTGTTGTGAACAATATCCCATAGGGCTAATGCCATGTCCAAAGATTTAACCGCACGTAAATGTGACATCCTATCATCAGGATCATTTAAATCAAACTTTAAGATTGCTTCCGCCATAAGTCACTTAATTTTCTTGTTGGTCTTTTAGTTATAAGTTTACCATCTTCTGTTTCTTCCATCAATGGTGCTCTCCAAATTTCATAAGCCATCCAAATTATTAAGACAGCTGAGAATAGTAAAAGATATTTCATATTTGTGGTTTTATTTCATTTGCATAAAGTATTTTGTTTTCCAAAATTGCCACCATTTTCTTTTAACTATTGGTTTACATTCGGAAAACGGATTGTTACCAAAAGATACTCGATTAAGGTACTTTGATGTTAACACATTTAAAAATATCTCATGATATTTTTTTGGTAATTCATCAAAATCTGAACTTATTTTAACATTTAAAAACTGTGGACCGTCTTCGGTGTCTACTATAAATTGTTCGTATAATGTTACAACAGTTTTTGCTTTTATATTAACATAATTTGATGAACCTAAATTAAGTTCACCGTTAATATGTTCTTTATATTCTTCATCTGACATAATTTAGTGGTTTTATTCAACTTGTAAATTTATTGAATCGGCTAAAGGTTTATTTACTTCTTCTAAAATTCCCCACATTACTTCATATGAACCAAGTTGAATTTCTTTAACAAACATTTCGTTTCTTAAACTATCAACTTGTTCCATCAATTGAGCTCTCTCTATGTCTCCTCCTGGGATATATCCCTTTTCGGTTTGACATTCAATTAGCTCTTCTTTTTGATTTAGATATAATATCAATAATGTTATAAGGGATAAACTTACTAAAACAAGATAGAACCTAATTTGTGACAAAATTTTCATAATTTTTGAATTTCGATTAATAATTCGGATACTTCTTCTTCGGTGAGATATCCTTTAACATCACCACCGGCAACCGGATTATCATAATGTATTTCCCCGTCCTTATCCAATACGGCTAATTCATATAAACCCGATTTACCACCATAAGAAAATGTGTGACTAACAACAGAAGCACCATACCCATTATCAAAATGAATTCTGGATTTCTTTCCCGACATATATTCATCTGACATTATTTCGAATTCTAAATCTTTAAATGTTTTCATCTTATTGTTTTTTTAAAGTTCTTCTACTATTCCCAATATTTCTGCAAGTCCTAATAGGATTGCACTGTTTCCGAATTGTTCGTTAAATAAAAAATAACATGCTCCGATTCTTAAAACACTTTTGAATAAACTCACCCAAAAATGTCTACTTGTTTTTGATTCTTTTGGTTGCATAACATTTAATATACTAAATTTTTCTGAGACTTCAAAATCTCCTCAACAAATTGAATTCTTTCTCCTATATAACGAATTACAGGAACAGACATTGAATTACCAATCCCACCTTTTACTGCAGAGTATGATGGTTTTTTACCATTTATCTCAAAGTCAAAGTAATCATCGGGAAAACCTTGAAGTCTACAAAGTTCTTTTTCTGTGAATTCTCTTATACCCAAATCATCGACCCAATAATTGGACGTTGAAATTTTTCCAAAACCATCTGTTAATGTTTTAGAATATGATTTAGTTACTGTACCAGCGAGTTTAATTTGTCCGAGAACATTTTGGGTACGTTCATTCCTCTCTTTTTTATTCTGCTCTTTAATACTTCCAAAGCATCCTTCGTTAAATAATATTGCTGCGGGGATTCTCCAGTCGGTTCCACGATATCCGAGACAGTAGATTCTACGACGACGTTGGGGAACTCCAAAATATCTTGAGTTGAAAACCCTGTAAGCGATAGAGTATTTTTTTCCTTGAAAGATTCCTCCTCCTTCATGTATATCTTCTGTCCTGATGTCTGTACCCGTAAAGTTTGAGAAGATTTGGGAGAGTCCTTCTTTGTTTTCTTCGTCGAAAACACCAGTGACAT
>Ga0315909_10001527_pt1 | contig 31156 bp, 60 predicted proteins | sample LakEriMetagenome_11_FD_203527 | JGI IMG/M metagenome (GOLD analysis project Ga0315909, IMG submission 203527) | Freshwater fungal communities from buoy surface, Lake Erie, Ohio, United States - Buoy 2 MA125 | ecosystem: Environmental > Aquatic > Freshwater > Lake | place: USA: Lake Erie, Ohio... | reverse complement strand
GGTTGAAACGGGAAGATGCTCACACTGCGGGGGAGATGGAGGGGAATACAGAGGGTATGATGAGGATGAGGAGGAAGATATCTACGATGAGTGTGATTGGTGCGATGGGTCTGGAGAAGAAGAGGGAGACACGGTAATTACCCCATTCTATTCTTCATTCTTAGACTTGATAGAGGAGAACGTTCCTACAGCTCCTGTACAAGAGTTACGTGACTTCATGGAGGATAATTCGAGAGGATACAGTCGATATAAGTTTGACGACAATGAAATGGGTATCTACAACGCTCTTACGGATGCAGTTATCCACCACATTTTGACAAAAGAGAATTCACCATATTCGGGGGAGGATTAAAAAACTCCCCTAGGTTTTTTTCCTACGAAAAGATTCATTACTTTTATCCTATAACCAATTAAACAAAACCCAATGGCAACAAAAGAGGAATTGATAGAGAAATTACATCTACTGGAAGAGAAATTCGAAAATGACGAAGAGGTAAGGTCCCTAATCGAAAAACTGGAGAGCAGATTCAATACACTAGAAGGGGAGGTTTTTACCGATGAAGATTTTGGGTCGGATGAATTTTCGGATATGATCGAAGAATACTATTCAGAACTAAGGGAAAACGATCCCGATGACGCTTCGATATTTCAGGTTCTCTGGTTCAAATAAAAATCGAGATAGGTTTTTTTTCTACGAAAGGAATATGTATATTTACTTCATAAACCAATCAACAAATGAAAACCATAGAAATAACACAACAGGAAATTAGGATGGCAACTCGGCCAAACGTCTATAAGAATAGAAAGAAATACACGAGAAAAAATAAACACAAAAACAACGAGGCATGATAAGAGCATTGGTAGGATTTTTTTTACTAGTACAATCTATTATAATTTACTTCGCAATAGTTTTTATAACTGGATTCATCATGGGTCCAGAACTAATTAGAGACTCAGGAACGAAAGGACTAGTAATAGTAGGAATTGTAACTCTGATCGTTCAGGGGATTTTGATTAAAGTATACACTAAGCCCGACGAGGATGAAGACTGGGAAGAATTCGAATAAAGAAATTATGTTGGTTGGTTGGTTGATTGGTTAGGAAGGGGATTGGGTTAGCTCAGTCCCTTTTTTTGTTTTCTGAAGATATATACATAAACTAAAAGCCACAAGATGAAACACGTAAAATTATTTGAATCCTTTATCTATGAGGAAAATCAAACATCCGATAAAATTAAAAAAGCAAGAGGGATTTCTCTTGGATATTTCAAGAATGGGAATTGGGACTATCCAAGGATAGAATCTTGTAAGAACCCAGAAGATATTGCTGCGTTGATTAGTATTTCAGTAAATCCTTTAAATGATGATGAAGCTGTGGCCGAAGCTTGTTTTATTGCAATGACGAGAAAGGATACCCAAAAAGTTGACCCTTATTTTTACGATAAAGTAGCTTTAAATCTTCCTAATTTTGTAGATCGTGGCATTTCAACACCAAAATATATAGATCCATACAGCTACGTAAAATCAGGAATAGATACAAGTAAAAGGTACCATAAACAACAAATTGATCTTTCTAGAAAAACTTGCAAATCTCAGATATTTCCAGATTACCTTAAGTTTTATGATGATAAATATTAAGATAAATTATTTCAAAATCCCTGGGGTTTCCAGGGATTTTTTGTGCTCCTAGGTTTTTTTCCTACGTGGGGGTTTAGTAGTTTTGTGTTGGTGCCCTATTCTAAGGGGAGAAAAAATATTTTACTTTTACGCAAAAAAAATGTTCCTAGGGTTTTTTCCTACGTACCTGATAAGTATATTTGTATTGTTAATCAATTAAATCATTTCAATTATGTTAAACTTATCTAATTCAGGATTCCTTTCTCAGGAACAACTTCGTGCTCAAGCTCCTTCTATCTTCGCAGAGAAGGGAATTGAAACTCTTTCTCGCCACTACACTCACATCCCTACTTCTAGGGTGATTGAAGACATGGCAAAACTTGGATGGGGTGTTATCGATGGAAAACAAATCAAATCTAAGAAGTCCGATGGCTTCCAAAAGCATTTGGTTGTATTCCGAAACGAAAACATCGTTATCACTTCAGAAGATGGCGACACAGTTTACCCGCAAATTCTTCTAACTAACTCTCACGACGGACGTTCTTCTTTTGTCTTCCGTGCAGGACTTTTCAGATTGGTTTGTGAAAACGGATTGGTTGTGGCAACACAGGAATTCCAAAACGTAAACATCCGTCACACTGGGTATTCTTTCGATGAACTTCGTACCCAAATCAAAGAGATGGTTATGCAACTTCCTTTGACAGTCGAGTCAATCAAGAAAATGAAATCAGTGGAATTGGACGAAGTTAAGACTAAAGAATTCGTAACTGAAGCTCTTAAGATTCGTTTCACCAAAGAGCAATTCGAGGGATACGTTTTCGACATCAACGAAATCCTTGAGCCAACTCGCAAAGAGGACGAGGGCAAAGACCTTTGGTCAGTATTCAATGTGGTTCAAGAGAAACTACTAAGCGGAGATTTTCAATATCAGGCAATGAACGGAAGAGACCGAAAAGCTCGCAAGGTTAAGAACTTCCACATGGATATCGACATCAATCAAAAGCTATTCGCTTTAGCAGACACAATGGCCTCATAAGAGGTCATTGACTCCAAAGGCCCTCACACGAGGGCCTTTTTCTGTGGAAGGGATTCGCCTAGAATAGGGCACCAACACAAAAATACGAAATCCCCACGTAGGAAAAAAACCTTGGCTAAAAAAAGATATATAGGTAAATTCAATAAACCATGGAAAATATAATAAGATTCGAAGGGTTCTTAAATGAATCAAGCGAAGCGGAAGGAAAGAAAGCCCAGATGATGATGGATAGTCTCCTCAAAAAATATGAAACCCAAGGGAAATCATGTTTCTCTAAAAAGACGTGTCCCAATTTATGGGGATTGACCTATGGTTCTTTAGAAGGAGCTGTATTCCTTCTGGTCACTACAATGGGTGTTCTATCAGCAGAAGGAGGAGGACTCATCGTTTTTGCCCCTTTGATGGGTTATTTTGGTTATAAGTCCTACAAGGATTTAAGTTCTGTGGAGCAAAATAAAATCTTTCCCGAGCTAAAATCTTTAGCTAAATGTCTGGGAGAAGATTTTTTTAAGTAATTAAAATGAAAAACATATTAAGCTTAAAGGAGTTCTTAAACGAAGAAATCGGAATCTCGGAATCGGAATTCATTTTCCTTAATGAGGGAAAACAACCTTTGTGGCCTTTAACCTCTAATTACTCGAACATTATTCAGAGGAAGTTTGGGGATATAACGGCAAAAGAGGGGGAAAAACAAAAGACTAAACTAGAAAAAGCTGTTAGCTTAGCAATTGGTCATCCGGTAAAAATGGAATCTGGGAATCTTTTTCGTGTAGTAACAACTCTTGCAAAGGGGGCAAATAGGAACAAATCATTCTTATTTTCCGACGTAGATAATGGGGTTTATTATAGCGAATGGACTATGGCTAATGGGAAAAGGCTATGGGCACTTTCAATGGTCAAAGGCGGATATTCTTTACACGAGAATTGGAAAGAGCAATACATTGAAACAGATGAATTTGATCCTAAATGGATATACCGTAAATTTGTTGATAAAACTACAGGTTCCGTTACATATTCCACGGCAAAAAAAGATGGATCCATGTTACATTTAAGTAAATCGGATAAACTTCTGAATCCTAATTACACACATGGGGAAATGTGGGTTGATCTTACACCAGGATCGAAATCATATAACGCTATTAAAACTAAAGTATTTGGAGATGTGTAATTAGATCTTCTAATAAAATCTTACCCGTAGGTTTTTTTCCTACGGGTTTTTTGTGTACTTTAGTCTCATAACCAATTAACCCAACGCTTATGTATTCTTTAAAATGCGCCTACTACACCAAGGAGTTTTCCTCCATTGATGCTCTTATTGACAACATCATGACCAGTGGCATGGACCCGAATTATGAAATAACCTTCAATGGTAAACCCACAGGTGAGCTTGCCATAGACCTTATCCAATTCTAGAATTATTTTCCAAAGATCTAAAAAAAATAGATAATGGATGATATATAGGTAAATTAATAAAACCTAAACAAATTAAACACCAATAAATTAAATTAAAATCTCTGGGGTTACCAGAGATTTTTTTGTGTGTAGGTTTTTTTCCTACGGGGGTTTTGTGTACTTTTATCTTAACCAATTAAAACAAAGACCATGTCAAAAGAAAAAATCTATCAAGTAAAGAAAATCAGATCGGGAATGAGTAGCACCCAAGAAACAATTTTCGAGGGCACACTCGATCACCTAAAGAGCGGAGTATTCGGATACACTCTAGAATGTGGAGCAAGTTGGAATCCAAAGATTAACCGTAACCCTAAGTCGATCAATGCTCTAATCAAGGCAATCAATATGTCTTATGACGAGATCGAAGGAGGTTACACAAGAAGTCGGGTTGAGTTGGTTGGTTGATAAAGTTCCCCGTAGGTTTTTTTCCTACGGGGGTTTTATGTATATTTACTTATAACTTAAAAACAAAAGAACATGACAATCGCAAAAACTAAAGAGGAATGGTGGAGCTTAGTAAAAGCAGACCTTTCAAAATGGAATACCCAAAATGACCCTGACGATAGAATGGGAATCCAGGATTGGATTGGAGAAGTTGGACCTAAGATTCATGGGTGGATAGCTTTTAGAGATCGCTATGGGGATTGGGATGTTTCCCTAAGCGGATTCCCTGAAGACGAGGATGACGATGACGATGAAGATTTTTAGTCCTAGGTTTTTTTCCTACGCAGGGGATTAGTACTTTTATATTATAACCAATTAAAACAAACACCATGAAAAACACAGCTTTGATTTTAACCTTTTTGATTTTATCCGTAATGGGAGGAATGATGGTAGTATTCGAGAACCCATACGGGGAATACTTCTTACTGACTTCGGTCTTCCTAGGGCTCTACTTCCAGATTAAAGGAGAGCTCGGAGAACAAGATTGATCGGACCCCGGGGAACGCATAGATAGTATAGTATTAAGATAGTGCGCGTACGTGAGAGTATAGGTTTTTTTCCTACGTCTTAAATTCGTATATTAGCTTCATAACCAATTAACACCAGAACCAATGATCAAAGCAACCATCAAAGATCTAAGAACACCCCGGCCAAAGGTAGGGGATAGAGTAGAATTTCAGATAGGAGAGGAAACTATAACCGACACAGTGACCTATGTAATGGGACATGTGGTGGAAGGAAAGAGATTCGATCTCACCTATGTTAAGAACATTGTCATTGTTAAACCCACTAAATAAAAGCATATGCCACCAGAAGGTTATTACAACAGAAGAAGAGAGGAACAGGATCGGATCATCAACGAGTATCTTGAGTACATGAAGAAGAAGGACAAGGAAGCCAAGAAGGAGAGAGCAGTCATGGAATACGGTGAAGCATTCGGGATAGACATAGTTCTCAATTTAAACTAAAAAAGTTTTCCCTAGGGTTTTTTCCTACGGGGGAATGAAGTACTTTAGCTTCATAACCAATCAATAAAGACCCTATGAAAACTATCATCCGTTCAAACATCAACATCAGCAAGCTCGACCAATTCTTTTTCGCTGGTCGTTCTACCCTTACTTTCCGTAACAACGAGAAAGGTACCCACATCACAGTTCGTGTTAAGCAACTTAAAGATCGCAAAGATCGCAAGACCCTCCTTCCTATCTTCTACGTGTTCGTTTCTCTAGTTGGAGACAGCGAATACGGATTCCGTTTCGGAGGAACAATCTTCAAAGACTCTATGCGTCTTAAGCTCGGAAAAGACGTTGAGGAGGGAGGACAGCTCCACAAGGTAATGGAATTCCTTATGGGAGCTTTGGCTAACCCAGAGTCACTAAAGAAGAGAGTTTCTCTACTACACGAGGGTAAATGCTGCCGTTGCTCACGTCAACTCACTCACCCAGAATCAATCAACACTGGATTCGGACCTGAGTGCCTAGACATAGTTCTTAATCAGGCGAAGCTCACACCTTCAGACCTATTCGAAAAACTAGGGGGAGAATAATCCCCTTAGGTTTTTTTCCTACGCAGGGGATTCGTACTTTAGTCTCATAACCAATTAAAACATACACAATGAAAGAACTGAAAGACATGAGTTTCGAGGAGTTGAGATCGGTAATGATCTCCCGCTATGATGGAAATGCTGGTGAGATTATCAATGGGTTCCAGGAGATGAGACTCCGTGGGGAAAAACTCCGCCAAGCTCTAATCAATTACATTGAGAGAGTCCCTGCCTACGAGTAGGGAAAAATATTCCCCGTAGGTTTTTTTCCTACGGGGTTTTTATGTACTTTAGCTTCATAACCAATTAAAACAATTCAAATGAAAACAATCGAAATTTTAGCTTACCGCGGAGCACAAGCGTTAACCGTGGCATTGGGGACAACAGTGTTCATCGCAATGGCATACGCAATCGTTCAGCTCTGCCTTGGCAACTACCAGTCCACTGCCTGTAGAGAGTTCTAGGGCACCCCAAAATTTCTCCCTCGTAGGGTTTTTTCCTACGGGGGTTTACCGTACATTTGTTCTAATCAAATCATATACCATGACAATAGAAAGAAAGGATTTAGTCGGACAGGAATTCCAAGGGAGAAAGGCCTCTCGCGTTATCGAAATTCCACCAAGTGGAACATTCCAAGCCTTCTACGAGGCAGAGACTCTAGTAAAAGAACTGGGTTATCAAGTAGGGTCTATGTGCGCTTCAGAACCCATAGGGTTTGCTCTAGGCTACGATTATGTTGCAAAGTGGTATAACATCGACCACGGAGACAGAAGTCGCTTAGACGGACTCCTATTGCACGACGGAGGGTTTAGAGAAGGAGGAGTAAAGGTCGTATTCTTTAACCAACCACACCTGGGCGAATAGCCTAGGTTTTTTTCCTACGAGGGGGATTTATTACTTTTACTTTATAACCAATTAATAGAAGACCAATGAACAAGTACGACGAATTTATTGCCAGAATCGCGAAGCTCCCAGAGGGGGAAAAACAAAGGATCTCGGATATCTGGTGTCCAGACGAGGGTGGGGACGAAGCCACTGCGACCTTAGGTTCTGCTGTATGGACCACTATTGGAATATCGGATGGAAAGGGGTTCCAAGAAAGGGCCACCCGATTTCTTATGACGGCTGGGGTGGAGGATCCACAGGGGGAACTGGATGAGTTTATTAGGGTCTTTGGGTAGGGGGTAAAAAGAGGGCCCTCCCGAATCTTGGAGGGCCCCTAAAATAATGTCCTCCCTATAGGGGGCTAAGGGGCCTCGTATATAGGGGAAAATACTAGGGTGGAATAGCCCAGGGGAGGGACCCATATCTTTAGAGGGGTGTGAATAGGGTGTGCAGGGGTCCCATATAGGGGGTGTGTCTAAAGGGGCCTCGTATATAGGGGGAATTTCGGCATAGAAATCGCCTAGCAAATCTTAGGGAGTTTCCGTAGAGATTTCTTTAATAATAGGATTTAATAGGATTTAATATCCTTTAATAGTTTCTAATAAGATACCAAAGACACCTTCCTAGACTTCCTTAGACTTACCAAGAACCCCAGTCCCCTATTTTTTTCCTACGGTTTATTCTCTATATTTGTCAAAAGTAAAATAAGAATTAAATGGAATCAATTAGGCTGAAAAAGGTTTACATCTCAAAAGGACACGAGTTTGAAATAACCACTAGTTTAAAAGAGAAGTCTTTGACCATAACCTATATTATTAAATATTCAGAACTATCTGGGCATGTTAATAGTATGCAGATAGATTACCAATACGTCAACCAAGACGAATTAATTAATAGGCATTATAAAACTCGAGAGCTGTGTGATTCTATAGCAGAGAGACTATCAGGATGGAAAGAGGTTACTAGAACTCTAGAACAATTGGGGTTTGACATTATAGATAATGAATAATATGGAAAAAGAATTTGTACCCTATGAGTTGGCGGTTAGGCTTAAAGAGCTAGGATTTAATGGACCTTGTTTTGGATTCTATGATAATGTAGATAAGGCTTTCTACCAAATACATTCGGCTTCTTTAATTGAAGACGAGGCTGTGTATATCATTACCAAAGCACCACTCTATCAGCAAGTCTTTAGTTGGTTTAGGGAGAATCATAGAATGTTTCATGAGATCTTTATAGACACAGAACCAACAATAGAGGAACCAGATAAACTTGAATTTGCTTATCTTATATTACATATGATTGGTTCGGAATATATGCACACTAGTAAAAATAAAAGATTTGATACTTACGAAGAAGCAGAATTTGCCTGTCTTGGGAAGTTGATTGAAATTGTAGAATCTAAATCAGAATAAGATGATATTAAACTCTAAGCTTAGAAAAATTGCAAACGAAATAACGGATTCAATATATCGGATTTACTATGAAGAGCTATTAAATGATGAAATACCTAAAGATGAGTGGTACTCTCTTGTTCTAAAGGAGACTATCGAATATTTCTCAATCATTGAGGAATATGAAAAATGTGAAAAATTATTAACACTTAAATGAGAATAAAATGAATTTAATAGAGAGATTATTAGAAGACGGATTTGTTCCGGTAGACCTTAAAGAGGGAAACATTAAAGTGGGAGATTCCATTGCGAACCTTAATGGCATGTTTGGTACTCTAGAGAAGATTACCAAGAAGGGAAATTACATGGTGTCATTTGATGCAGACTACTATGGGGAAAAACCCACCAAGTTTGATTCGGAAAAGTTTGAAAGGTTCTTTCTTGTCGATAAGAGATGAAAGGAGAATTTGTGACATATGAGGTGGCTAAGAGACTGAAGGGTCTTGGATTCAATAGCCCTTGCTATGCTTTTTATCAGGAGGAGACCATAGAGGATTCGCCTTGTATGGTTGATGATGACGACGAGTATAGGGTGACTGGCTTTAGAACATGTGTCAACTCAGAGATTCCTGATTACTATATAGGAGCACCACTTTACCATCAAGTGTTTAGGTGGTTTAGAGATCAACACAACCTTTACGGGGAAATACTAATGGACAGAACAACATCCCCTAAGTGGGCTTTTGAGATTCATAGATACGAGGACTTTGGCAACTATGAGAAGTCCGAAGAGAAGGAATGGTCTCTATATAGAACGCATGAAGAAGCAGAGGAGGATTGTCTGAAAAGGCTCTGTAGTATAATCGAATCGGAGGGCGCGCAGGGGGCCTGAAAATCGCTTTTCCACCCTCGGATTTTTTTTAATCAGGGAAAGACATATATTTAAATAAAAAATGGAAAATGAATTTGTAGGATATGAAGCAGCAAAGAGGCTAAAGGCTTTAGGGTTTGATGAGCCATGCATTGCTGTCTATGGGTATAATATGCAGGAGGGATACCCTAAAGAGGCCAGGGAGAGACTGGTCTGGATTAATGAGATTTCTTTTACCGAAGGGTATCTAACAGAAGCTAGTGACCTAAGGAATTCTGTATTGGGAGAAGATATATCCGCTCCAGCTTATTGCCAGGCATTTAAATGGGCTAGAGAGAAATGGGGTATAGATTATGAGATCTCTTATGGAGGAATACCTGGAATGTACAATGCTTTCGTCAAAGGGTATATCTACGGAAACAATGGAAATAACCCTTCTATATTCACATATTCAGGGGCAGAAGAGGCTTGTATGGAAAGAATACTAGATTCTTTAGAATCGAAATAATTTCATTCGAGTATAGAGATATATAAGAACATGAGACACATTAAATTATTTGAAGCATTTGATTCTTTGGAAAGCCCTAAAGGGATAGTTCTATCCATGACAGATAGGTACAAAAAAGAACTTAAGTCCGAAGGATTTTCTCCTACGGATGGATCCTTCGGGTACTCGGATCCCGATGAAATAAAGTTATTTGATAATACTGACGGATACGGAAAGGGAGAATTTAATTTGGTTGAGGTCTGTGTAAACCGTAATGATAGCTCATATAATGAAGGGACTGTTATTAGAAAATGGGTATCTTATAATAGAAAAGAGGCTAAGCTTTATTTCTATGATTCTTTTTTCGATGTTAAGACTGATCGAGAAATGGATTTTAGTAACCTTTCTAGTTATTCTCCTTACTTTAATGGAAATTACGAAAGGGTAGACGATAAACAGAGAACCCAAAATTCCATATCAGCCGAAGGACAAAAGAGGGATACGTTTAATTTCTTTAACCAAAGTTCATATTCTGATTTCGAAAATGGTGTTCTTGTGGGAGAGACAGACCATAGGGATCGTTTCGAGATTATAGAAATATCGGAATAGGGTATTTGATAATAAAAATACAAAAGGTCTCAGAATTTCTGGGACCTTTATTTTTTTCCTACGAACTAATTCTTATATTTAGAAAAAATTAAAAAAATGGGAGGTAACAGTTTTAGATTTGTGAAAGTGATTTTTATTGGAATTCTATCAATCGTGGCGATTTCTTTTATATTTAGAATAGTTATGATTGCAGGAGTATGGGGAAGCGGGGGTAAGGTCTATACGATAGATGTGAACACTTTTAATTCCGTAGAAAGTTACACGACTTCTGGATATGAAAGAGATGATAAAAGCGGATGCATACGATTTAAAGATGAGTTTGGAATTAGCCATGTGGTTTGTAATAACTACACCATAACTGAATATTAAATTTATTTTGTCCGGTAGCTCAATGGTAGAGCAGAGCTGAAATGTGATCGGTAAGTGGTTCGAATCCACTCCTGACAGCAAAAAAGAAAGTATTCCCTCAGGTCCCTGAGAAATCAAACCTGGGGGTATTAAAAATTAAATTTAAATAAAACATGAAAAGAACACTTATAAGTCTATCGTGTCTCCTAGGAGCAATAGCATTAATATTTTTTGCACCCCCTATTGTTATGTATGCGATTGGTGGATGGCAATTGGGAACTTGGGTTTCTGATATTGGTAGAAAATTGGCGGAATGGAAAAGAAAGTAAAAATAATTTTTATTGTTGCTATGGCAATAGCACTTGCATATCAGACCTATGAGGTTCATAGACTAAGTCAAATGGCCGAGAGGTGTGAAATAAAAAGAGGAAAATGAGAAAACAAATTTTAGTAGCTTCATTAATCGGACTTTCCTTCACCGGGAGTGATCCGATTATTTGTAGTGCAACATGGTATAATATGCATGGGGCTAAGACTGCTTCAGGGGAAAGAATGCATAGGGATTCATTGACTGCAGCCTATAATTCAAAGCCATTTGGAACTAAATTGGAGGTAACCAATTTAGATAATCTTAAAGTCTGTACCGTTAGGGTTACCGATAGAATGGGAAGTGGGAGTTCCGGGAAGATCGATCTTAGCTATGCAGCTTTCGGTAAGCTAGCAAGTCACGGGCAAGGAAGAATAAGAGTAAAAATTAAAGAGATATAGGATATATAAGGTATGAAACACATTAAGCACATCTCATTATTCGAAAACGCAAAACCTATTACCTTGATCGATGTACCAGATCCTATAAAAGTAATTGAGGATTTTAGGGAAGTTCTAGATTTTCCCAGACAGAATGAAGAAGGATTTCTATTAGGGTCTGGAGTGGTGGATTATGAATATAATATAAAAGGGAAAAGCTACGAAACGGGATACCGTTGGGTAAAAGAAAATCCTGAAATTTTAGAAATTCCCCAGGTAAAAGATATTCTAGAAGAATGGTCTATATTAGGAATTGAATTTCTTCCAGACGGGGACATTCAGGTAACATATGAACCCATGACAAGGAAACAATGGAATTTAGGCCATTATGATGACACTGGAATGACCTATGATGAATACATAGAAGAATTTGGACAATAAGTAAATATTAAAAAATTAAAAGGGTCTTTTTAGACCTTTTTTGTGAAGTTTTCTTTGATATATAGAGAAATTAAAATTTAATATCATGTTACTTAAAAAAGGATCTACCGGAGAAGATGTTAAAAAACTCCAAACGAGACTGGGAATAACTGCAGACGGAAGTTTCGGCCCAGGGACAGAGGCAAAAGTTAAAGAATGGCAGGCTTTAAACGGACTAACTGCAGATGGAATAGTTGGGGATGGTACTTGGGGAAAATTATTCGCAGGAACAGAAACTAAGGCTCCAGAAACTCCTAAGGTGGAATCGGTTCCCACTTTACCTACATCTAACTTTAAATTAGATAAACTTAAAGGACATGTTCCTGATTCTGTTATTGCTCAGATTCCAGAGACTGCAGCTAAATTTAACATCACAAATACATTAAGGTTAGCACATTTTTTAGCACAGTGTGGACACGAAAGTGGAGGATTTAAAGCGGTAAGTGAAAACCTTAACTATAGTGCAAAAGGTCTAAGAGGAACTTTCGGTAAATACTTTCCAACTGATGCTTTAGCAAACGCATACCAGAGAAACCCGGAAAAGATAGCTAATAAAGTTTATTCTAGCCGAATGGGAAATGGAGACGAGGCTTCTGGGGAAGGATGGAAATACAGAGGACGTGGATACATCCAATTAACAGGTAAGAGCAACTACTCTAAATTTGATGCTACTGTTGGAGACGATATAGTTGGTAACCCAGATCTAGTTGCTACTAAATACCCACTTGCATCAGCAGCTTTCTTTTTCGATTCCAATAAACTTTGGTCTATATGTGACAAAGGATCAGATGATGCTACAGTAACTGCAGTGACAAAAAGAGTTAACGGAGGAACTATAGGTCTTTCTGATAGAATTAAACACTTTAAAGAGTACTATTCTTTATTAGCATAAAAATTAAATAATATTATTCGATACTAGCATAGTATGAAACATCTTAAATTATTTGAAGCTTTTTTAGCTAGTGATAATAAATCAACTATAATTTTATTTGGTCCTCAAGGGGTTGGAAAAAGCACTCTGGCGAAAGAGTTAGGGAACGAGTTAAACATGGGAGTTATTGGCTCCGATGATTTTATAGATCAGGGAAATTGGTCAGAAGAAAAAACATGGAGAAAAGGATGGCAAGTTAGAAAACAAAATGAATACGAAGGTATGGTTAAGTACCTTAATGATAATTTAGGAAAGCCAGTTATATTGGATGTTGGGGGTAGTCATGGAGTATGGGACGGAAGAATGCTAGAAGATATAATGGAAATGTTAGAGCCATATCCTAATAGATTTTTAATAATACCTTCTGAGAATGAAATAGAAAATCGGGAGTTTTTAAGGGGAAGATTACTAAAAAGAGAATTGGATATGCAACCATTCAATATTAAATATTGGGAAGCTATTTTGAATGGGGATACAAGCTTTGCAAAAGATTTTGACCCAGAAAAAAGAAGTGAATTTTTAGAGAGGATAGAATTAGTAAAAAAAGAAGAAAAATTTAGAAAAATAGCTACGGGACAGCTTAAATCTAGCCAGGATAGGTATAACTCTTTAAAGAGCGGGGTTGAATGGATGGTGTATGATAGTTCTCCAGAACAAAAATTCGATTTTAAAATGAATACTATTGAGGATTATTCAAAGTTCTTTATAGACACAATGAAAAATTCAGGGATAGCTAATCATATAATTTACAATAAGGAAAAGTCCTCTGATTTATTAGTTGGAGAAATAATAAAATTATTAAAATAATATGAAATACATATATTGAACCTATCTAATCTACCATAATAAATTAAAGATACCTAAAACCCTAGATATTTCTCTAGGGTTTTTTGTGATTTTTATTTTACGAAAAAATTCTTATATTTGAAGAAACCAATTAAATCAAAGAAAATGGAATTCGTATATAACGATGGGGGAAGATCCGAAGCTGGATACAAAGGGCATACCGGAGATTGTGTATGTCGATCTATCTGTATATCTACAGGAAAACCCTACAAAGAAGTCTATTCGTTTCTAGCCGAAATGAATTCTAAGCAAAAGCCAAGAAACGGAAAGAAGAGACAAAAGACCGCAGCAAAAGGAATCTCTGTAAATAAAAAATGGTTCAAGGACTATATGAAAGAACTTGGATTCGAATGGGTAATTACTATGAGAATCGGGGATGGATGCAAAGTTCACCTCTGTGAAGAAGAATTACCTAAAGAAGGAACTATTATTGTTAGACTATCAAAGCATTACTCTACTGTCGTAGATGGGGTAATCCACGATACATACGATCCTTCTAGAGAAGGGAGAAGATGCGTTTACGGGTATTGGAGACTTAAGACCAAATAGAATCACGTAACGTCTTAAAGGGTTCGGCCTAATGAACTTTAATTAGAATTATATAGATTACCTTAGCAAGGTTTGATATATAAGGTATGAAATTTGCAGATGCTAAAGACATAAAAAGAGCACAGGACCTGGGTAAGCATTCCAGCTCAGTTCACATGGGTCCGGTAGAAATCGCTAGGGGAAAAGCTTCAGCTATGGCACAAGCCATTACAGATAAGAGAAAAATTCTAGGGAGACTCGAAGCTATAGCAAGTGAATGGACAGATAGAGAAATTCTAATGCATTTCATAAATAAATGTCGTGATCTATGGCCCAATTCTATTTACACCCAAGCGTACTGGGCAGGGGAAAGACAGGGTAAGTATATGAATAAAATGAGACCTAATTGGAGACAAGACGATAATCTAGAATTATCTACACGTGCTCTGAGAGAAAAGGGAACAATATCTTCCGATTCAGGAAAAACCATTACAGGATATGAATATTCATGGGATCCTGTTGCAGTTATTATATTCAATACCATTTTTAAGTATAATCTATGATTAATCTAAAATCTTTTTATACCTTAAAAAATAGCCAGATTTAGATATATAGATCCAACTAAATCGATTAAAAATGGCAAAGGCAAGAAAAGAGGGTAAGCCCAAAAGAAATAGAAAAAATCTCGTAAAGAAATTAAGAATCATAAATAAAAACGAGGAAATTTTAAAAGGAATAAAAGAATCTTTAAATTCTTAATTTACCCAAAGACATTCCTTATCATTAGATCTATGATATATAGAATATGGAAAAATTCATAAGATTCGGTAATGTGGAGGTTGAGATCATATCGGATCGTGAATATTTCGATGATGGAAGAAAAAAATCTTGGGCGAATGCAAAAGAAGATCTCGAGGATAGAGAACTTAGACTACCTACATTGAAAGAATTAAAATATATCCATAATCTTTTATATTTAAATTATGGGGGAAATTTCGAAGAAGGATCTGAGTATTGGACTTCGGACATTTCTGATCCTTGGGTAGAAGGATCTGAATTAGAATCCCATCGAACTTTAATGATGAATTATAGAGGAACGCCTAGTCAAAAATATAATTATTCTCGAATGAGATTTAGAGGAGTAAGAGACATATGAAAAGAGAAACTTTAGAAATAGGAAAAATTGAAATTTGTCTAATCGATTTAGGGGGAGGATCATATCCAGGGGGAAATGAAGATCTGGATGAAATGGTATCTAGAAAATTAGGATGGATGGGAGAAAATGGATGGAGATTTCCAACTAAGGAAGAATTTTTCTATATAGGAAATTTAATCTATGATCTTGGAGTAATAAATTATAAGGTATTAGAATCTTTTGAAAAATATTGGTCTGGTGTTTCTTTTACTCTAAGCGATCCTCCCTCACAGAGAACTGGGGGATTACCCGATTATATAGACGATCTTTTAGCAGCAGGAATAGAAATAGACAAATCAGATCCTATAGTTTTATTATATAAACTTTCTACCAAGGCGGGAAAGACTTATAAGGTAGAAGATTGGGAATGGTATCCATCTGCATACAAAGAAGGTCCTGCAATGGGAGGGGTTCCTGAAGCAAGATATTTAGCGGTAAGAGATCTATGAAATCGAATACTCTAAAATTAGGAAATTTTGAATTACTTCTGGAAAAATTAGAATCTTCTAATTATTCAGATAGTGAAAATTATGGTAAAAAAAGAGGACTAGGAAAGGGCTGGAGATTTCCTTCTACTGAAGAATTTTTCTATATAGCAGATTTAAAAAAATTGGAAATATTTCCGGAAGGGATACTAATGACATCTAAACCATATTGGACTAATTTTTATTTATATTGGGAGGATGTAGGTGAAATAAAATATTCCAGGGTAAGAAAAGAAATAGAAGAATTCGTGGAAGAACAACTCGAAGAAAACCCATCCATAAAAATCTACGATTGGACACCTATAGCTAAATCCTGTTATTTGACTATAGGAGGAGACGTTCATGAATTATATGATTTTGTCCAATATGACGAGGTGGAAGAAAAAAGTGATTCAACAATATACCCTTCTGCTGGATATCTGTTAATTAGAGATATAAAATAATGCCTGCTACCTTAGGCAAATTAAAGGGTCTGGATCTTAGGGTTCAGGCCTTTTTAATGATATATAAATAGATGGTAAACGAATATAAAGATAGTATTAATCTAGGAAAAATCGAAGTATCCCGTAAGGATCTGAGGTTGACCGAAGATAATACCCATAAATTTTCAATTGAACGTTTTAGAGAAATCAAAGTAGAAATTGAAGATGGATGGAGATTTCCGACAGAAGAGGAATTTGAATACATCCATTCGATCTGTGAAGATTTAGATGTATTAGGTTTAGCATCAAACTCCGATTATTGGATATACGGAGAACCTAGACCTCATCCTATACTCGATAATCCTTCATGGGAATTATATCCTTGTGTTAACATGTATAGTCGGAAATTAGAATTTCAAGAATCCCCCTTTATGATGGGACTTAGAATTAGATTAGTTAAAGATTTATGAAAGAACTTTTAAACATAAAGGACTATGATTCATTTTCTCCATTGAATGAAATGATGGACGGATACAAACAGGGAGGAATGGTCTTGATTCTAGGTAAAAAACTAGAGAATGGCGAAAAAAGAATTTTTGCTTCTTCTATAAAAACCGTAATACATTCTCCAAGAACCAAAATTAACGGACAGGAAGGAAGTCCTGCTAAAATGGTGATTCTTCATGATGATACTTATAGAATAGAAATGGATTCTTCTGGTAAATTTACATCACATAAAATATCGGGAAGAGATAAAGCTTTAGGAATTCTTGGAAACGGGATAGCCTTAAATAAAAATAAAACCCCCTATCATTGGATATCCACTAATTATCAATCAATAGGATCACTAATTTCGGGAATGGGTAATATCCTTAAATCAATCCCGGATGTAAGATGGGAAAAATAATAAACTTAGGAAAATTTAAAATGCTAAGAAATTCCGAAAAGGGACTAAGAGAATATGAAGTAAAAAAAGAGATTTCGAAGCTTGGACCCGGATGGAGGGTTTGCTCTTTCAAAGAACTTGATTATATTTTTACTATAGGGTATACCCTAGGAATAAAGAGTTTGGTAGATTTTAAGGAGGAAGATAAGTTATATAGAATTAGCAATTCCAGAGATACTGCATTCTATGTGGATTCGGACGGTCTTCTCCAGCCCTTTTATATACCTTCAGAAGAAAATACGGAAGATTTATTATTGGATTACGTATTCGTAAAAGATATATAAAGTAAAAATCGATATGCAAAAAGAAGAACTAGTAAGATTCAAAAATTTCAGAAAAAATGAAAATGTTCTTCCGGATATGGAAATATTGGGTCTGGATTTAACTGACGGAGAAGAAAGAGAAAGGGTAATCGAAATAAAAAAGGGACCTTTGGTCACACCTAGAACTCTACCCGAAGAAATCGAATCTCTTTTGAATACCAGATTAGGGGACGAATATACTGCATATTATTTTTACAGAAATGCAGCTAACTGGTGTAAGAATGCAAACTACAAAAAAGCAGCAGCTTTCTTTGAATCTGAATTGGCAGGAGAATTGGAGCATTCTAAAGGGATACAGGATTATCTAACCCAATGGAATCTTATTCCTAGAATACCAGAAGCCCCTACATTTTTTCAATTCGAAAGTCTTGTTGATATTATAAACAAAGCATACGAATTAGAATACGGTCTTCTTGAAAAATATTCAAGGGATCAAAAAATGTTAGACCAATTTCACCCTGCAACTTTTAATTTTATCCAAAAGTATGTTGATATACAAAATGGTGAAGTTGAAGAATATTCAGATTTATTAAATGCTCTTTGTCTAATTGATATTAATAATAAATTGGATATTCTATTTTTTGAAGAAAGGTATTTCTAATGGAAAATTTAGAGGTATATGAAAATTATTCTTCGGAAAAGGTAGTTAAATTAGATTCTACTAGAGGGTCTGGATCTATTACTATTAAAATTCAGGGGTCTAAAATCTTAGATATTATAAACCAATCAAGAGTAAATTTTCCATTTAGAGAAGGACAAACATATACAAGATCAATAGAGACTTGGGCTTGTAACAATGATTTTAATATAGATGGTAAATCTCCTTGTCCTCCTAAAAAAGTTTTCGGGATAGATCCTAAACATATACCACAGGGTCACGAGCTTAGAAGGCTATTCCCTAATAAATTTAGAAATTAATTTTCTCTGTAGAGAACACAAGAATATTTTTTACCTCTTTCCCCGTCTCCTTTAAATCCTGTTCCTACGTGCATAATCTCGTCCGTTTCTACTGAGTCGTATATAGTAAAAGTCGAGAAATAGAAATTAACTCCTGTGTCATCTGAAGAGAAATATACCCATTCCGGAAAATCTCCTACTTCTAATTCTTTAAGATTTTGAATATAATAGAATATTGTTTTATTGGGGATTTTCCATCCCCCACTTTTATATTTAGGTAAAACTTCTTCCATTAATTGTCTATAGGTAAATCTTTCTCCTATTTTCTTGATTGTGATTTCCCCTAAGTTTATATCCTTCGAATTCATTATTTATATATATCCATAAGAATATATAAGAAAAGGTATGATTTAATTTATATGGAAAACCTAAAGAGGTATAAAGATTGGATAGAACTAAACGAAAAAGAATCTTTTAGATCCCCAGGATACTACACACAAAATAAAAATCCTAATTTTATTTATAGAAAAAACACAAAAGGAAAATGGGAATTTTCAGAAAAGAATAAATTTAAATTTATTCCTCTTCAGGGCGGGGATACCGGGATTAAATCCTTAGAAAAATATTCAATGCCTATCAAATTAAGAATTCTTTTCGTGGGGGATAGCAATACGGCAAGTACCAGATTCGGGAAATTCTATGGATGGTGGGTGAAATATAATTTAGGTGATAATGTTATTATAGATAAAATAGCTAAGGGTGGTCAAGGAACTCTTTGGATGATAGAAAATTTAAAAAAACATTTATCTGAAGGAAAAAAATATGACGTGATTAGTATTCTGGGCGGGAGTAATGATATATGGAATCCCTCAAATTCTCTTACTCTAGAAGAGGTTAAAAACAACATAAAAACCCTAGTGGAAATAGCTTCCCGAAATTCGTCAAGAGTAGTAGTAATATCTCCCCCTAGCAAAGAATTTTATCCCCCTGTAGTTAATAAGAACCCAGAAGCTTTGGGAAGATTAAAAATTACCGAGGAATTAAGAGAATGGGAAAAAATAACTTACGGAAAAAATTTTATAGATTTCAATTTTATTACTAGCTCTAAAGGGGGATCAAATGAATCATATTTCGAAAAAGATAGAAGACATTTACTGCCAGAGCCAAAACATAAACAGCTGGGAAACCTTTGGATTGATAAGATATATTGGGGATAATTTTTATCTTTATATCTTTACCCGTCATAGATCTTTTACGAGTCTTATCCTAAATCTATTAGTACTTCTTAAATATTTGGTTTTTATATTATATGAATTAATCCAATCCCCTTCTCCGGTTTCGGTTTTTTTCATTAAATAATCAAAAGGAGGGTGAAAATTTTCAAAATTTCCTATTCCTAAATCACGAATACTTCTTATATACCTAGATTCGTCTATTGTTGGTAATCTCCAGCCTTCTTCTGATCTTTCTTCTAGAATCGAACTTACATCATCCCACCGTCTATCGAAAATCCTACTTCCAAAATCATTTTCGTCTATTTCTATTTTCCCTATGATTATTTCCCTACTTTTCATCTTTATTTTTTATATATCTTGAAAATTAAGGTAATTTCTTGGTTTTACGAATATATACACTATGTCTTGGAAATATAAAATATCCTTAGTAGTATCTATATCAATAATGGCTATCTTCTTTGCTACCCAATCTTTATTGGTTTTTAAATTCATGAAGTATGCCGATAGTATAGGATACTTTGGATATTCTTGTTTTTTAGCTTTTATTCCTTTCTTCTTGGTTGTAATTTCAGAATACATTAAAAAGAACAATAAAGGGAAAGAACAGAATTCCTACGTAAAGAAATTAAACGGAGTACTTATAAATCAATCGAACAATAAATTATTCTATGACGGGAACACGAAAGAAGGAGCTAAAGTTTTAACTAAAGAAGTCACTAAATCAATAGGAGCTGATAGATGCTCAATATGGCTATACAATGAAGATAAAACATTAATAACTTGTGAGCAATTATATATTGAATCCGAGGATAAATGGTATCAAGGACTAGAATTAAAGAAAGAAGATTTTGAACCATATTTCATAGCTCTTTCGGTAGATCCGATTATAATTGCAAATGATGCAGAAACACATTCAGCTACATCTTGTTTTACCCAGGGGTATCTAAAACCATTAGGAGTTAAATCCATGCTCGATGTTCCTATTATCTACAGAGGAGATATCATAGGTGTTGTGTGTATAGAAACTTTAACTAATAAAAATTGGAGGGATTGCGAAGTTGATTTTGCTCAGCTATTATCTTCTATTTATAGTTTCTCTTATTCCGTTAAAGAAGGAAATGATCTACTGAGAAGAAACAAAGAAACTGAAAATTTCTTAAATGCATCATCGATCATTTCGACTACAGATAAATACGGAAAAATTACATATGTTAATAAAAAATTCGAGGATGTTTCTGGATGGTCTTTAGAAGAGGCATCAGGTAAAGATCACAGCATTGTTAATTCCGGATTACAACCAGATGGATATTGGGGTAAAATGTATGAAACCGTAATGAAAGGGGAGATATGGAATGATGTTGTTACTAATACATCTAAGACCGGAGAACTTTACTACGTCGACACATACATTAGAGCAAGATTTGATAAAGATAATAAGTTAGAAGGTTTTTCTTCTATTAGACAAGATGTTACGGATCTTAAGAAAAAAGAGGTAGAAATCCGAAATAGAATGAATGCGATAAATAAATCTAATGCAGTTATCGAGTTTGATCTAGACGGTAATATTGTTTTTGCTAATGGTATGTTTATAGAAACTATGGGATATACCTCTCATGAAGAAATAGAGGGAAAACACCATAGAATTTTTATAGACGAGGAGCATTCAAAAAGTGACGAATATTCTATTTTTTGGAAAAAATTAAGAGAAGGAGTATTATTTTCTGGAGAAATTGTTAGGGTTAAAAAAGATGGATCATCGATACACCTCCAAGCCACGTATAATCCAATTGTTGGCCTAGACGGTAAAATTTATCGTATCATGAAAATTGCTACTGATATTACTAATTCTTACGAACAAAGGAAAGAGATCGAAAAGAAAAATACTTATCTAGAGCATGCAGCTAAGATATTAAGACATGATATGCACTCGGGAATTAATACTTATATGCCAAGAGGACTAAGCTCTCTAGAAAGAAGACTAACATCCGAAGATATTTCATCTCTAAAAATAGAAGCACCCATCAGAATGATCAAAGAAGGGCTGAAGCATTCGCAAAAGGTATATAAAGGAGTTTACGAGTTTACCAATTTGGTTAAAAAGGACGTTGTTCTCAATAAAGCAGAATGTAACCTAAAAACTATCTTAGAAGATTATTTATCTTCCACCGCATACAGTAGCCAAGTTATTATTGAAGAATTACCGACGATTGAAGTAAATGAAGCTTTATTCTGTACCGCGGTTGATAATTTAATCAGAAACGGTCTAAAGTATAATGATTCAGATACTAAATACGTAAAAATATATTCGGAAAAGGATTTTATTTACATACAGGATAATGGTAGAGGAATTACACAAGAAGATTTTGATCATTTAGCCAAACCATACACAAGAAAAGAAGGTCAAAAAGAATCTGGTACTGGGCTAGGATTAAATATATGCGTTGCAATTTTGGAAGAACATGGATTTATTATCACGTGTGAGAAAAATGAAATAGGAACAAAAATGAAAATTAAAATCGGATGAAAATCACTTTAACCTTATTGTTTACCCTTATATCATTTCTTAATTTATCCCAAAATTATCCAGTACAGACGATTCTTAAGGGGGATTCGGTAGTGATATTAACTGTCCAGCAATATAGAGATATTGAATTATTACTAGATAATCAAAGAAATAGGGCCAACGATTACAAAAATGATATCGCAGAACAGAATAAAAAAATTGACAGTCTTAATTTAGTAATTAATGATAGAAATAACTACATCGATAGTTTAAATACTTCTTTAATTACTAATCTATCTAACTACGATAGTTTACAGATTAGAAATAACACTATTGAAAATTGGCTATATAATGCTTCTATCGACAATACATATCTATATTATTCATACAGGGACTCTACTATAATGTCAATCGATCTAAGTAGTTATATGTTTATAGGTAATAAAAGATCTGGAAATTTCACATTAGCAAGAAGAGGAACTTTCTATGAAGATTTAGAATGGAAAAAATATAACAGAGAATATCCACAAGAACCTGAATTAGGTTGGGAATTATACTATAGAGAAAAATGGAGACCAGTGGTAATAAAATTTCCATATAAAATAAGAAAATGAATATGAAAAAAATACTATTCCTAATTTTATTATCGTTTATTAGCTTTAACCCTGTTAACTCTCAGACGACCCCAAAAAAACAGACAACCCAAATTGTTTGGGTACAGGGGATTCCTACCTGTCCAGAGGATCAAAATATTACAGGTCTAATTAATAGAATAGGTATAGATAATCTATTAAAACCTAAAAAAAATATAAATAAAAATGAAGTTAAACTATGTAGAGAGATAGGGATTGAATTCAGTAAAAAAGGTTTATATGATGCTTCTGATTGGTATCTGGAAAGAGCAAAAGGATACATCGAAGTAGTAGAAATGGATCCTGAATCTGTGTTCGAAAACCCTAAAGATGAAGTTCCGGAGATTTCTGATGATATCACTACAAGTTTGGCTAAGGATAAAGAATTTTTAAACAATCTTCCTAAATCCTATGATAATCTATCTCAATCCGATATGAAAAAATTGGCAAATGAGATCGAGAATAAATTACAGAAATTGATCAAGGAAAAAGAATTACTAATCAAGAACGGGGAAAGCAAAGAAGTTATAGAAGCTAAAGATGCTACTATCAAAACTCTAGGAAAGGAAAAAGAAATTATTGGATTGAGTGTCGAAAATGGGGGATTAAAGGTTGAAACCAAAGACTTAAAGATCGAGAGGAAAAAATTAAAGACATATCTAATCTGGTCTTCCGTGGCTTTATCCATTTTGGTTCTGGCACTCATTGTAATATTCCAAAGAAAAACAATCAAAGTTCAAGATGTTGAAATCGAGAGTCAGTTAAAAGACATCAAAAAGAAAAATACATATCTGGAATATGCTGCAAGGATTATTAGACACGACATGCATTCGGGAATTAACACGTACATTCCTAGAGGATTATCCTCTCTAGAAAAAAGAATCACTAAAGATGATATGGATAAATTAAAAATCGAATCCCCTATTAAAATGATTAAAGAAGGTCTTTCGCATACACAAAAAGTTTATAAGAGTGTATATGAATTTACAAACTTGGTAAAGACCAGAGTAGTTCTAGATCGTTCAATAGTGGATATAAAAGAATCTTTAACCAGATATCTAGGGAATACCGCATACAAAAATCAGGTTATAATAGATGAATTAACTCCTCTATATGTCAATGAAACATTATTCTGGAATGCTATCGATAACTTAATTAAAAATGGATTAAGGTATAACGACAAAGAAATTAAGGAAATAAAAATATATATGGAAAATGAAGATATGATTATCGAGGATAATGGTGTTGGGTTTTCACAAAAAGAATTTGAGAGTATTACTAATGAGCATCTGAAAAAAGATGACGAACACGAAAGTAGATTAGGATTGGGGATCACCAAAACTATTCTGGAAGAACACGGATTTGGTATCGAGTGTGAAAAAATAGATACAGGAACAAAAATAAAAATAAAAATAAAAAAATGATAGACTCAATCTTATTGGTGGACGACGAAGATTTATTCCACTTAGTATTCGAGGATGCTTGTTCTTTACTTGACATAAGCTTAACTTTAAACTCCTTAAATAGCTCTGATGAAGCAGCAAAACTATTCCAAAAATGGTTCCAGGGTGGGGACGATAACGATAAACCTGAATGTGTTTTCGTAGATCTTAATATAATAGGAAGTTCTTTTGATGGTATAGAACTTATTAGAAAAATTAATTTCGAATACGGAAATCACGTAGTCATCGGAATAATATCTTCTTCTAACGAGGCAGAAGAGCAATCTAAAGCTATTCAGGCAGGAGCCCAGTTTTGGATAATTAAATCCGATGATATCGAACCTAGATTAGAAGAATTCAGAAAAGACTACGAAGGGTATAAGAATAGAACTAATCCGTTCAAGATCTATAAATAACCTATGGTAAAAATAGATAAAAATACAAAATCCCAATTAATAGAACTCCAGAGATCTAAGAACATTTCTCTGGAGGGAAATATCCTTAAACTGATAGATTCTTCGGACGATCCTGAATTCGAAAAGTATATAAAGAATTCTATCGAAAAAGATAGGGAAGGTAGAAAGAAAAGACTGGAGATAACTAAACAAATACAAGCCCAGAACAAAAATCTTACTGAATTAAATTCGGAAAACGAAAGGATAAATTCAGAGATAAAATGTGCTCTTTCAGAAATGGAGGAATCCAAAACAAAAATAGAATCTCAGAATACTGAACTGGTAGAATGGAGAGAAGAAAATGAAAGGATTACACAGGAACTGCATAAAGCATTAGAATCTGCAGAAGAAGCTAAAAAATTAGCAGAAAATGATCTAGATCTTCTTCAAAAGAAAACCCAATTTGAATTGATAGGAAATATAGTAAAGATTTCTTTATTTGTTATAATAGGGGTAGGAATTACAACAACAGGGGTTTATATGGTTGCTCTTTTTTCCGGAAAAGATACTGAAATAATAGCATCTACTTGGAGTAATATGTTTGGTATACTCCTAACCAATTCATTTAGTATAATTGGTACTATAATGGGGGTTAAATATGCAGCTTCTTCAAAGAAGGAAGAAGGAAATTAATTTTCTATTAATTCGTAATCCTCAACTATTTTTCTATCTACTTCGCAGTATAATCTGGATTCTAAAGATCTATATATAGTTTGAATTTTTTTCATCTCATTATACTTATAAAAAGGACAATTGTACTGTTCAATCATTCCTTTTATTTTATTTGACCAGGATTTTATTATATTGTAGCAAGATTTTAATTGATCTGCGGATTCACAAGAATTTATTACTTTAAGGATCCATCTTTTGTCCTTCTTAACTTCAGATAAAATTTCTTCTACTCTCATGGCCATTTTTATTTTTAATAGAATCTACGAAAGAATATATTACATCCCCGTATTTTTTTATCTCCCCTTCGAGAAATACTCTTAAACTAGAATAAGAAGAACCATATATGATTTCTCCTTCTAATTCTTTACCGCTTATTTTTTCCAATGTTTCGTAAAAATTCTTTAATGAATTTGAATTTTTAGGATCCACCGAGATACTTAAAACGTTTCCTTTCCCCTTGGATACAACGGAGTATAATATTCTATTTTTATTCCTATTCACTTAATTGATAAAAATCGTCGTCTATCTTTTTAATTTTTCTTATTAGACCTTGATCCTCAGTCGAAGAAATTATAACATCTACGAGATTACCAAATGTCATTAATATAGAAGAGTATTCTTTATGGTAAATTGTATAGGGATCTTTTTGTTTAAGCTCTATCAATTTTATAAGAACTTCTTCTAAGAATTCTGTTGCTGACTCCGGATCATTTATACTCGGATTATCTTCATAAGCTCCTATAGATTCCGAATATAAATCAAGATCATTTGATATACCTTCTAGCTCTTTTGTAGTTTGGGGTATCCTGGATGAAGCGATTTCAGCTTCTTCCTTTTTAATCTTTGCCGCCAATTCCAAAGGAACCTGGACTATAGATTTTGCGCTATTCACTAGCTGGACTTTAACTAATCCGTTAGACGATCTTGGCATTTCTAGAACTTGTCCTATACCTCTGTATGAAGTAATCCAATCACCCGGTCCAATTTCTGGATCGCTGTCGTCGTGGATATTTCCTTCGGGATCTTCTAAAAATTTATCCAGATCAAAATCTTCATATACCTTTAGGTACTTCATTTTTTGAATTCTTTTTTAGCTTCTTCGAAATCTTCTTTAGTAAGATTCCAATTTTTCTTTTTAGTTTTTATATAAGCTTTTGCATCTTCGAAGTTAGGTGATTTGGTAGAACCAAAATAACCTTTAAGAGTTCCATATATAGCAAAGCTAATTCCTTTTCCTTCGTTTAAGAAGTCTTCGTATGCGTGTAAATTTTCCATAGTTTTATTATTTTATTTCCTCTAGAATCTTTTTCATTAGATCCTCGTTTACCTCTCCGGTTTCTTTTTCGCCTTTAGCTTTTTGGTATTTTTTAACTGCTGCTTCTGTTTTATCCCCGAAAGATCCTTTATACTTTCCGGGATCCTCCTGATATTTCAATTTAACTAAAGCATCCTGCAATTTAGTTACTAGATCTTTTCTAGTATCATCTTTTTTCAAAGGCGAGTCCTTTAATCCGGATATGTCATTTTTCTTTTTTTCTTTTTCGATATCTTCTAGGTCTTTTAGAATCAATTTCATCAATTCGTTATCAACCTTTCCTGTTTCTTCCTTTCCTTTTTCTTTTTGATATGCTTTTACTGCTGTTTCAGTTTTAGATCCAAAAGATCCATAATTTTTAGAATCTACTTTTTCCTGGATTTTTTTATTTACAAAAACATCTTGTATTTTTTTAACCCAATCTTTTCTCGAATCCCCTTTTTCTAATGGCTTATCTTTAAATTCAAAAGTTGGATCTTTTTTCTCTTCTTCAAGTTTTTTCTTGACTTCTTTTGCCGTCTTTTCCACCCCTTCCATTTTTGTCATGAAATCCTCGGTAAAATCCCCTATGGATTTACCTTCTAACAAAAATTCATTAAATCTATATAGATTTCTCATATAAGTATATATCAATTTAATCCTCTTTTATCTTGGTCACTTTGACTATAAGATCTTTTTCCCCTTTTATTACTCTATGATATTTTCCTTTAGGTATATGAATGGGGGTTTCCCCTATCACGAAAGGAAGCTCGTCATCAAATTGAAATAACCAATCGGTTTCCTCTATCAATTCAACTATTCTATCCTCTTCATCAAAGTGCCACTTTAGCTCTTCGGGGTCTACTCTATTTGTAAATCCCCTTAGAGAGGAATTTTCTGATATTATAATCTCGTTATATGGAAAAGATTCTACCAAGGTTTATTGGACTTAAGACCTAGAAGTTTTGCATATCTCCCTACGTTGCAAGCCCACCATCTAGCTTTCCATCTAGGTCCCGGTGTTTTGCATTTATGTCTTGCTCTAAATGATCTAGAAGCTTCGGGATTATCGTTCTTAATAGTTGCCCCGGGCTGTCCCCATTCGACCTTAACCACTCTTCCCTTATCGTTTTTAGTAAAAACCCTAAATTTGTGTTTTCCCGACATCCTTCTAGGTTTATTGAGATCTACTTTTTTACTTTGATATTCTGCTTCATATAGATCTTCTTCATTTTCCCCCTGGTAAATTTCGAAAGGTACATCCAATTGAACTTCTTCACCTTCAAATATCCCTTTACCTCCTGCCTCGGTACTTATAAGAAAAAGATCATCGTCCCCCAATTCTATCAATCCTTCTTCCCATAAAGATCTTGCTTCATTTACACAATTTAGCCAAGAATCTGATCCTATTCTAAAAACACTATCTAGTAAATCTATTTCATGTTTAAGGTGGTAGCTTAAAGATTCGCTTATTTGGTATTCCCCTTCGTTAATTCTGGAATTTAATGGTTTAATATTTTTCACCTTGAGTTTTTAGAGTTCATTGTATATATTCCCTCCCCAGTATTTTTTCTTTAGTTCAGAAAGAAAAGAGATAGGAATTCGCGGGGAAGGAATATTTATAGAATCCCAATCCTCTTTATCTGGTTTTCTTAGCTCTCCTATTCTCCAACTATACATGAGATCTCTTTTTATCGATTCTTTTGTAAGAATTATAGATTGAATCCTTTGATCCCTTAATTTTTTTCTGAGATCCTCTCCCCCTCTTTTTTTAATTTCTCTTCTTAAGATTATTAATTTTTTAATTCTCCTAATCTTTCTTTTTATTAGATCCCTCAATTTCATTTTTTATCTTTTCTATTCTTTTTTCTAGAACTTTTACATCTAAAGATACCTTATTCTCTCCTGAAAAATAATCCATAATTTCTTCCAGATTAAAATTTTTAGATTTAAAATAATGGTTTCTTATAACTATAGTGATGTAGTCTTCTCTAATTGGGTTCATTTTAATTTTTTTTATTTGTTGTAGTCAAAAGATTTATAACATTTAGAAGAATCGAAGCTCTATCTTCTGGATTTATTTTAGAAGATCCCACCTCATTTCTTATAGCTATGGCCTGAAGATAAACATTCCTTGCCAGTTTTTCTACCTCTTGCTTATAAACTTTAAGAGGATCTTCATTTCTTATATTCATTTCTTATATTTTGTTTTTATTATATGATATATAACATAAAAATATTTCGATATGAATCTTTTAAATTTTGAAGACTTTTTGAATGAAAGCCTCGGGGAATTGAACGAATCCTTAAAAAGGGGTGATGCCTATTTAATAGGTGATTTTGGTAGTATCCTTTTAGGGTCAACCAGAGAATTAAAAAACGAGGTTAAACCATTAGAATATTTAGCAATACCTAGATACATTAGAAAAGATAAAAGAGATAGGGACGGGGAAGAATTTGCCGAAGTTAAAATGGATACTTACCTATTTAGCGAAATATTAAAAGATTATAAAAAGGATCACCCAGAGACTAAATTTGTATTTCTTTCAATAGGAGCTGATGATCTTTATGAGTTTGATAATAATACAATCAGATACGCTAGAGAAGTAAGAAAGCAAATGATAAGAATATTCCCGAACGCACAAAGATTCGTAGTTAGCGCAGGATCGTGGGGATGGGGATATCTTAACATGTATGAGGATTCTTCGAATGTACCTTCTGACATTTTAAAATATTACGAATCCGTATGGAAACCTTTAGGTTTTATATTTTTAAAAGAATATTTAGGGGTTCAATACGATGAAAACGATAATCCTATTGCTCCTAATTCAGACAACAAAGGAATACCTAGACTTTCGAAAGAAATATTAGAGATAGCAGAAGGGAAAAGAGAATTTTATACTGAAGATGTAAGATCTATTAGAGATCTATCCTCTATAGAAATGGACGAAGAAGGAAAATTGATAAATTTCTATGATGTCCTACAGAGTGCAATACACGAACGTCTGGAAATATTTAAGGATCTTAGCTATACTTTTAACCCCGTGGTAGAAAGATGTCAAATAGGTTTAAAATTTTTAGGCTATGAACTTTCAAAATTCGGTGTAGATGGAATGTTTACCCCTGAAATAGAAGAAGCTGTTAGAAAATATAAATCTGATTATTCGGTAGAAGGGGATCCCAATATTATGGATGATTACTTCTTTATTTCTTTGATTAATAATCTTAAGAATAAAGGGTTTAGCGGTACTAATATAGACGAAATAATAGGGCAAAGCTATACTGCAATAGACGATCTTGAAAACCAAGAAGGAATTTCTTCTCCTTCATATCAGTTTTCAGGGGATCTCGGAGGAGATGAATACCTCATCTTCGTTCAGCATAATCAGGGGGTTGCTGGAGCATCTTCTCTGGTTAATGCAAAATTCGGGAAAGGACAAATCCATTCTTTTACTAGATCTAAGGGGATGGTAAATAATATTCCTTCTGACATGCCAGACTACAGAAAACAAATACTGGAAGCTCTTAGCTCAGGTAACGATCAAAGAGCAGCTTCCCTTTTCCTTGAAATGTGGAAAATCAAATATGCAGCTAAAAAACAGCAGGGAATGAAATTAATAAATACCCCTGAATACTCAAACATTAAAACTATACTAGAAAAAGTTTCAGGAGAAACCGGAGTTCCTTTTGATACGTTAGTTGCTATTGCAACTATAGAATCGGGAATGAATCCTAATGTTGGTAATTCTACATATAAAGGACTTTTTGCATTAAATGCATCCACAGCAGTTAAATACAATCCTGCTATAAACCAAGCAAATGTTCACGATCCGGTAATTAATGCAGATGCAGCAGGAAAAATGCTTGCTTCGGGAAAGAACGAATTAGCTAAAAACTTACAGAAATCTGGGGTTATCAGCAATCTAGATTTTGCTTAATCTTAAATAATTCTCAAAAATAAACCCCTAATTTCTTAGGGGTTTTTTGTTGTTTTAAAGTTATACTTTAAAATATCATGTTATTCTAAAGTTAGAAGGTATTTTATCTTATCTATCAGACTTATTATTTCGTCTATTAGATTTAGAAGTTCAGAATCCTTATTCTCGTCGAATAAACATCTACATTCGTTTCTGTAACAATTGTATAATTCATCCATAAAATAAGAAAGGTTGTTATTATAGTTAAAAAGTCTTAAAGAAAGATTCTCGTCTGAAATATGAGGTCTTCCATATTTTCCCATTATGCTCTCTGCAAGTTCATCTCCCAATTCTATTAAGGATTCAAATAATTCATCCAGAGCTTTATGTTGAGAGTATTTAGGTGTTTGCCAATGCAAAAGTTTTGCTTGTGATATGTTCTTTAATACGTTAGTAAAAACAGTTTCATATTTGTATTTAGGAGTTTCCTCTACCGTTTTTCTGAAAGGTCTTTCTTCTGA
>Ga0315909_10001522_pt1 | contig 31216 bp, 21 predicted proteins | sample LakEriMetagenome_11_FD_203527 | JGI IMG/M metagenome (GOLD analysis project Ga0315909, IMG submission 203527) | Freshwater fungal communities from buoy surface, Lake Erie, Ohio, United States - Buoy 2 MA125 | ecosystem: Environmental > Aquatic > Freshwater > Lake | place: USA: Lake Erie, Ohio... | reverse complement strand
ACTCCAATTACTTTGACACAAAGTTTAGCTAAAAATTCTGAAGCTTGGAAAGCGCTTAGAAAATATGTTGGATTTTCATCTATCAATGGGATTGATTATCAAAATCAAGTTGATAGTGCGTTTCCTTCAGTTAGTGGTATTACAACCGCAGCAACACAATCAGTACAAGTACAATTTATTGGAGATTACTCAACTCAATTTCCGGCAAATTCAGGAACTACAGATATTATTAACGTCCAAAAAACAGATGGTACTTATCAAGTTTTTAGAATTATAGGTGAAGCAAATCCACAAGATATCAAAACCAAACTTCAAAATATTAAATTCTATCAACCATACTCAAATATTGAAGACAGTTCAAATACGGTTCCCTCAACCACAGAAAATGATTTTACAACAAATTATCAGTACGTTTCAACAATACAGGACATTGCGCCTGGAGATTACCAAATGGTTATTACGTATATACCAAACTTACTTCAATTAACTCCGATAAAATTAATAGCCGCGGTCTCAACATTTCCTGGAATTCAAACGACAAATCCTTTTATTACAACACCATTCTCATTTCCACAACCATTTCCTAATACCGAAAAGTCATTTGTTTCTGATTTCTTTTTTGATAACAATATAAAATTTACAAAAGAAAATATTGAAACACTTTACCCATTAATAAGATTATATTCAGAATTAAAACGAGAAGATAAAACTTTTGATAAAAACAAATTTACAACTTATATTAATGACTTTCTTTTAGACAGGTATGATTTACAAAATAAGATGGTAAATGAAACTTTTAGTAATTTAAATAAAATATTAAAAAATATTGAGGTTGATTTAGGTTTACCTAAAACTGCAATGAATGGAGATACAACAAAATTATCAACATATAATACATTAAAAGGTTTTAATGATAAATGGATTGCGGGTTCTGATTTAAAAACAAATACATTATTTGAGGATTTCTTATTTATGGATAGAGCAAATAGTGATTTAGGAGATAGTTTTGTTTTAGATGTTGAAAAAGTGGTAAGTAGATTATCCATAGACACTAATCAAAATCAAAGTTTAATGTCATTGGTTAGTTCAATTTTGGAAGATAATTTTTTTATTTTTATGGCAATGCCCGCTTACATTAATTTTTATGGAATCCAACAAGCCGCAAAAAAACCAGAGGCGTTAAGGGATAGTGAAATTGGTAATAGTTTATTTGGGACTTATTTAGAAGTGGATTATACCAAATCAAGTCCAAAATTTTTATGTCTATATATTGGTAACCCTTCAGAATATCCTAAACCAAAAGAAAACACTTTTAATAGATTTGGTGACGATAGTTTTGATTTAAGAGTTCCTGATAATCCAGTAAGAAGGTCAGACCCAAATACAAATTACTCACTAAGTAATCGTGTTGTTGGATTTGCGGTAGATTTTGGAATTAGAAACCAAAACATATTTAAAAGTTTGAGTTTAGACATGTCAGAAATGAAAAATACTTCAGAGTCATTTAAAGTTTACGCTGATATGGGTAGCTCAGTTGCAGGGGATAAAGTTGGTCAACAATCACAATCATTATATAGTATATATAAATCTAGGTCATATGCTTGTGGGGTAACATCTATGGGTAATGCCATGATACAACCAACTATGTATTTTATTTTAAGACACGTTCCTATGTTTTATGGACCTTATTGGATTACAGAAGTAAACCATAATGTGACAGAAAGAGGTTTTGATACTGATTTTAAAGGAACAAGAATTCCTAAATATGCATTACCACAAGTTGATAATTTATTGGCGTCAGTTAATAAAGATGTTATAAGTAAAATTAAAGAAATTGCGGCAAAAGATAAAAAACCAAAAACACAACAAAGATTAGATGAGGAAAAATTGTTAAGTGAAAATCCAACAATAAATACTTTAGCGGGAAATGATTCAGATTGTAAAGATAATATCCCAACACCATATATAAATATACCTTTTGAAGACCTCACACAAACAACTTTTACTACAGAAGACATTTATCCTTTAATAAAACAAGCAACAACTGACACTAATATGAGGGCACTTATTTGGGGTATTGCTCAAATTATGACTGGTACTACATTAAATAATGACGTTTATAATTGTATTAATAATAATCCATTCGAGATTAACACTGAGAGCTCATGGCCTGGAAATTTAAATTCATATATTAAAAAACAATCATGCGTTAAAATTGCCAACAATTCATTAAGATTAGTAAAATTTGATAATCTTTCAGAATCAATTGCATTTATGGCTTCTTTTATGAATGAAGTTGTAAAAAATAATGTCGAACCACTTAAAACGTTAAATGTTGATACAGATATAAATAAAAGTTACGGTAAAGCTTTATTCCAAATAGCTTATACTACGTGGTTAACACCATTGGCGTTTACCAATTCATTAAATTCTGAAGGAATTAAAGATACCACTGTAAATGATTTTTCAGAACCAAATGGAGACTATAGTGTGAACACTTATAACCTTTTTGTTAGCGTATTTACTAATGCTTATGAATATTTTAAACAAAACCCAAATTAAGATATATTTATATAATAAAATGCTATGAATAATATGAAAGCACTATTAGACGATTATTTAAAAAAAGATACAAGAGTTACTCAAAAAGATGCGGGTAATGGGTATCAGGAAGTTTGTGACTTAGACACAGGCGATTGTTATACTATCAGAATGAAAGATGGTTTAATTGAAAGAGTGGATAATACCATGAAAACAAATAGAACATTAAGAGTCGAAACTCCACAAGGAGTTAAAACATTACTAAACGGTTAAGAATATAAAAATGAGTATAGAAAGAAAAATTTTAGAAGAATTAAAACGTTTTAACCAAATTAATTCATACATTCTTAATGAACAACCCGAACCACCGGCACCTGAAGGTGATTTACCACCAGCGCCCGAAGCGGGAGCACCGGCACCTGATGCAGGAGCAGCACCGGCACCTGATGCAGGGGCGGCACCGGCACCTGATGCGGGAGCAGCACCAGCAGGGGGAGAGGCTATTCCTGAACCTGTTGATATTGAAAATGACCCTGATGTTGAAGAAGTGGGTGGAGAAGCAAAAGGTGGTGAAGATGAAGAATCAGAAGAAATTGATATTACGGACCTTGTAACATCACAACAAGAAATACAAGCTAAACAAGATGAGTTCATGGATAGTATGTTTTCTAAACTTGATGATTTAGCATCTAAGTTAGAGAACATGGACCAAATAATGAATAAGATAAATGATTTGGAATCTAAATTTGATAAATACAGAGAAAAAACACCTGAAGAAAAATTGATGTTACGTTCTTTGGACTCTTATCCATATAATCAAAAACTAACTGATTTTTTTGATGACAAAAAAGATGAAATGGAAGAAACAGGAAAAAATGAATATGTATTAACTTCAGATGAGGTTGAGAATTTTTCACCTAACGAAGTTAAAAAAACATTTAACATTTACGATAATGAAGAAGACAATATGTAATTTTACACATAATTTTTAATATAAATAAAGGGGGCGTTTGTCCCCTTTTTTATTTGACAAACTTGAATATTCACCTATATTTGTTGTAGATAAAAGAGTAATAATTAAAAATTTATTTATGGCAAATTCAGTATTAGATTCAGTACTAGCACAGTACGAAAAGAACGCGACCACATCAAGTTCGCAAAAATCAAACATCTCACAAGAAGACAGATTGAAAAAGTATTTTTCAGCTATTCTTCAAAAGAATGAAAAATCCGCATCTCGTAGAATCCGTATCTTACCTACAAAAGATGGTTCTTCACCATTTGTTGAAGTGTGGTATCACGAAATTCAAGTAAACGGACAATGGGTTAAGTTGTATGACCCCGATAAAAATGACAACCAACGTTCACCATTGACTGAAGTTTATAATGAACTAATTTCGACAGGTAAGAAAGAGGATAAAGAATTGGCATCTCAGTACCGTTCACGTTTATTTTACATTGTAAAAGTAATTGACCGTGACAACGAACAAGACGGTGTTAAATTTTGGAGATTCAAACACAACTACAAACAAGAAGGAGTGTTAGATAAAATCTTACCAATTTGGAAAGCTAAAGGTGACGTTACAGATGCTGAAAAAGGACGTGATTTAATCATCGAACTTACAAAGGCAAAAACACCACAAGGAAAAGAATACACGGTTATTCAAACAATCATGTATGATGACCCTCAACCACTTCACGAAGATAAAGGAATTATGGAAGGATGGCTCCAAGATGAACTTACGTGGAATGATGCGTATTCAAAAAAACCTGTAGAATACTTAGAGGCAGTTGCAGTTGGCGAAACTCCAATTTGGTCTTCTGAACTTAAAAAGTATGTATACGGAGAAGAAGCAGAAATCTCACTTGGGGGGACAAAACAAGAAACACCTGCTCCTGCAGACCCACAAGCAAATGACGAACCTGCAGAAGATTTGCCATTCTAAATTTTATCAAAGCATGGATACCTTGCAAGTGTCCATGCTTTTTTTATTAACTAATTAAAACAAAAACATGAAACCAATTATTGCAGAAAAACTAAAAGACGCTTTAATCAAAAAGTATGAAGCAGAGATTGCTGACGCTGAAGCACGTTTATATGTTTATTTTACAAACCCTGTTGGAATTGGAGAACATCCACAACACACAGAAGAAATGGACAATTTGGTTGGACAACTTACCGACGCAAAAGATAAGTTAGAAACCATAACAGAATTTAAATTATACGAATTATAATATGGCCATTAAGAAAAACGATTTCGGTTCATTAAAGAAAAAATTCTCCACATCGGCGAAGTATAAACCACAAAGATTTTTTGATTTGGGTTCTGACTTCTTGGATGCGGTTGGTTTACCAGGTCCCGCTATTGGACACCTTAATATGTTGTTAGGTCACTCTGACACAGGAAAAACTACAGCATTAGTTAAAACTGCGGTTGATGCACAAAAGAAAGGTATTCTACCTGTATTCATTATTACAGAACAGAAGTGGTCTTTTGAACACGCAAAACTAATGGGGTTTGAATGTGAAGAAGTGGTTGACGAAGAAACGGGTGAACTTGATTGGGACGGATTTTTTATATTCAACAACAATTTTGAATACATCGAACAAATTACAGATTATATTAATAGTTTGTTAGATGCTCAAGAAAAGGGTGAATTAGAATATTCATTATGTTTCTTATGGGATTCAGTAGGGTCTGTTCCTTGTAAGATGACTTATGAAGGTAAAGGTGGTAAACAACACAACGCATCAACATTGGCCGACAAAATTGGTATGGGTATCAACCAACGTATTTCGGGGTCTCGTAAATCAGATTCTAAATACGAAAATACCTTAATCATTGTTAATCAACCATGGGTGGAATTACCTGACAATCCGTTCGGTCAACCCAAAATTAAAGCAAAAGGTGGTGAAGCAATTTGGTTAAACTCATCGTTAGTGTTCTTGTTCGGAAATCAAAAAGGTGCGGGCACAACTAAGATTACAGCAACTAAAGACAAACGAACAGTTAAGTTTGCTACAAGAACAAAAGTATCTGTTATGAAAAACCACATCAACGGACTTGGGTTTGAAGATGGTAGAATTATCGTAACGCCACACGGGTTCTTACCGGGTAAAGATACTACAGAGGAGAAAGCTTCCGTAGAAAAGTATAAGAAAGAATATGCTGAGTATTGGAAGGAAATAATCGGAGTTGATGGTGACTTTGATTTGAAAACAGAAAAAGAAGAAGTAGAGTAGTAACAATTAAAAAACAAAAAAGTGACAAAAACCTTATTGGTTGATGGAAACAATTTAATTAAAATTGGTTTTCATGGTGTGAAAGATTACTTTCACAACGGGCAACATATTGGTGCTATTTGGCACTTTTTAAATACTTTAAGAAAGTTCATAGATGAAAATAACTATAACAAAGTAGTTGTATTTTGGGATAGTGAAACTAATTCGTCACAAAGAAGACTTATATACCCTAAATATAAGTTAAATCGACGTGAACCATCTAATGAGTATAAAGAAGAATCTTGTGAAGGTCAAAAACAACGAGTTAAACAATATCTTGAAGAGATGTTTGTAAGACAAGTTGAAGTTGAACATTCTGAGGCCGATGATTTAATTGCTTATTATTGTCAGATTTCTGAAGACGAGGATAAAACTATATTCTCAAGTGATAGAGACCTTACACAATTAATTTCTGAAAAGGTATCTATCTATTCACCATCCACAAAAAGATATTATAAGATGGGGGACACTATTAAAATGAGTGATTTTGAAGTTCCCCATTATAATGTCAAAACAATCAAAATTCTTACTGGAGATAGTTCAGACAACATTGACGGTATTTTCTATTTGGGTGAAAAAACATTATTCAAGTTTTTTCCTGAGTTACTTGAAAATCACGTTGAATTGTCCGATATTTTGTCTAAAGGAGAAGAGTTACTTAAAGAAAATAAAGATAACAAATCATTACAAAATCTTTTATCGGGAAAGACAAAAGAAGGTGTTTTTGGTGAAGAGTTTTATGTCATTAACAAAAAACTTGTAGACCTAAGTGAACCTTTGATAAATGAAGAGGGTAAAGAACTTGTTCAATCGTATTATTCAGAATCATTAGACCCTGATGGGCGAGGTTATAAGAATCTTATTCGAATGATGATGGAAGATGGATTATTCAAATACTTACCAAAGAGTGATGATAGTTGGGTTTATTTTTTAAAACCATTTTTAAAGTTAACAAGAAAAGAAAAGTCAAAATTCAAAAACAAAAAGTAAAATTATGAAAGAACAAAACGACGTAACAAAAGTTGAATTTCTTATAACACTAAATGATAATTTCGTGGTTCAAAGATTTTTTAACGTTAAAGGTTATAATCCTAAAACAAAAGGAAGTGTAGAATTGATAAACTACATGTATGGGCTAAGAGAAGATTTAAAAAACCAACTTCGCAACAAATGTGCGGTTTATATGTTGGAAAATAGATTTCAAATTGAAGAAGACTCAAGTGTTTTAGAAACATCAAATACAGACGGTCCTGAAAGATTTAACATTATTTTAAGAATCGGAAATGAGACAATTTGTCATTATATTATTGACGCTAAATTATACCCCCCAAAGGTAAGATATACGCTGGATGTAAGACCATCAATAAAAAACATATTGAAGAACCTTACTGACATTTTTTCAGCTAAAAATTTATCTTACAACTATATGAATTATTCGTTAATCTAATCATATTTATCATATACAACAATTAAAAAAATCAAAAAATATGTCAGATAAAAAAAGCTTTGGATACCTGGGAAACACTTTTCAAATTCAATTATTGAATAACATTATACTATATAAAGATTTCTCAAATTCCATCCTTGAAGTTATCGACCCACACTATTTTGACAACCAATATTTTAGAATTATTTGTCAAATGATTAAGGAATATTATTCCAAATATGAACATACCCCAACCTTTGATACATTAGAGCAGTTAACAAAATCGGAGGTTTCATCACCAATGGCTCAAAAAAGTATTTTAGATACCTTAGACCAAGTAAAAAACGTATCAGACGAAGGTTCAATGTTTGTTCAAGAAAAGTCACTTAAATTCTGTAAACAACAAGAACTACAGAAAGTTATGACTAAAGCCCAATCAATTATTGATAAAGGTGAATTTGAAAGTTATGACCACTTAGAAGAAATGGTTAGAGGAGCGTTACAAGTTGGTGAAGTAGATAAAGGGACAACCGATGTTTTCTTCAACCTTGATGAGGTTTTAGATGACGATTATAGACACCCCATTCCAATTGGAGTTCCAGGTATTGACAATCTTCTTCGTGGCGGTTTGGCAAAAGGAGAAATTGGTGTTATCTTAGCACCCACAGGTGTAGGTAAATCAACTTTCACTACAAAAATTGCTAACCATGCATTTAATTTAGGTTATAATGTTTTACAAGTGTTTTTTGAGGATAACCCAAAAATCATACAAAGAAAACATATCACACTTTGGACTGGAATGCATCCTGATGATTTAACTGAAAACAGAGATGATGTAGTAGAAAAAGTTAGACACATTCAATCAACTATGAAAAATAAGTTGATATTGAAAAAGTTACCTTCGGATACGGTAACAATGAACCAAATAAAAAATCAAATTAGAAAAATGATAGCCGAAGGAACAAAGATTGATGTTATCATTTTAGACTATATTGATTGTGTGGTTCCTGATAAAATGTTAAGTGATGAGTGGAAAAGTGAAGGTTCAGTAATGAGAGCATTTGAGGCTATGTGTCATGAATTAGATATTGCCGGTTGGACTGCAACTCAGGGTAATAGAAATTCAATATCATCTGAAGTTGTTACTACAGACCAAATGGGTGGGTCAATTAAAAAGGCACAAGTGGGTCACGTAATTATAACTGTCGCTAAAAGTTTACAACAAAAAGAAATGAACTTAGCGACGATAGCAATTACAAAATCAAGAATTGGAAAAGACGGTATTGTCTTTGAAAACTGTAAGTTTGATAATGCAATGCTTGATATAGACACAGAACAAAGTGTAACGTTCTTAGGTTTAGAAGAACAAAAAGAAGAAAAAAATAGAAATAGAGTTCGAGAGCTTTTAGAAAAGAAAAAGCAGAAAGAACAAGAATCAAAAAGTAATTAATTTAAATTTTATTATGGAAAAAATATTAACAGAAAATCCTGGTCGGTTCGTTATCTTCCCAATTGAACACAATGATATATGGGAATTTTACAAACAACACCAAGCAGCGTTTTGGACCGCTGAAGAAATCGATTTAACAAATGACATCAGAGATTGGGAATCTCTTACTGAGAATGAACAATATTTTGTTAAAAATGTTTTATCATTTTTTGCGGCATCTGATGGTATCGTAAATGAAAATTTAGCCGAAAACTTTTATAGAGAGGTTCAATACCCTGAGGCTAAATTCTTTTATGGGATGCAATTAGCAATGGAAAACATTCACTCACTTATGTATTCATTATTGATTGACACTTACATCAATAATCCAAAAGAAAAGGATGAATGTTTTAACGCGATTGATAGATTACCTGCAGTTCAAAAGAAAGCTAAGTGGGCTTTAGAGTGGATTGAAAATGCTTCGTTTGCTGAAAGATTAGTTGCGTTCGCCGCGGTTGAAGGTATCTTTTTTTCAGGTTCATTCTGTTCAATCTTTTGGTTGAAATCAAGAGGTATTATGCAAGGACTATGTAACGCTAACTCACTTATTTTTAAAGATGAAAATTTACATTGTGATTTTGCAATTCACTTATTGAATAATCACGTAGAAAAAAGACCATCAGAAAAAAGAATAAAAGAAATTATTTTGTCAGCTTTAGAAATTGAAAAAGAATTTATCACAGAATCTCTACCTGTTTCTTTAATTGGTATGAATTCTAATTTAATGAAACAATATTTGGAATTTGTTGTTGATGGATTATTAGTTAAGTTAGGTTGTTCTAAAGAATTTAACGTTGAACAACCCTTTAAATTCATGGAACAAATCGCTGTGGAAACAAAAGGTAATTTCTTTGAGTCTAGAACAGTTGAATACCAAAAAGCGAAGTTAAACGAAACCATAACATTTACAGACGATTTTTAAATTATAAACTATGTCATTAAAAATTAATAAAAGAGGAGGGGAAAGTGCTTCATTTAACCCACAAAAAATTTACAATAGAGTAAAACGTGCGGCAAAAAGCCTTAGCGTAAACTCCGATGAAATATTCATCAAAGTGATAACGTCAGTACCAACTGAGGGTGAGATTACAACAAAAGAGTTGGATAAATTGATATATGAAATCGCTGCATCATATACTGGTAGTCACCACGACTATTCCAGATTGGCATCATCAGTTGCTATTTCATCATATCATAAAGAAACAAATGATAGTTTTTCACAAACTATGATGTTACTATATGAGGATGGTGTTGTTAATGAAAAATTAATTGAAACAATTAAAGAATATGGTGAAGACACTATTGACGCAGTTATCAACCATGAAAATGACTATAATTTTGATTACTTTGCTTGGCGTTCATTACAAGAAATGTATTTGTTAAAAAGACCAAACGGACAAGTAATTGAAAGACCTCAACATATGTATATGAGAGTTGCTTTATGGGTTACGGATTCTTTTGAGGCTGCCGCTGAATATTATAAATCGTTGTCCAACCAATTGATTTCAAAGGCAACCCCAATCATGATTAATGCTGGAACTAAGGTTCCCCAACTTGCTTCTTGTGTATTACATTATAATAATTCAGATTCAAGAGACGGTTTACTTGGAACACTTAATGATATATCAACATTCTCATCAGACGCTGCAGGTATTGGTTTATCCATGTCTAACATCAGAAGTAAAGAAAGTAGAATTTCATCATCAGGTGGTTATGCAGGAGGATTGTTAAAATATTTAAAAATTGTTAATGAGTCATTAAGATACTTTAACCAACAAGGAAGAAGACCGGGAAGTGCTGCGATATACATCGAACCATGGCACAAAGACATTATTGATTTATTAGATATTAAAAAGAACACAGGTGCTGAAGAATTAAGAGCTCGTGATTTATTTACAGCAATTTGGATTCCCGATAACTTTATGAGAGCGGTAAAAAATAATTCAGATTGGTATTTGTTTTGCCCTAATGACATCATTAAGGCCGGTTTAAAACCTTTACAAGAATGTTACGGAGAGGAATATGAAGAAATGTATAATAGAGCAGTTCAAATGGGGTTAGGTAAAAAAGTATCTGCTCAAACTATTTGGAGTAAAATTATTGAATCACAAATTGAAACTGGTGTTCCTTATTTATGTTCTAAAGATAATGCTAATAAAAAAACCAATCATCAAAATATTGGTGTAATTAAACAATCCAATCTTTGTAATGAGATTTACCAATATACCGACGAAAAGACGACAGCGATTTGTACTCTTTCATCTATGGTCCTTAAAAACTTTGTTGAGGGCGGTAAATTTAACTTTGAGTTGTTATTTAACGAAGTTAGAAAAGTTGTTAGAGCTTTGAATAAAGTTGTTGATATTAATAACTATTCAACTGAAAAAGGTAGAAAGGGTGGTTTAGAACAAAGAGCAATCGCGATTGGAACTCAAGGTTTAGCCGATGTATTCTATTTAATGGATTATATATTCACATCAGAGGAAGCTAAAAAATTAAATAAAGATATTTTTGAAACTATCTATTATGCCGCTATTTTTGAAAGTAACCAACTTTGTAAAGAAGGTAAGTATCAACAATACACATACTTCAATAATTCACCAATGTCAAAAGGTATTTTCCAATATGATATGTGGGGATTAAATGAAGACAATCTTTCAGGAATGTGGGATTGGGATAAGTTAAAAGAAAATGTTAAAGAACATGGAATTTGTAATTCATTATTCACCGCTCAAATGCCGGTAGCGTCTTCTGCTAAGATTACAGGTTCATTTGAAATGACCGAACCTGCACACTCGGCGTTATTTAATAGAAGAGTTGTGGGTGGTGAAATTATGATTGTTAACAAATACCTTATTAATGACTTTGAAAAAATTGGTATTTGGTGTGAGGATTTGAAAAATGAAATAATCATCAACGAAGGGTCAATTCAGAATATCAACTTCAATAATTACTTAGATAGTGAAGATAAAAATTACAATAAAAAAGTTAAACGAATTGAACATTTAATACCTAAATACAAAACTATTTGGGAGATTTCACAAAAACAACTTATTGATATGGCAGCCGACAGAGCACCATTTATCGACCAATCCCAATCGATGAATATTTACATGGCTAACCCAACATTATCAAAGATTACCTCATCTCACTTTCATGCATGGGAAAGAGGATTAAAAACACTTTGTTATTATGTTAGAACGAAGGCTATTTCAACGGGAGCAAAACATTTAGCTTTGGATATGTCAAAAAAAGAAAAACCAAAAGTTAAATTCGAAACACCAACGGTAGATTATTCAAATATAAATTTACCACCAAAACCTGAAAATTCAGATTTCGATTGTTTTGGTTGTTCTTCTTAATCACGACACTAATCCCGACACTATGTCGGGATTTTTTATTTAATAACTATTTATTGAAAATATCACGACACTATATTTATCTAATATGGCAAACGGAATAACATATGGTATACATTTTCCATTTTTACAAAGCGAAAAGGGAAATTACTTAAAGTTGACGGAAACGACTGATGAAGAAATCAGGACCGACCTAATACATTTGCTTATGACCCGAAGAGGAACAAGATATTTTTTACCTGATTTTGGAACAAGATTGTATGAATATATTTTTGAACCTTTAGATGGCGCAACCTTTGAAGAAATTAGGGCTGAAATCCAAGAACAGGTTGATAAATACATTCCTAACCTTACAATTAATAGTATTACTGTTGAATCATATAACGATAGTGGTGATGTTGCAGGACAATTGGATTATGAATTATTGGGGCAAGCGAGTATTTATCGCATACCGGGAGCGAATACTGCAGAGTACAGTGCAAAAATAAAAATTGACTATACAAATGACGCAAGGGCTTTTGGTAGTAGACAGTTTGTGATAATCAACATATAATATGGCAAATAACAAAATTAATTACACGGATAGGGATTTTGAATCCATAAGAGACGGGTTAATAAATTACACTAAACAGTATTACCCCGAACTTATTCAAAACTTTAACGACGCATCTGTGTTTTCGGTTTTGATGGATTTGAATGCTGCGGTCGCAGATAACTTACATTACCATATTGATAGAAGTATACAAGAAACGGTATTACAATATGCTCAACAAAAATCTTCAATTTATAATATTGCAAGAACTTATGGTTTAAAAATACCGGGGTATAGACCATCTGTTGCTGTGGTAGATATTTCAATTACAGTTCCACCTTTAGGGGATGCTGAAGATTATAGATATTTAGGGATTTTAAGGGCAGGGTCGCAATTTAATGGTGGAGGAACTACATTTGAAACGGTATATGATATTGATTTTTCAACACAATACAATCAAGAAGGTGAAGTTAATAGAACGAAAGTTCCAACTTTTGACGCTAATAATAAAATTATAAATTACATTATTACCAAAAGAGAGGTTGTTGTTAATGGAACTACAAAAGTTTTTAAAAGAGTTATAAACGCAACCGATGTTGTCCCATTCTTTAATTTCTTTTTACCCGAAAGAAACGTATTGGGGGTAAATGCGATAATACAAAGAGACGGAACAAGTTACCCTAATGTACCAAATTATGGAGAGTTTTTAACCGCTAATAATAAATGGTATGAAGTTGACGCATTGGCAGAAGACACTGTTTTTATTGAAGACCCGACTAAACCTGTAGATAATGCGGGTATAAAAGTTGGTAAATATATTAAAACTGAAAACAGATTTATTACCGAATACACACCTGAAGGTTTTTTAAAAATACAATTTGGTGGAGGAACAACAACACCTAATATACAACTTGCTAATTTTGCAAAACAAGGTATTAATTTAGATTTGGCTAATTACCAAAACAATATTGGACTTGGACTTACCGTCCAACCAAATACCACAATATTTGTTCAGTATAGAACTGGAGGTGGTTTAGCGTCTAATGTTGGTGTAGGGGTAATCAATCAAGTAGGAACTATTGATTTTGCGGTTAATGGACCTTCAGATTCTATTAACTCTAATGTGTTAAACTCTTTAGTGGTGAATAATGTAACTGCAGCAATTGGAGGAGCCAACCCACCCTCAACTGAAGAAGTTAGAAACATGGTCGCATTTAATTTTGCGGCACAAAGAAGGGCAGTTACCGTTAATGATTATAAATCGTTAATTGATACGATGCCAGGAAAATTTGGAGCACCTGCAAAGGTTGCAATTACAGAAAACAATAATAAAATAACAGTTCAAATATTGTCTTATGACCAAACAGGTAAATTAACACAAATAGTATCAAACAATTTAAAAACAAATTTGGCAACATATCTTTCTAAATTTAGAATGATAAACGACTATATACAAATTGATGTGGCAAAGGTTATTGATTTAGCTTTTGATATCTATGTGGTTGTGGAGTCAAGCGTTAATAGAGGTCAGGTTATTACTGAACTAATTAACCAAGTTTCAAATTACATGTCACCCGAAAATAGAGATATGGGTGAAAATGTTAATATTTCGGATATAAGAAGATTAATTCAAAACACCGCTGGTGTTATAAGTTTAAGTAAATTACAAGTGTTTAATAAAGTTGGGGGACAATACTCGACTTCTGAGACATCTCAAAGATATCTTAATAAAGCGACAAAAGAAATAGAATTAATTGATGATAATATATTTGCAGAACCAACACAAATATATCAAGTTAGATTTGATAATAAAGACATTAGGGTTTTTGTTAAAAATCTAACCTCAGTAGATTTTACATAAGATTATTTATTTCCGTAATGTCTTACCTATTTTTTTTAAAATGGGCAAAATAACTATTTATTTTTAAAAGACTAATGACCAAAAGCTATAGGATAAGAACAGCACCTGGAACTGACAAAAACATAAGAGTTAATATCAACCAAGATTTTGACTTCTTGGAAATTTTATCATTAAAATTAAGACAAGAAGATGTTTATACTAGATTCTGTGCTGACTATGGTGTTGTAACAGGTAGGGTCATTGTAAATGGTGGATACGGTGTCCCAAACGCCAATGTATCAATTTTTGTTCCTTTAGATAGTGTTGATGAAAATGACCCAGTAATTTCCACACTTTACCCTTATAGGAATGTAGACCAAAAAAATGAAGATGGTTATAGATATAATCTTTTACCATATAGAAAAGAATATGACGGGCATACACCAACAGGAACATTTCCCGATAGAGAAGATATTTTGACAAGAACTGAAGTTTTAGAAGTTTATGAAAAATATTACAAGTATACCGTAAAAACAAATGAAAGTGGTGACTTCATGATTATTGGAGCACCTCTTGGTTTGCAAACATTAACTTTAGATTTAGACCTATCAAATATAGGTTGTTTTTCTTTAAGGCCCGCCGATTTAATTAGAGCGGGTTTGGGAACTCCCGAACAATTTAATGGAGACCAATTTAAATCGTCAACAGATTTAAGTTCGTTACCACAATTAGTCAACATAAGACAAGATATTGAAGTTAGCTCTTTTTGGGGTGAGAATGAAATATGTAATATTGGTATTACAAGAGCGGACTTTGACCTTCGTGATTTTGGAATTGAAATTAAACCACATGCTATTTTTATGGGGTCATTATTTTCTTCATCCGATGAAGACTTCTTAAAAACAAATTGTAAACCAGGAAAAGACACGGGTAAACTATGTGATTTGGTAACGGCACCTGGTAGTATATTAGCCGTTAGACAAACTATTGATTACGATGCGGATGGAAGACCTATTCTTGAAAGATACACGTTACCTGACGGAGGAAAAGTTATTGATGATGAAGGAACATGGTTGGTTGAAGTTCCTATGAACTTGGACTATGTTACCACAAATGAATTTGGTGAACAAGTAATATCTAATGACCCAAATGTAGGTATACCAACAAAAGGTAAATATCGTTTTAGAATTCAATACCAAAATGAATCTGGTATGGCAAATTCCATAATGAGAGGTGACTACTTGGTCCCTAACGTAAAAGAATGGGGATGGTCGTTAAATAACGATGACGAACCAACAGATTTAAATGCCCAACTATATTCATATGCTTTTAGTTTAGATTGGAATGATTATGGTGATGATACCACAACTATTGGTCAACAAATGATACAAGAGGCTATTGATTGTGAAGATAGATTCTATGAGTTTAATTACAATAAGGTTTATACAATTTCAAACTTTATTGATAGATGGAAATGGGGAGCAAATAGATTAAAACATTTAGGTATTAAAGATATTACTGATAGAACTTGTACTAATACTGTTAATAAGTTTCCTGTTAATGATGGTGTAAGAAATTTTGATTTTTTGGTTTTTATTATGAACCTATTAATCACAATTTTAACACCACAATTTGTTAGTCTTATCGTAATATTACACGTCTTAGCCGTATTATATCCTGTTCTTAGAGTTGTTATTAATTTGATTTTATGGATAGTTAATACTTTAGTTTATGCGATATGTATTGTTGTAGCGGCACTTAGTAAAAAACTTAAAAAGGAAGATTGTAAAAAACAAAATATCCAACCATTAAGTAAGGATAATCCATTCAAAAGAATTTCATTGCCGATGATGTCATATCCTGACTGTGAAGCTTGTCCTTGTGAGGATGTGGAGTTAGCTGAAGGAGATACGGGATTCCAAGAGAGTGCAACTATAACAATATCGGCAAATAACTTTAGTCCATTATCTGATTTAAGTTCTATTGCATCATTTACATCATACAATAGTGCTCAATCGGTAAATTCGTCAAATCCTGAATCTTTTAATAATGGAATAAGACAAGTATTTGCGGGGTATCAATACCAATCATTAAATAATAATTTTGATAAATTAATAAAAACCCCAATTACTCAATTTCCAGTTCAAGGTGCCGTTACATGGGCTGGATTTGATGTTCAATTGGCTCAGTCAATGAACTTAGCTAATGTTAGACAAAGGTATTTTGATGGTGAAAACCACATTAAAACAACGGTTAGAAATATTAACCCATCAACAAATCTTGTCGACCCATCAACTACTTTTGATGATAGTGTGTTGATTATTTTATGTGATTCAGGAACCATTGCAAATTTACCAAATTCACAGTTAGTAACATTCACAGATTTAACAACCATTAATGACCCTAACGTTTCTGGTTTATCAACAACAAACCAATTTAATACAAACAATGTAACGGGTTCAACACCGTATAACGCAACGGGATTAGTTAATAAACAAATTAATTGGATTGGAACAGGAGGGACTGTTCAAAATGGTATATTAAAATTAAGTATCACTGAAAATGGTAAAGAGTATAAATTTAAAGGAGGTGTGGAATACTTCCAAGTTTTAACAGGAGGAACAATACAACAATTCTCAGGAATTACAAACACCACAGGTGGACTACTTAATAAGTATTTATTTCAAAAAACACAAGCATATACATACGGTGGATATTTATCATTTCCCGCAGTGAATGAATATGTTTTCCCGATTAAATTTTTAGATGGATTTGAAGATTTAGAAATAATAATCCTATCAAGAGGAGTTGACCCATACACCCAAAAACAAAACATTAGATACGACTTATCAAGATTGTTTGGTTATTCTTTTGGTTCAGGACCGGTAATTGAGGGTTCATATTATCTTAATATCCCAATTAAGCCAAACACAGGGCCTGCAACAAGTTTTTCTTTTTACCCTTGGCATAGTTCATATATTACACCAGAAACGCATAAAATTACAGATAACACCAACACATCCCTTTATCACCAACCCTACGGTTTTACCGTAGATAATACTAAATTTAGTTCATTCACAAATAATTCACTTTACTATTATAACTCAACAGATAAAAGTCAGGCAATATCTTTTAAACCATTTCCTTTTGACACAAAGAGTTTAGGGTTCTATACAAATAACACAGGAACTATTGATAACGGTTCCGTTAACCAAATACGTTTTCAGTACAATCCGGTCAGTTCATCCTACACCGGTCAAGGAAATGTTGAGGGTGGAACTATAATAACATCTAATGCCCCATTAGGTGGTCTATTAGACCCAACTCTAAATACTTCATTAGAAGTTAGGGCAATGTCACCGGCATATCATTTACAACAGTTTACTAATGTTACAATTACAAACAATAATAGACTTGTATTTAGGTCCGACAGATTACCAACCTCAACCACAGTTCAAATTAGTGGTAATTCTTCTTATTCCTTACATTTAAATGACAATTTTGCAATTTATAACGTTACTGAACAAGGTAATGGTATGACAACTCCTTTTGTTCCATTGGCGGCAACTGACACTACTAATAATTTAGATGACCTTACAGGTGACACTTCTAATGGTATTACTGATGCGGTTATTAGTTCATTACAATGTAATAATTTAACATTACTTGAGTGTTATAGTGGTAATGGAACTAGTTTTGGTGTTAGTGAACCATGTGATGCAAATTTAGATGATAAAAGAGTAAAAGGTGGATGTTATTATTTTGTTGATAAAACATTGATAGTTTCAATTCCTAAAGACATTAAATATTTTATTGAATGGAAGTCAAGATTTAGAATGATGTTTGCCGCTTGTAGAGGGGTGTTCTCACAAGTTTTCCAAAACAATTGGGTTAATGGAACTCTTTATATGTTTTCATTTAAAAAGAAAACAATTTTTAACGTAACAGGGCAACCTAAAAAATATTTATTCTGTGGTAGTTATGATAGTTCATTTAGACCTGGACAAGGTCCCGTTTTTTATACTGAAGGAACCACAAATTCTTTATTCTATAGGTCAACACCATTTAATGGAACGAACTTTATAGGACAAGTTCCACAAAGTAAAACACCAATAACAAATTTAGTTCCTGTTGGATATAAAGGAATTAATACTAGAAACATATTCTTTCCAACAACCATTATGGATTTGGGACCAAGAGACCAATTTACAAAAGAAATATGTGTGAATCCACAATTTGAGGGTTATATGTTAGAGACGATGAAATCAACATCATATAATGATACATCAGATTTACTTCAATTATTTATCATTTCAAGATTAATTAATAGTAATTTTTGGACTCAAATATTAGGTATTGGAGACGCATCAATTAATAGAATGTTTTCGAGAAGTGAAGATAGAATTGATGGTGATGTAGCACAACTATTTAGTATTAATTCAGAATATGGTGTTGAAGGATTTAGTGATGATGCATATGATGATGATACTTTATATGTCTCAGGTTCAGGAGATGCTTTGGTAGGTGTTTTCTTTACGGGTAGCACTGAAAATAGAATTAAGTTAACGCCGGGGATTACAACATTCACACCGACATTGACAAATTATTTCGGATACCCTAAAACTCAAGAAGTTCCATTTTATCTATGGAAATTAAATACGACAAACACAATTTTTGGTGACGATAAAAACGACTGGTCAACAGGTTTACAAGGTTCAGGATTTTATAAACAAAAATACCAAACCATGAGTTTTTACCAAGCTCCATTCTCAAATTACTTTAATTCAACAAACTATGGTAAAAAAGGATATATCTATAATACCGATAGCAATGGGTATACGGAATCATTCCCACCTGGTCAAAATAGTAGTTTTGTTGTTGGCGCTCCATATCATTTCTATTTTGGGTTAGGTAAAGGAAAAACTGCAATGAACAGATACATAACAAAATATATTTTGAATCAAGATGCCTAACGAAAACAATATAAGAATAGTTTTAGGTTCTCAGCAATTTGCTGGTAACACGGACAAGGACATTTGGATACAACCACCATTGTTTGGTGATAGACGAACTATGGTTGAAGGTGATAGGTCTTTAACATTAAACCTTGCGGACCAATTTGATACGGAAAGACAGGAAAGTAATAAATTTAGAATATCAGGTAAAATAACAAATATATTTAACAATACGGTATCCGGTAAAACAACTTATACACCGTTTAGAAATATTCTTTATTACACCAATGCTGTTGCAAATGCAACTTTAAATACTCCACCAAACCCTAATGTTCCGTGGGAAGGTTACCCACAGTTTGATGAATTTACTTTTGCAAGATATTCTGCAGTTGCGGGACATAGAAATTATGTAGCAAAAAGTGCTACATCTTATAATTGGATGTTATATTTAACATATCCATTTAGTAGTGATACGACACACCCGATGTCGTATAAAAGTGAGCAGTTTAATGTTAGTGTAAATTTTACGGCTGGAGACGGAATACCTTTTGTTATTTCTACAGGAAACATTAATGGTAAAAGAGTTGTGTACTTCAACTGTGGAACCAAACATAATTTAAGAATAGGTGAATGGGTTGAGATAAACATCCCAACAAACCCGAGTGGATTAGGAGGTAAAAAAATATTTCAAGTTTTTTCTTTGGGTAGTGAAAATTATAGGTCAGAAGAAACCGTATTTTCAACTTTTGATTTAAAATTTCCACCAAACCAAACTACAAATGGAACGGTTGGTACGTTCAAAAGAATTAAAAATATTGTAAATAGTGGTGAAACAAAATCAATATATTATGTAAGATTACATAATGTGATTGCAACTCATTCAGAGTTTAATATTACTCAAGCTGGTTTTGAAAACGGCCCTTTCAGTACTAAGAGTAAATTAGAATATTCCGCATTAACACCAAATAATGAACAAAGAGTATCGGTTAAAGAAGGTTCAAAAACTTTTAATTTTGTTTTAAATAAAGATATTTCAATAGAAGGTTTAAAAGATAATAATGGAAAACCGGTAACTGAGCTTTTTTTAACGACAATACAAAAGGGTTATATGGGTTGGTTTAATCCACCTATAACAAACTCATCAGGTATTAAAACTGCAATAGATGTTGGATGGGGGTTTAATTTTCTAAAAAATTCTATTGACCCTTGGTGGGACCACACATCACTTAATAATAAAGATAATATTCCTTTAGCGTTTTATGAACAACCCGCAGGTAGCGGGCAGTATTTTTATTATAATGATTTTATACCAACAGGAACAATACTTAAAGGTGACTTTTGTGAATATAACTATATAGAACAAAAAGAATATGTGATATCACCGGCTTATCACAAATATTCATTTAATAGTTTATATTTTTCAGATAACTCGGCTTTGAATTTACCTAGTGGTTATGTTTATGAACCACATTATTCTATACCAATCAGAATTTTTAGTAACTATTTAGAATATGGTTTAAAAACTAATACGAGTAACGTCCCAACATATGCATGGTTCTCAGAATATGAACAAACTTTTGTGTGGAGAGACATCTACACATATGGATTTATAGATGCCGAAGGACTTGGGGTTGATTATCCTTTTACGAATGGTGCTCACTACCCATTTAAACAAGTTTTATTTTTACAAAAACCAATACAAAGAACGACAGATATATCAACAACTATCATAAACCAACCAATAAATGACGATTGTGAATAACCATTATAGACTTACGATAAATCCTAACGATACTGAAATTAATATTCCAATCGAAATAACTTTTGATATGGAAGGTAGAGAACAGGCGGTTGAACAGTTTGAAACTAATGCTTTACAAACTTTAATTAATGGTATTGAAGATTTTGAAATAGGTAGATTTGCACATGCCCCTTGGGATAATGACCCCGATAAGACTGAAATTAATTATATATTTAATTTCTTTAATCCAAACCTACCAACAACATTTGTAAATAACCCACCTTCAATTGGAGACTGGTTAGATGACTACCAATACGCGACTTTTACGGATTCCGAAATATATTATTTTTCAAATTCATTTAAAGGTTCATTCTTTAAATTAGATTTTTACGATAGTAAAATACAAGAAAGTCAAAAATTACTTTTTAGTGTTATTTTACCAACTCAACAAGGGGTAAAAGAACCAGGAACAATAGGTCCTGCTTTGAATCCAACAAATGTTATGGTTAAAAAACCAAAATATATTTTAGATTATACGGGGGCAGATAAAGAAGGGTTTTTCTTTTATTGGTTGAAAGGTGATTCATACATCGCTCAAAGTTTTTTTTATATGTCTTGTAAATTCTTCAACGCTAAAAAAGGACAATTTATAAGAATGGTAAATGAACCACAATCCGGATTTGCGGGACCCGTTAAATTTAATTTTGATAAAGAAAAATATTTCTATTACAAAGTTGTGATGGATAACAATAGTTATGAATATAAGGTATATAAAGAATCTCCATCACAGGTTAGAGTTGGTGAAGGTCAAACAGCAAATAGTGCTATAACTTGGTATGAATATGTTAACCCATAATGGAATCAGAAAAATTTAGTCTACTTATTTCACCTGAAGTTTTAAATTCAGATGTTTTTGCATTAGTATATACCGCTAAAACATACTACGACCTACCAGCAAACGGAGTCCCAACAAATGCAACCGCATTTACTGCAACGACTCAAAACTTCTTCGTTTATTCAGGAATGTCTCAGATATTAAGTGGAGGAACAAACGGAACATCATTACTAACAGGATTAACAATACCAATTATGTTAACTCAAACATATAATGATATTGGATATTACTCCGAATTTGATGGATTAATTGCACAACAAGATATTATTACAAATTTTTTGGTATCGGGAGATAATACAAGTAATCTCTTCTCAATTAGTTTGTATAACACATCGGGAGACTATACAACAAGTTATTTAGATTTTACAACGTTTAGTGTTGATTGGAATGATGGGAGTACTATACAGCAATTAACATCAACTCAACAAAACCACGTTTATCAGTTTCCTGGAAAATATATAATAACACTTTCAGGTGCTAATCCTTGGGGCGTAACTACCGTATCAAAACCAATAACAATACCATTTATGAATGCTGGTGTTCCAAATCCAAATGGGAACATAACATTTACACCTAGTGGGGGAAGTTGGAACGGGGTTCAATTAAATTTAAATTACATATACCCTTTAGATTCTATTAATAACTTAACATACCAATCTTCATCCAACTGGACTCAAACACCTTTTATTGTTTCAGGATATACAAAATCAAAAATATTAGATTTAAAAAGATATGGGTCTAACCCGTATACTGTTGGATATGTTTTTACAAAAAACAATCAATTTTATGGAAAAATAAATTCAATTAATAGTGGGATAACAGGGTATACAATAGATAATATTGACTACTACGATTTACCTGACGGAAAAACATTCTATGTTGTAAGTAGTAATGGACTAACTCCAAATGATTTAGACCCAACAATAATTACTAAAAACGAACAACTTTTAGATTTTGTAATGGCTCCACAAGTGCAAACTGACATTTATGTTGAAAGAGGTAAATATAGTGCCTTTGAAGCCATTGAAAGATTAGGTGAAGTTGATAACATGGGTGATTTAGAAAGGTATGGATATGGATTCTTCAAAATTAATGAAGCATAAAAAATACAGATAAACTATTTATAAAATAAAAAATGGCATTAGGAACATATGGTATTGTAAGACCTTCAGATGTATCACCAGCGGATGTTGATATCATATTACACTACACACCGAGTAGAGACGTAACGGATAATTTTCTTCTTAAAAAGTTAAATTCGCAAAGTATTTTAACACCATATTACCATAACGCTGATACTGGAGGTAATTCGGGTGTAGAAATTTTAGGAGGTTTATATAATTTAAAATTACCTGTTAGTGAGTTTAACAAAAAAGGAATCTACACATTGTATATTAAACCTGCTGAAATAAGAACAACTATCACTGATTGTGGGGTATTATCGGCACTTCCAAATGTAAAAGGTATTATTATTAATATTAATGATGTTCCATCACAATACAGAAATAAATTTACAAACCAAGGGTTAGTTGGGTTTAGAGTTGAATACCTAAATTTAGATGGGAGTAAAATACCAAATTTTTATAGAATAGTAACTTCATCATTTTTTTGTGAACCTATTACAAATGAACAAGTTAATTCATCACAAAAAACCATCAGATATCGTTACGTTGATGGCGGGAGTGACTTAGTATTTTGTACTTTATCACCATCCTCTTCACCAACAAACAAACCAACAGCAACACCTTTTATAGGTCAACCAAATCAAAAAATTATTGTATCTAATACTTTCTTTAATCCAATCACCATTGATATACAAATGGCTGATTACGATTTGGATACGATTGCAATAGCTCTTTACGGTAATCAAACTAAGAGTATGGAAGACGGTATTTACACATTATATGATAGTAATAACAACATCTATAAACAATACAACTTGTTTGAGGTTAGAGATAACTTTAATGAGTTGTTATACGAAGTTAGACAAGATAGGGGTGCTAATATAGACTTCAGTAAAAACTTCACAAATATTATTACTTAATGGCTAATAAGATTTTCTTCCCACCTATTGGAACAAATACTTTTGCAGATAATCTTGTCGGAGTTCAGATTACTGATGCAGGTGGATTAACGCAAGGAAATTTCCAATTTACCTCAGCGATATACGAAAAGTCTAACAGAACTTTCGATACTGGGGTTTTTTCTGAACCATATACTTTAGATAATATAAATGTCACTAATATTGATGAGGCAAGAAGAATAATTGAAAAAAACTTTAAAGTTTATCCAAACTATGATTTATCAGAAATAACAAGTTTTTCTCTTTATGGTTCATTAGCCAAAAGACTTTCAGCGTCGGCGATTAAAATAATTAATAATTTCCCTGCGGCTATTGAAATAATCGCTTTACACCAATCAGGATTATACTCCGGATTTACTGCTTATAATATTGTTTATAATTCAGTTAATAACGAAACAACTTTTGATATGGATTCTGGATTATTTAGAAATCCATTTAGTATTGATTTTTCTGTTAATGCTGAAAGAAACATCGCGGTCCAACCGTTTCCTGTTCACCCAATAAGGGCTTTGACTACTGAATATGAAAAGTATTCAATCTATTTTGAAGATTTAAATAAAGAATATAATTTAACATTTTTTGAACCAACTCAAAGTATGAGTGGTGGTACGGTTACCGTTAGTGTTAGTGGTGATTTATTTAGTGGCGCAACTGCAACAACAAAATCTTTAATTTTAAAACCAAACAATAGTAAAACTCAAGAAATATTTGGAGATGCCTTTGATGAGGTTGAAAAATTCTTACTTAATCAAAATACCTTACCAAAGTATAAAGCCGTTTTTTCATATCCCGAATATGATGGCACAACAGGTAAATACACACTATATAATAAGAGTGTAACTTGGCCTATTAATAAATTTTGGAACTTAGATATTACAAGTTCATTATTTAACAAATATTTGGATAATTTACAATTAGTTGCCGAAAGACTTGATGAATATAAAACAAATCTAATTAGTAGGTTTTTAATAACAGGTTCATTCAAAGAATTTGATACACAAGACCAAAAAATTGAAAAGGTTTTACAACTTTATGGTAGAAGTTTTGATGAAGTTAAAAAATTTATAGATAGTTTAGCATATATGAATTCGGTTAATTACCAAGTCGGTAATGATATACCATCGCAACTATTATTTAATTTGGCTCAAACTTTAGGGATTAATCCTAATATTTCACCAATAACGAATGAGAATTTTTTAGATTCTGTTTTTAGTTCAAAATCTCAACAAATTTATGCAGGTCAAACTAATAGCCCGACACCAACAGAATTAAATTATCAATATTATAGGAATTTAATTTTGAATTCTGCTTACATGTACAAAACTAAAGGGACAAGAAGGTCTATGGAGTATGTTATGAGATTTATTGGTGCTCCTGAGGCTTTAATGGAATTTAACGAAATAGTTTATGTTGCGGATGCTAGAATTAATGTTAATAATTTCACCGAACAATATGCAACAATATCAGGTGGAACAAAATTTGTAACGGCACCAGCTTTAGACCCTACGAACACCTTTAAAGTTCAGGGTGTAACATATACAGGTTATGCGAGTAGTGGGTTTATAAGACGTATTACCACAACATTAGATGACTATGGAGTGGATAGTGATGGTTACCCTAAAAGCCCTGCACAAACAAGTGACAATTTTTTTCAAAAAGGTGCGGGATGGTTCGAACAAACACCAAAACATAGGTCAATAGAGATTGCTGATAACGAAAATTCATCACTTAGTGGTTCAAACCCTTATTTAATTACAAAAATTCAACCATTTAATTTTGGTCAGGAGTATATGGATAGTCTTAGAAAATTCCCTGACATGAATGTGGGTTATACTTTAAGACGTGTTTCGGACAACCAAAAATCATGGGTAGTAAGTGATGTAGGTGTAAGAAAAAATAATGATAACTTTAATGGTGTTGATTATTCAGTTGGTAATGACAAATTGGTAATCAATTCTAAGAATTTGGAACTTTATATGAACATGGGACAAGGTATTACATATGATATATGGGACATGTCTGTTAAGTATGATTACCCAATACCAAATTCAGGTTTAACATCACCATACCCATACCCTGGAAATATTGATTGGACACACATTGACCCAAAACCAAAACAAAAAACTTTCTTTGAGTTCGCACAAAGTTTCTATAACAATTTTATTAATGTAAGAAACAGACAAACAATTACTGATGGTAAAACAGGAGGTTATCCAACACTACAATCTGTTTTTTGGAATTATTTAAATTCAGAACAAACGGTAGGAATACCATCAAATAATTTCTCATACCAAAAAATGATTGATTATACTTTAGGTTTGGGTGATTATTGGCAAAGACTATTGGAACAAGTTGTTCCTGGTACATCTTTATGGTTGACAGGTCAAAAAATGGAAAACTCTATTTTCCATAGACAAAAATACGTTTGGAGAAGACAAAGAGGGTGTCAGATTATTCCTGTGGCTTGTATTCCATGTAAGTATATGGGACAACCATTTGCTTATGACTGTATTGACCAAACATTACAATGTAGTATTGATGGGACACCTTCTCAAATATTACAAACATTAGTTGCAAGTTTGTTGTCTCAAAGTGGGTTTACACAAAACATGTGCGATTTAAATAGTATTGTTTCTAACTGGTATGTTGATTGTAGATTAGACTCTCAAATATTAGTTCAAGAACAATTTTATACAGGTTATGGTATAAACGATTACCCAACTCAAACTCAACTAATTAATGCTATTGATACTGAGTTAGTCGGTTTATATAATTATGGGTTAAATTACTACTTTGCGGGGAACACTTTAATAGTGAGTAATACATCTTGTTATGATAATTTCTCAATTAGTACATTATATTTAAACATCGGTGTTGATATTGATATTAATTGTACACCACCGGCATCAACACCTACACCAACCCCAACACCAACCCCAACACCTACACCAACCCCAACACCTGCGTACGCAACTGTTAACATGTACTTAGGGTCTCCGGTTTTACTCCCATTACCATTAACATTAATTTATAGGATAAATGGAGGTGCATGGATTACAATACCAAATCAAGGAGTTGGTAATAAACCTTTGACTTTACAAAATTACCAAACTTATTCAACATCTAATTTAATTGGTGATGTGATAGATATTGGTGTTTTAAATTCAGGTGGGTTTAATATAAGATTTGGAACTGGAAATAATAGTGGTACATACACAGGTTACTGTGGAATTAGTTCATACTATACTTATACTGTAGTAAGCGGTGTAAATAGTATTTACATAAACATCCAAGACACTGGTAGTGGATACGTAATATGTTAAGATAAAAAATGGCTTGTGTTTCAGGTTTAACGAATGGTGTTTTTAGTTATGTGGATTGTTGTGGTAATACCCAAACAGGTGTTTCCGTAGGTCAAAGTATTTGTTTAGACGAAACATTTACAGGAACATCTTTTGGTGTATATATTGCTACGGGTCAGACCTGTACTCAAAACTGTAACCAAGGTCCTTTAGACGTTAGTTTTTCAGTAACTGGAGTTTGTTCAGCGGCGACAGGAACAATTGTTTTTTATCCAACAGGAGGAATTTCACCATATACTATTGATAATACTTTTGACCCATCCATAAGTGCCCAAACAGGAACCACGCAAATAACTTTCACTGGCCTTACTGGTGGAACTTACGTTTTTAGGTTAAATGATAGTCAAGGTATTCAAAACAATGAACTTTTTATAAATGTAACAATAAGTGGGTGTTTTGATGCTAAGATTATTAATACAAGTGGTACAACTTGTGGAATAGATAATGGTTATTTCGAAGTAAGTGCCGCAACATCGGGCTCACCTTTTACTATTTTACTTTATAAAGATGGTATTTACGACTCAACGGTAGGTGTCGCAACATTACCTCAGACGTTTAATAATTTACCAAATGGTATCTATTATGCGATTGTTGTTGATAACGCATTGGCGACCGCCTATACAGAAAATACTGTAGTTAGTGCTAGTACTGCTGTTGATTTTGGATTTTGGAAAGTTGATACATCTAATTGTGATTTAAATTGGGGTAAGTTAGCTGTAACTGGTATGACGGGTACAGGTCCGTATACTTACTTATGGAGTAATGGGCAAACAACACAAATTATAACGGGACTAACACAAGGAACATACAGTTGTACGGTTACAGATAGTTTAGGGTGTCAGACAACAAAAACAGAAACAATAGGAGTTGCTCTACCATTAGGGTTAGCATTTCAGACAGCAATTCAACCAAGTTGTTTTCAAAATAACGGTTCATTAAGTTTTACCATAAGTGGAGGAACTTCACCTCTTTACTATTCGGCAACTACAGGTTTAGTTGGATATACATTAGATGATGAATTCACAATATCAGGTTTAAGTGCGGGTAATTACCAAGTGTTGGTTAGAGATGCGAGTTATTGTCAGACCTTAGTGAGTGGTAATCTTTTAACTCCTGGTAGTTTTGACCTTGTGGGTGTATCAGTCACAAACCCTGTTTGTAATATCAATGGAGGCTCAATTCAAATTTCAATTGGAGGAGCTAACCAATCTTATAACTATACGTTATCAGGGCAAACTTCAGGAAACGTACAATCAAATGTAAGTCAAAGTCAAACATATACTTTTAGCAATTTAGTTACTGACAACTATTTGATAACAATTTCAGGTAGTGGGAGTAGTTGTGTTTACCAACAACAAGTGAGTGTTACGTCAACACCTAAATTTAGCGTTAGTGCAACAACAACCGGCTCAACTTGTGGTCAATTAAATGGAACTGCAGTTATTCAAGTAAGTTCGGGATACACATCACCTTTAGATTACATTTTAAGTAATGGGGACACACTAATAGATTCACCATTATCGGCAATTACTTATACTGATTTGGCTGCAGGAAGTTACACAATAAGCGTTACAGATGCTGATGGGTGTGTAGTAAGTACAGGATTTACTATAACAACAGGTGGAAGTCTGATAACAGGACTTTCAACCACCAATTGTGACGGGACTAATAACGGAACAGCGACTGTTAATATATATGATGGGGCACCCCCATTCATATATAGTTGGTCAAACGGACAAACAGGTTCAACTGTGACTAATTTAAGTGGAGGGACTTATGATGTAACAATTACAGATTCATCAGGATGTACCCAAACTCAAAATTTTACTATAACTTGTATAGGTAATTTAGTTACGTCTTACCAAACATTTAATTTGTGTACTAACACATTTACAACATCATCAGGAAATCAAAGAGGATTAATTGAAATGTTGAATGAAGGTTATTTAGATATTATTTCAGGGTACACTGGTTGTTCATTTAATTCTGCTGAATTAATTTGTGAGGTTGATATTAATGGAACCGCATATACTCAAACATTTTACACAGCAACAACATTAAATGATGTTCCACAAGATAGTGTTTGGCAATCAACAATAGAAAATATTTTATCAGGTATCCCTCAAATACAAAGTTATGAAATAAACCTATTGAATAATACTCTTACAATTTATTCAAATTGTGATGGGGATGAAGACCCACTATCTGATGCTGATTTTAGTTTAGGGTTGAGTATTGTTTATGATGTTGTCTGCTACGTTTAATGCCATCACAATTAATCATATCAGGAGAAACAGGAGGTACACCACCCTATCAGTTTTATGTTTGTGACCAATACATGAATAATTGTTTTTTGTTAGGGTCAACAGGAACGACGTATACGCTTAATTCATTTTTCTCATCTGCACAAGTATTGTTGATTAAACTTGTTGATAGTACGGGATGTTTAATTTTTAAATACGTTTATTGTCCTTCAGATACGTTTTTTATATTAACTGAGACGGCACTCATAATAACCACAGAAAGTGGGGATAGATTAGTTTGGATATAAATGTTAATAGAAGTAACAGGAGTAACTAGTGGAACAAGCCCATACAACATTTATGTGTGTGATTCAAATAATATTGGGTGTTTTTTTATTACTGCGGTCACTTCTTTTTCACCCACAGTGGTAATAAACACAGATAACTTTTTTCCAAATGCTCCTGCGGTTTATCTTAAAATTTTAGATGGCACTTTATGTGAGAAATTATATTTATTAGAATGTGGAGTTTATAGTTTCCAAGATGGGAATGTGTTTATTTTCATGGATGGGGACATTAATGTGTTTCAATAATTATTTCTACAATATTTATAAAGTGATATGCCAACTTATAATAGATTAACCGACAGGTCCTTAGCAACAGGAGTAACTCTTAGTGATTTAATTCACATAGTAATAACAGGTGATACATCACAAAATGCTGCGGGTTCATCATATAAAGCAACAATCCAACAACTAGCAAACGCTATAACGGGAGCAACAGGTTCAGGTACTTCTGGAACAAACGGTACATCAGGTTCTAGCGGGAGTAGCGGACTATCCGGTTCAAGCGGTATATCAGGGACTTCTGGCAGTTCAGGTTCATCGGGAATTTCAGGGACTAATGGTACAAGTGGTACTAGTGGTGGTTTATCTTCAGGTGACTACTTACCACTTTCTGGTGGTACTGTAACAGGAAACACATTTTTTGGAATATTATCAGGTATTACTATAGACCAAGGAAATGCTAGAATTGGTATTGGAACTACCTCACCCGCTAACACCTTAGAGTTATATAATGGTAATGCTGTATTAAATTATAAAACTACTGCAGGTGGTGTTTTGGACATTTCAGGTTCAACTAACTTACCAAGAATGTCCGCAACAATATCACCATCAGGTGCTAATCCTATAGCTTCTTTAAGTTTTGGAATGAGGTCTTGGGCTGATGTTACATATCCGGGATACGGAGCAGTCGGAGATGGGCATTTGTATGCATCAAATGCAACAAATGGACTAAACATTATAAATCGACAAGGAACTGGAACTGAAGACTATATAAGATTTTATGCAGGTCAAGATGCTAATGGAACAACACCTGATGTTCACATACAAGGTAGTGGAACAACAAGAGGTTTTGTTGGATTTGGTACAATAAATCCTACGGAAAAAGTTGATGTTATAGGTA